>Ga0116164_10000125_pt1 | contig 75064 bp, 60 predicted proteins | sample AD_UKC109_MetaG_FD_89888 | JGI IMG/M metagenome (GOLD analysis project Ga0116164, IMG submission 89888) | Active sludge microbial communities of municipal wastewater-treating anaerobic digesters from Hong Kong - AD_UKC109_MetaG | ecosystem: Engineered > Bioreactor > Anaerobic > Digestate... | reverse complement strand
GCCGTTTTCGATAATCAACCGGCTGGCCTGTCCTTCCATCAGGCGGCCGACCGGCTCGACCGACAACACGACCTTGCCGTCGTAATCGCGGTCCACCTCGCCGGTTTCGTCCAGCGCGGCGATGGTCAGGCGGTAGCCCACCGGTTCGTCGGGAAACGCGATGCGGTCGTTGTCGTCGCCGGTTTCGCCTTCCTCGATCAGCACGGCGAAGCTGCTGATGCCCTCGGGCGCGTCGTATTCCTTGACGCAGGCCGCGCACAGCACCGACAGGATCAATGTCAGAATCATCGTTTTGCGCATCTTAATACACCGTCTTGATGCGGCCGTCCTCGATCGCCAGGCCGCTGGTACATTGATCGATGGGAGTGTCCTCGTCGTCGCAGACCGGCAACTGCGGATGCCGGCTCATGTAGTCGATCACCGCGCTGCGCATGCTGATGCCGGTGTCCACCTTCGACGTGTTGCGCGCCAGAATCTCGAACCCCGAACCGCCCCAGGCCATGTAATCGTTCGTGGCCATCTCGTACACCGAGCCGTAGTTGAGCGGAATGCCGTTGATCTCGATGTCCTGCGCCTCGCCCTCGCGGCAGTTCATGGTGAAGGTGATGCCCGCCACCTGAATCTGGCTCGAACAGCCGCGCCCGGCGCTGCGCTGCGTGGCGTAGTCGAGCAGTTCCTGCACCTCGATCCCCGACAGATAAATCGTGGTGATCGTGTTTTCGAACGGCAGCACGTTGTACAGGTGCTCCAGCAGGATGTCGCCTTCCTGGATGTCGGTGCGGATGCCCAGCGAGTTGGTCACGCAAAAATCGGTTTCCACGCCGGGCCGCAACTGCATCGCCTCGGCGACGAAATTGCCGAGCATCGAATCGCCGCCGGTGAACCCGAAGCGATCCAGATCGGCGTCCGCCCGCGCCAGCACGCGGTCCAGGTCGATCGTGTGCGACAGCTCGATGTAATACGGTTCGAGCAACTCCCACACCTCGGCCTTGCGCGGCACTGTCGCGTCGACGGGAATCAACTTGTAGCTGTGCGATTTGACCTGGCCGTTGCGGATGATCAGATCGAGGCGGCCGACGAACTTGGCGAAGGCCTGCGGATGGCTGACGATCGTTTTGTGGTCGGCGCAGCTATCGCGATAGGTGAATCCGTCGATGTCGCTGACCTCGTCGACGATCGGCGCGTAGGGCACGACCGTCGGCGGGTCCAGCGCCACGTGATGGTGCCCGCCCATCACCACGTCGATGCCGCACACGTTGCGCGCCACCTCGAGGTCCTCGGTCAGGCCCAGGTGGCTCAGCAGAATCACCACGTCGACGTCGGGCCGCAGCTCGTCGACCAGCTCCTGCGTCAACTGGATGAAGTTCACCGGCTGCGCGCCCAACGAATTGTCGCCCTCGCCCAGCGAGTACATCGACGACGTGTTGGCCATGCCGATGATCGCCACCTTCAGCCCCTGAATGTTGCGGATGATGAACGGCTTGACCAGGTTCTTCATGATCTCGGTGTGCGACTTCTCGACTTCCCACCGGTAGTTCGCGCCCAACACCGGAAACGCCGCCCACTTCGAAAGCTGTTCGGCCGTGTTCTCCGGACCGGCGTCGAACTCGTGATTGCCCAGCACGAACGCGTCCAGCCCCGCCGTCGACAGGGCGCGAATTTCCGGCTCGCCGTGGAACACATTAAAGATGGGCGCGCCCTGGAACGCGTCGCCGGAATCCAGCCACATGCTCCGCCGCGCCTTCTTCCGCTCACGATCGATGATCGTGGCGATTTGCGCCAGGCCGCCGAAGGGGCCGCGATCCTCGACCAGTCCCAGCATGCGCTCGGTGTACAGCGGGCTGTAATCGTAGGGGAGAATCCGGCTGTGAACGTCGGCGGTGTGCAGCAAGGTCAAGCGCACATCCTGGTTCGTCAGATCGACGTCGGCGCCCTGATAGGCGCACCCGAACATCAGCGCCAGAATCGCCAGCAACAAGGGAATCCCGACGCGCCAAGGCCTGCTAACCGTCAAATTTGACATCGCTGTATTTCTCGAATTTTGCGTTTTCAGCGCGAAGATTCGTGCCGCAAATCCCCGCTTTTTCGGCGGCTCAGTGTAGCCTCCGAATTCCGGCTTGTAAAGCATCCAAACCGGTGCGGATATAATTGGATTATCCAATAATGACAATTCGTTTCGTAATTGATGAGCAACCGATTCAAGCGATTCCGGGGAGTGAATCCAGCGCACGATAGCACATTTTTTTCCCGCCTCGCAGGGGAAAATCGACGGCCCGTTTTATCCCTCTACACCAGCCGTTCACGGATCTTCGCCGAGAGGATGTCCATGATCCACACGACCAGCGCGATCAGCCACATGCACAACCCGACCGCCTGCCACTTCACCAGTTGCTGATACTGCATGAGCATCTGGCCGATGCCGCCGCCGCCGACCAGACCGATGATCGTCGCCATGCGCACGTTGATGTCCCAACGGTAAATCGTGAAGGACAAAAACGGCGGCACGATCTGCGGCACGACGCCCCAACGCAACAGCGGCAGCGTGCGCGCGCCGGTCGAACGCACCGCCTCCAGCGGGCCGGGATCGATCGCTTCGAGCTGTTCGCTGTAGAGCTTGCCCAGCCCGGCGATCGAGTGGATGGCCAGCGCCAACGTGCCGGCGAACGGACCGATGCCCACCCACACCGAAAAAATGATCGCCCACACCAGCGGCTCGATCGAGCGCGTCACGTTCATCACCGTGCGCACCGCGTAGTACGCCGCCAGCCCCGTGCGCGAGCCGGTCATCAGGTTGCGCGCGCCCAGAAAGCTCAGCAAAAACGCCGCCGGCACCGCGAGCGTCGTCGCCACCAACGCCAGGAACAAGGTGATGATGATGTTCTTGATCGCCAGCGCCAGCAGCGACCATTCGGGCGTGAACAATCCCTGGAAGATCGGCTTGGCCGTCGCCGCGCGGCTCAGGAACTTGCCCAGGTCCACCTCGGTGACCAGCGCCGCGACCCAGTAGGTCAGCACGAACAGTAGGATCGTCACCACGCCCCAACCGGTGCGATACCACGGCGGCCCGACGGAGTCCTTGGGTCGTTCGACCAGCCGCGTGCCGCTGAGTCGGTCGTGCCAGGTCAGCCCGTCGGCGCGCAGCACCGCCGTCCACAACCCCGCGCCGGCGACGGCCGCGGCGGGCAGCCACGTCACCAGGCGCAGCAAACGGCGCGAATGGGCGGGCGGTTGATTGTCCCGGTCGACCAGCCGCTTGCCGAACAGCCGCAGCGCCGGCGACGCGCCCCACGCGCGCAACGTCTCGGCCAGCAACGCCGCGACGAGCAGCCAGACGATCCACGTGTAGCGGACGTGCACGGTGAAATAGTAGGCGAGCAGAAAGTGGATCAGCAGCAGGCCGAAGGCGACCAGCGCCCAATCGACGACGAAGCCGCGCAGGCGGTCCCACAAGAACCGCAAACGCTGACGACCGGTCGGCGCGGCGCTCATCGGATTTCCACCTCCTCGGCCTCTTCGCCGTAAATCTCGCGGAAGCGCGTTTCGTCGATGCCCTCGGGCGCGCCATCGTAGACGATCAGACCGTCTTTGAGCGCGATCACCCGCGTGCCGTAGCGCCGGGCCAGCGAAAGAAAATGCAGGTTGCACAGCACCGTCAGCCCGTGCTCGCGGTTGAGCGCCGCGAGGTACTTCATCACCGAATGGCTGGTCGCCGGATCGAGGCTGGCCACCGGCTCGTCGGCCAACAGCAGCACCGGTTCCTGCATCAGCGCGCGGGCAATCGCCACCCGCTGCTTCTGCCCGCCCGACAACGCCTCCACACGCGCGGCCGATTTTTCGGCGATGCCCACCAGGGCGAGATTCGCGCGCGCCCGCTCGCGTTCGGCGGCGGTGAACAAGCCCAGCACGCCCGCCGCCGCGCCCTTGTTGCCCAACGCGCCGGTCAGCACGTTGCGCAGCACGCTGTGACGCGGCACGAGGTTGAACTGCTGGAAGATCATCGCGATGCGTCGACGCGCCGCGCGCAGCTTTTCGCCCTGCGCGGCGGTCATGTCCGTGCCGTCGACCTCGATCGTCCCGGCGCTCGGATCGATCAGGCGGTTGATGCAACGCAGCAGCGTGCTCTTGCCGCTGCCCGACAGCCCGACCACCGCGACGAACTCGCCGCGCGCGACGGTCAGATCCACGCCGCGCAGCGCCGGCGTGCCGTCGTCGTAAATCTTGGTCAGGCCGCGGATGGTCAGCACGTCTACTCCAACAGTTGTTTGGCCAGCTCCGGCGTGAGCCGCACCGCTTCGCGAATGACCTCGTAGTCGGCGTCCACCGTGGGCACCAACGCGGTCACGCCGTAAAGTTTCTCCAGCGCCTCGCGCCCGGCCGGCGTGGCCACGAAACGCAGCAGACCGTCCTTCATGCGCTCGCGAATGGGCGCGGGCAACGTGGCGCGCACCGCCACCAGATCGTTGGGGATCGGCTCGCTCAGCGCCAGAATCCGCACCTCGTCGAAAATATGCGGGAACGTCGCGCGCACGAGTTTGCGCGCATCCTGAAGCTGTCCGTCGCGCACCGGGCTGTGCCAGGTGCAGGCCACGTCGACCTTGCCGTCGCGCACCGCCAGCACCGCCTGCGGATGCCCGCCGAGAAACACCTCCTGCGCCGGCGCAATGCCGCGCTTGATCAGCATTGCCTTGGGGAAAATGTGCCCGGTCGTCGACGCCGCGTCGGTGTAGCCGATGCGCCGCCCGGCGATGTCCTCCAGCCGCTGCAGATCGCTGTCGGCGCGCACCAGAAACTGGCCGTAATACACGTCGCTGCCGTAACGCACGATGCGCAGCAGCGGCAGCGCGCCGTTGAGTTCGTGCGCGCGAACATAGGCGAACGGCGTGATCCACGCCACGTCGGCCGCGTCGGCGCCCAACGCCTGAATGAGCACCGCGTAACTGGTCGGTACGCGCACCAGAATCTTCAGCCCGGTCAGTTTCTCCAACGCCTGCGCGACATCCTCGGCGGACAGAATGATGCGGTCGGCCTCGGCGCTGGGCGTGAAGAACATCTTCACCGGATTGCCCGCCGTGCCCAGCTCGCCCTTGCCGCCCCATTGGCTGTCGCGGATCTGCGCGGCCCACGTCTCGACCTCGTCGCTGAGCGTGCGTTCGTCCGAGCAGGCGCTCAGCGCCAACAGACAAACGAGCAACAGCAACCACAGCCGACGCGCGCGCACCACAAGTCTCCTCGGTTTGAATTGAGCGGAATGAATTCTAACAACCGCGCCCTGCGCGTGTCGAGGAAGGATTTTCGTCAGCGCGATTCAATACACGTCAGCAACCGCAGCCATCATCGTTGTCATCATCATCATCGGATGAAGCGTCATCATCGTCGGTCGCATCGTCGTCAGCGGCGTCGTCGTCGACGGCATCGTCGTCGGTCATGTCGTCGTCAACCGAATCGTCGTCGACCGCATCGTCGTCGGTCGTGTCATCGTCGGCCGTGCCCACGGTCAACGCGCCGGCCAGCGTGCCCTCGCCGAAGACGGTCGCAACGTGCAGATCGTATTCGCCGCTCGCCTCGGCCGGCAGCGTCAACGAAAACTCGATGGCGTCTTTTTCGACCGAAACGATCTCGTCGGGCGTCAGCACGTCTTCGCCCTGCCGCAACGAAACCTGCAAACCGTCGGCGATGAAAAGCGCGCCCGCGATGGTGAACGTGACGCTCACGCCGGGTTCGGCTGCGTCGGGCGTCAACGCGTCGATGACCGGATCCTGCGCGAGGTAGATGCGCACCGCGCCGGCCTCGCGACCGCCGTGGTAATCGCGGTTGGCGGCGAGGATGATGTCATCGCGACCGTCGCCGTCGATGTCGGTCAAGAGCAGCGCCTGCCCCAGCAGGCCGAAACGTTCGGGGCCGTAGGCCGCCCAGTCGGCGTTGGCCTCGGTCTGATCGGCCGCAAGGAAATCGTCGCCGCCCGCGAACAGGTACGCCGCGCCGGCGACGCGTTCCTTGCCGTTGTCGTGCCGCGATTGCGCCACCAACAAATCGGGCGCGCCGTCGCCGGTCGGATCGCCCGCCGCCAGCCGCCAGCCGAATCGTTCCCACTTGGCCGCGCCGCGCAAGACGGTCGCGACGTTCACTTCGTCGATCGTCTGCGCGCCGCTGAGTTCGTCGCGATCGACCACGTACACGCCGCCCGCGTATTTCGCGTTGCCGTCGGTCAGCGACGGCGCGGCGATCGCCAGCAGCGTGCGGCCGTCCTGCGCGAAGTCGCCCGCCACAACCTGCAGGCCGAACTTGTCGAACTCGCCGACGCCCGTGAGCGTGAACACCGGCGCGGTCGGATCGTCGCCGGCGAAGTCGTAGGCGACCAGCGCGCCGATTTCCTGCGTGTCGTCGCTATTCACGCCCGGCGCGGACACCAGCAGCAGCCGCTCGCTTCCGTCGATCAGCACCGCGACGTTGTACCCGTGCATGTCGTAGGCGTTGGCGCCCGCGAGCACCACGTCGGCCGCGGTCACGCCGACTTTGCCGCCGTCGGTCGAGCCCGCGTAAAACACGCCGACCAGCCCGCGATGGTTCCCGTCGTTCCAGGAGTGCGGCGCGCCGACGACCAGGTCGGCGAAGCCGTCGCCGTTCAAATCGCCGCCGGCGAGGCTATGACCCGCGTTGGCGAATTTGTGTTCGCCCTCGACCGTGAGCAGCGAGGCGGAAGTCAGTCCTTCGCTCGATCCGGCGAAAACCTCGACGCGCCCTTTGTACTGGCGTACGTCGGCCTGCGTCGCGGGCGAGCCGACCGCCAGATCGTCGATGCCGTCGGCGTTCACGTCGACCGTCGCCAGCGCCCAACCGAGCCGTCCGTGCGTTTCCTCGCCCAGCAGCGCAACGTCGGCGTCGGCCGGCGACAACTCGTCGCTCCACTCGCTGCGTCCGTAGTACACGTACACCGCGCCCAACTGCGGCGCGCCGACCACGCCGTATCCCGGCGCGCCCACCGCCAGGTCGCGCTCGCCGTCGTGGTTGTAATCGCCCACGGCGAGGCTGTGTCCGAAATGCAGATAATCGCGGTCGCCGGCGATCAGCGTCGAGGGTTCGTTATCCTTCGTCGCGCCCTTCGCGGACGATTCATTCAGCAGCCAGCGCGGTGCGCGCGCGTGATAGGTGACGCCCCGCGCGCCGCGTTCGCTTTCGATTTCGATCAACCCATCGCGCCACAACGCCCAGCCCAGCTCGATGGCCGCGGCCTGTTGCGCGTCGTAGCCGTGCATGACCGAAGACGGTTCGTCCGCGCCCTCATCCGGCACGCCGTTTTCGACGTACTCGATGTACTGCTGCCACGACCACATCGTGCGAATGGCCATGCCGTCGAGTCCGCCGTAGAACAGATCGAGTTGTTCCTCGACCAGAAACGGCGACCACGACGCGCAAACCGGATAGATCAAATGTCCGCCGAGGCGGATGGCGATGGTGCCCAGCATGAACACGAGCGTGCGCGGCTCCAGAATCTCCGCCGTCACCGATTCGAAACCGCGAATGTGGTAGACCTCGGCGATGTCGGCGAAGGGCCAGTACCACGACCACTCCACCCAATCCATGTCGCGGTCGTAACTCTCGTAAAATTCGCCCGCGCCGTCGACCACGTTATGCGCGGCCCCGAAATCGTCGTGAAACTCCAGGTGGCTCAGCAGGCCGATCGTGCCGTCGCCGCTGTGGATGTCCACGTCCGCGCTGTTGTGCGACACCACGCCCAAATAAAAGACGACCATCTTGATCGTCTCCTCGTCCCACGGCTTGGGGTAGTTGTCGTGAATGTACTGGGCGAAGGCTTCCATGAACGGCGGCCAGTGCGCTTCCTCGGACTCGTCCGGGTAGCCGAACTGATAGCCCCAGTCCGGGAACGGCGAGCCCGCCTGATAAGCCTCCGGATGATCGACGATGTACTGCCGGTATTCCGGATAATCCTCATCATCGAAGAAAGACGCCACGCGCGTGGACACTTCGGTGTGAACGGCCATGCCCGCCGCGTAGGCCGTGCCGGAAAACAACAGCGAAAAGACAAGCAGCAACATCCAACGTGAACGCATCGTCAACTACCTCCGGCCCTATTTTTAAGCGGCCCGCATTACGAACGGGCTATTTTTATGTTCATTGTCCGAGAATGCAAGGCGCGGCCGATTCGCGCGCCGCGCCGATTCCCTTCTGTTTCAATAACCTATTCGGCGCCGACCGTCAGGTCACCCAGATTGTCGAGCGAAAAGCCGTTGCTCGTGCCCGGATCGAAATCGCCGTAGGTCCACGTCGCCCCGCTGTCGTACGAATAGCGATACAGATAATGGTAATCACCCGCCGTGTTGACCGTCAGCGTGCGCATGAATTCGTCGTTGTCGCCCACGCTTTCGTTGAAGGTCGCGTTGAGCCAGGTGAACGCGTCGGGGCGCGTGCGCGGATCCTTGTCGGTCGGTCCGTAGCCGATCTGCGCCTTCAGCGACGCCGCCGGGCTGCCCTGGCCGGTCACGCCGGGAATGTACACCTGGCCGTAGATCGACTCGGTCGGGTCGCCCGCGGTGGTCGTCGTCGAGGCCGGCCACTGCAGATCGCACCAGTTGATGTCGTCGTTGTACACGTACATCCGCCCCAGGTCGGCCACAGCGAAACCGTTGGTCGTGCCCACACCGGTGTCGCAGTAGGTCCAGGCCTTGCCGTCGGTCGAGGCGCGCACGACGTAGGCGTAGGTGTCGGCGGCGGCGACGGTCAGCGCTTTCATGTACTCGTCGTTCTCGTCGCCGGAGTGTCCGCCGTTGTAGGTCATCGCCGACCAGGTGTACGCGCCGGGGTTCGTGCTCGGGTTGGTCGCGATGGGGCCGTAGCCGATTTCCACGTCGAGGTAGGCCAGCGGCGTGCCTGAGCCGGTCTGGCCGGGAATGTGCACGCGGCCGTAGATCGTCTCGCTCGCCACGCCCTCGGCCGTGACTGTCTCCTCCGGATGCTGAATGTTGCACCAGTCGATTTCCGCCGGCGTCGTGTCGTCGTCGCCCGTATCGTCGTCGGACGTGTCGTCATCGGACGTATCATCGTCGGACGTATCGTCGTCGGATGTATCATCATCGTCGATGTCGTCGTCGGACGGGGTGGTGTCGTCGTCATCGGTCGGCGTGGTGTCGTCATCGTCGCTCGTATCGTCGTCATCGCTCGTGTCGTCATCGCCGGCATCGTCGTCGGCCGTGTCGTTGTCGTCGTCCAGCAACGGACCGCCGTCGTCGTTGTCGTCATCGTCGTCGTCGCAGGTCGCCAAGGGCAACAACAGCGCGAGCGTCAATAATGTGAAAAGCAAAACCGCGAAGCGTCTCATCAGCGCTGCTCCTTACTTGTCCGAAATGACCGTCAGCGTGCCCAGATCGTCGACCGAATAGCCGTTGGCGATGCCGTCGCCGAAATCGCAGTACGTCCAGCTCGCGCCACCGTTGGTCGAGAAGCGATACACGTAGTTGAACGTGCCCGCCGAGCCCGGCGTGATCGCGGCCATGTACTCGTCGTCGTTGCCCACCGACATGTTGAAGGCCACGTCCAGCCACGTATAGGCGCTGGGGTTCGTCGCCGGGTCGGTGCCTTGCGGCCCGTAGCCGAGCTTCGCGGTGATCTGTCCCGAGGCGCTGCCGCCGCCCGTGTAGCCGTCAACATAAACACGGCCGTAGATGCTTTCGGTCGGCGTGCCCACGGAGGTTGTCGTTTCTTCCGGCCACTGGATGTTGCACCAGCCGATCGGTATCGACTCTTCGGCCACGTGCAGCAGGCCGAGCTGATCGGTCGACACGCCGTTGTCCGAGCTGTCCAGGTCGCAGTAGATCCACGTCGCGCCCGCGTCGGCGCTGAAGCGATAGGCGAAGTTATAGTCGCCCTCGGTGTTCTCGATGATCTGCGATTGGTACTCGTCGTTGTTGTCGTCCACGTGATCGCCGTTGTAGCTCGCGGTCGTCCACGTGTAGTCGCCCGGCGCGGTCGACGGATTCGTTCCCTGCGGACCGTGGCCCACCTGCGCGGTCAGGCCGCCGCAGTAGTTCGCGCCGTCGGTGCAGCCCTCGACGTACACCCGGCCGTAAATGTTTTCCGTCGCCGTGCCCGGCGTGGTCGTCGTTTCCGTCGGATACTGCAGGTTGCACCAGCCGATCGTCCGCGCGGCGACCGTCAGCGTGCCCATCGAGGACGGCGCGAATCCGTCTTCGCTGCCCGCGCCCAGATCGCAGTAGGTCCACGTGCCGCCGCCGTCGCCGGAGAAGCGATAGGCGTAGCGATACACGCCCGCTTCGTCCTCGGTGATCTGCGCCTGGTACTCGTCGTTGTTGGCGTCCTCGCTGCCTTCCTCGGGCGCGAAGTCGGTGTTGTACGCCGCGTCGGTCCAGGTGAACAGCTCCGGATCGACCGACGGATCGGCCCCTTCCGGCCCGTGGCCCACCTGCCCGGTGACGCTGCCGCAGGCCGAGCCCAGCGTTTCGGTGCACCCTTCGACGTAGACGTGGCCGTAGATGTTCTCGGTCGGCGTGCCCGGCGTGGTCGAGGTCGACTCCGGCCACTTGAGCACACACCAGTCGATGGAAACGCCCGGCTCCCCGTAGCGGAAGCCGTTTTCCAGCTCGGTGTACTTCTCGTCCGGATTGACCACCTTCACCGTCACGGCGCCCGGTTGTTCGTCGGTCGCGGCCGGCGTCGTGCCCGACAGTTCGGTGGCGCTGACGAACTCGACGTTGGTCGCTTCGTTCGCGCCGAAAAAGAGCGTCGCGCCCTCTTCGAAGCCGCGCCCGAAGATCGCCACGTTCGTACCGCCCTCGACCGGACCGTTGTCGGGCTGCACCGAGAGAATGACGAACTCGTCGTCATCGTCGTTGTCGTCGTTATCGTCGTCATCGTCATCGTCGCCGTTTTCGCAGGCGACGACCAACACGCACGCCGCGACGATCGACAATGCCGCGACGATCAGCAACCAACGGTGATTCATCATCATGTCCTTCCCCGTTCTTGGAAAAACGAATTTCCTTTAGTTTAGCCCTTCACGCCCCCGGCCGTCAGCCCGCCGACCAAATGCCGCTGCAGCGCGAAAAACAGGGCCATCACAGGCAGCGACACCAGAATCGCCCCGGCCGCGAACCGGCCCCATTCGGTCGAGTAGTCGCCGACGTACCGCTGCAGCGCCACCGGCAGCGTGTAGGCCGTTTCCTCCGACAAAAACGTGGCGGCGAGAATGAACTCGTTCCACGCCGTCATGAACGAAAACAACGCGGTGACCACGATCGCCGGGCGCGCCAGCGGCAGCACGATCTTGGTGAAGATGCCGAAACGCCCCATGCCGTCCATCACCGCCGCCTCTTCCAGGTCCTTGGGAATCGTATCGAAGTAGCCCTTGAGCATCCACACGCAAAATGGAATCGCCGTGGTCGAATAAACCAGCGCCATGCCCGCCAGGCTGTTGAGCAGGTGCAGCTTCTGCAGCAGGATGTACAGCGGAATGGCCATCACCACGCCGGGGAACATCTGCGTCACCAGAAACAGCGTCATGCCCGTCTTGCGGCCCGGGAACGAAAAACGCGAAAACGCGTACGCGGCGGTCGTCGCCAGCGCCACGCCGATCAACGTGGTGGCCAGCGAGACGACCACGCTGTTGAACAACTGATGCGCGAACAGCCAGTGCCCGGCCATGTCGCGTGCGAACAGCAGGTCGGTGAAGTTGCCCAGGTAGAATTGCGTCGGCAGCGGATTGGCCGACAACGAAAACGCCTGCGACGGCGTCAGCGCCATCTTGATCACCCACAGCACCGGATACAGCGTCAGGAACGTGAACGCCGTCAGCGCCGCGTAGGTCAACGCGATGGTCCACCGTCCGTGCTTCATGCCGCCTCCGGATCGCCGGTCAGCTTGCGCGTGAACAACGAATAGCCGATCAGCGCGATGAAAATCAGCGTCGCGTAGGCCGCCGCGTAACCGTATTGTTCCTGCCGCGTGAAGGCCCAGCGGTACGCCTCGCTGATCAGAATTTCCGTCGCGCCGTCCGGCTCGCCGCCCGAGACGAGGTAGATGATGTTGAACATGTTGAACGTCCACACGCTGCCCAGGATCACCGCCGGCACCAGCGCCGGTTTGATCAGCGGCAAGATCACGCGCCGGAACCGCGTCCAGCCGCCCGCGCCGTCCATCACCGCCGCCTCCTCCAGGTCGCGCGGAATGGCCTGCAGCGCGCCGAGGCACACGACCATCATGAATGGAAATCCCAACCACGTGTTGGTCGTGACGTTCGCCGCGAAGGCCGTCCAGAAATGCGAGAACCAGCTCACCGGCTGCACGCCGCAGAAACTCAGCAGGCCGTTGATCGCGCCGAACTGGCTGTGGAACATGCCCTTCCAGATCAACGCGGTGATGTAGTTGGGCACGGCCCACGGCACGATCAGCAACACGCGATACACGCCGCGCAGCTTCAGCCATTGGTTGCGCAGCAGCATCGCCAGCGCCAGGCCGAACGACACGTGCAGCGCGACGTTCACCGCCGTCCACAGCACCGTTACGCCCAGCGTGAAGTAAAACGACAGCGGATCGCTCGCCGGGTAATCGGCGCTCAGCAAAATGTTGATGAAGTTGGCCAGACCCACGAAGGTGAACTCGCCCTGCCGGTGCGCGAAAAACGCCACCGCCGTGCCGACGATGAACGGGATGAACACCAGCAGCAACATCGACACCGCCGCCGGCAGCAGATACAAATACGCGTGCTTCGCTTCGCGCAGTTCGCGCCAACGCGCGCGGCGGTTCATCCGCCATGCCCACCACGCCGCCAGCGCCAGCACAATCAATCCAAGCACGGCGGCATAGGGCGTCGGATTCTTCGCCGCCGGCGGTTTGCGCGTTTGCACCTTGAGTTGATACTGCGCCTTGGCCAGCGCCTCGCCCGGCTCTTTCGCCCCGCGCAACGCTGCGCGCAACGCCTGCGCCGCCGGTTCCCACATCGCGCGCATCAGCGGATTGTTGGGCATCGGCACGCTGCGCTCGACCTGCGCCTTGAAGGCCGTCAAATGCGGATCGATTTTCAGATCGGGCAGTTCATACACCGCCGGCGCGGCAACCAACTGCTTGCCCTGCTCCAGCCGCACGCGCGCCCCGTCGCCTTCGGCCAGAAAACGCGCGAAGGCCAGCGCGCCCTGCGGATCGCCCGCGTAGGCCGAAACGATCGCCGCCTCCACCGTCAGAAACGGCGTGGCCGGTTTGCCCGTCGCCGACACCAGCGGCAGCGGCGCGACGCCGTAGTCGATGCGCGGATCGATCTCGCCCAAAAACCACGGTCCGTTGATGACCATGTCCGCGCGCCCGTCGTTGAACAACTGCGCGACCAACGCGGCGGTGGGCTCCTCGGGCAGCAGGTTGCGCCGCATCAGCTCGGCGACGAACGCGACCGACGCCACGTTGCCCGCGTCGGCCAGCGTCGGCTCGCCCCGCTCATTGAACAACCGCCCACCGAAGCCGAACAACCAGCCCGCATGGTGATAAAAACTGCCCGCCTCGTAAGCCAGGCCGAACACCTTCACCGCACGATTGGTGCGTTTCTCCAGATAGGCGACCAGTTCGTCGGTCGTCGCCGGCGGCTCATTCACCAACGCCTTGTTGTAAATCAGCGCCACCGACTTGAAGGCCAGCGGCACGCCGTAGATGTGTCCCTGCGCGCGCAACGCCTCGGTCGTCACCGGAAAGAATTGCGCCTGTTCGGCCGGCGTGAGGTCGTCATCGAGCGGACGGATCAAATGCGCGCCCGCCCAATCGGCGATGCGCTCGTGCGCGAAGATGAACACGTCCGGCCCCTGCCCGCGCGGAATCGACGCGGTGAGCTTGTTCGCGTACGCCTCGTGCGCCACGACCAGCGGGCGCACCGGTGTTTGCGGATGCGCCTGGTTCCATTGACGCACCAGCGTTTCGAGCGCCGCCTGCTCCTCGCCGCGATAGCTGTGCCACAGCGTGATCTCGCCGGCGCGCGCCGTCGCCGCGCTCAACAACGCGAACAACAACAAGGCGACGACGAAACGCTTCATCGACTCACTCCGGCCTGATCGCTTTTTCGGTGGCGCGGTCGAACAGGTGCACGTCCGGCGCCGCGACGCGGAAGGTGACGGTCTGCCCGACCCGCAGTTGCGCACATGCGGCCGCCGGGGCCTGCGCGACCAGCGGATGCTCGCCGCAACGCGCGTGAATATAGGCTTCCCAGCCGACGGGCTCGACGACCTCGACCGTCGCTTCGACGCACCCCGCGCCGTCGCCGTCGAGCGTCAGGCTCATCGGCCGCACCCCGGCGAACACCTCGCGCGCTTCTCCGTTGAACGTGGCGTAGGCGTCGGGCAACGGCAACGCGAAGCCCGCGCCGCTCGCGCGATTCTCTTTAAAGGATGCGGGCAGAAAATTCATCGGCGGACTGCCGATGAAATGCGCGACGAACTTGTCGGCGGGCGTGTTGTACAGTTCGGCGGGCGTGCCGATCTGCCGGGCGACGCCGCCTTCGAGCACGACGATCCGGTCGGCGAGCGTCATCGCCTCGACCTGATCGTGCGTGACGTAAATCATCGTCGCGTTCATGTCGTGATGCAGCTTACGCAGTTCGACGCGCATCTGGCCGCGTAGCGCCGCGTCGAGGTTCGAGAGCGGTTCGTCGAACAAAAACGCCCGCGGCTGACGGACGATCGCCCGCCCGACCGCGACGCGCTGCCGCTGCCCGCCGGACATCTGCTTGGGCAGACGGTCGAGCAACGCGGTCAGGCCCAGCCGCCGCGCCGCCTCGTCGACGCGCCGCTTGATTTCGTCCTTGGGCAGCTTGCGCACGGTCAGCGAAAAGGCGAGGTTCTGCGCCACCGTCAGGTGCGGATACAGCGCGTAGGATTGAAAGACCATCGCCAGGTCGCGATCCTTGGGCGGCACGTCGTTGCAGCGGCGGCCGTCGATGAACAGATCGCCGTCGCTGATTTGCTCGAGCCCGGCGATGCAGCGCAGCAGCGTCGATTTGCCGCAGCCGCTCGGCCCGACCAGCACGATGAATTCGCCCGGCGCGATGTTCAGATCGATGCCTTTTAAAATGACGTTGTCGCCGTAGGCCTTGACCAGGCGGCGGATCTCGATGAAGGGGCGCGCGCTTTGCGACGTCATGCTCGTTTCCTACCGTTCGCGAATGTAGATCTTGCCGCCGCGCGGCTGCACGGTGATTTTCACTTTGCCGTCCGCGCCGACCACGATCGTATCGTCGGTCTGGTCCTGATCCTCGAAGAGGTTGACCAGCACGTCGCCCTCGTCGAAGGACGTTTGCATGTCGTTGCCGTCCTGCCCGTCCATCCACGCGGCGCTGGTCACCGATTCGTGTTCGTCGTTGGTGTTGAGCACGACCAGCACCGTGTCGCCCTGGTAGCTGCGCTCGAAGGCGAAGATGCCCGCGTCGTCCTCGTCGCCGGTGCGCTCGGTCGACCAACGGATCGTCATGTCGCCGCGGCGCAGCGGGTCGAGCTTCTTGCGCAGCTTGATCAGGTGCCGGATGAACTGGAACGTCTCGTTGCCCGTGTCGAAACCGCTGGTCCACAGGTCCTCGCGGTTGAACGGATCGTTGCCGCCGTCGAACTGCTGCTCGGTGCCGTAGTAAATGCACGGGATGCCGTCAACGGTCAGCAGGTAGAACAGCACGTTGTGCAGCGAGGCGAGGTTCGGATTTTCATACAGGAAGCGCGGGATGTCGTGGTTGTCGATGAAGTTGACCAGCAACTGCTGCGCCGACAGGCCGTCGCCGTTTTCGTCGATCGGCCCGTTGGGATTGGGCACCGACGAGTAATTCGCCTGGCGGGCGTTGAACAGGTCCTCGATCGACTTGGTCGGGCCGTTGTTCTTGAACACGCCGTCGATGACGGTGAACTTGTGCGAGAAGTAGAAGACCGAGTCGACGCCGTTGTTGAACGTGTAGCCGCCGATCAGCGCGTCGTCGCCGTCGAAGGCTTCGCCGAACATGAAGAAGTTGCGCTTGCCGTGCTTGACGCTGTAGCGGCGGATCGCCGGGCAGAACGTTTCCCAGAAACCGTGCTCGACGTGCTTGAGCGTGTCGATGCGGAAGCCGTCGAAATCGGCCGCGCCGATCCAGTAGGCAAAAGCCTTGGCCAGCGCCTCGCGCACCGCCGGGTTCGTCGTTTTGATGTCCTTGAGCCCGCCGGGGAAATCGCCGGTGAGCACCTGGTCGCGGTCGTTCCAATCCCACACGCGGCCCTTGCGGTTGTACCAGTCGGGATTCTGAAATTCGGACGGCTGCGGCGGCACGCGGTTGATCGACGGATCGTAGACCCACACGATCGGCGCGGGGCCCGACTCGCCCAGCGACGTGCTGCCCTGCACGCCGCGCGAATCGAAATCCGGATCCCACTCGCTCACGCGGGTGAGTTGCGACGAGGTGCCGCTGCCGCTGAGCGATTCGTCCGGCTGGCCGTTGCCGTTGATGTCGTAATAGAAAAGCTGGCCGATGTGATTGGTGATGATATCCAGAATCACCTTGATGCCGCGATCGTGGCACGCGTCGACCAGTTCGCGCAGCTTGGCGATGTCGCCGAAGTGCGGATTGGGCGCGGTGAAATCCTGCGGCCAGTAGCCGTGGTAGCTGGACACCCCGGCGTCCTCCTCGACGTTCTTGAACGCCGGGCTGATCCACAACGCCGTCACGCCCAACGCCTCGATGTAATCGAGCTTGTCGATGATCCCCTGCCAGTCGCCGCCGTGGTAGGCCGTGGGCGCGTAGGGATTGACGTTGTAGTTGTTGTTCGGATCGCCGTCGTAAAACCGGTCGACGAGCACTTGATAGACGACCTCGTCGCGCCAATCGGTCACATGCGTGCCGATCTCCCAGTCGTCGGTGACCGGCGACAGATCGACGCAGCCCAGCACGACGAACACGGCGAGCGCCGTCACAACGGGCGCCAGGGCGATGATCCACTGCTTGCGGTTCATCTCATTTCTCCCAGGTGAGGCGATAGACCTCGACTTCATACGGGGACAGCGTCAGCGCGACCCCCTTGTTTTGCACGTATTTGCTCTCCACCCGCAGCGGCGCTTTGTCCGCGTCGAAGGCGTCCTGGCAGACGATCTCCCCTTCCTCGATGCTGTAGCCCATGAAGGTGATCGCCTCCTCGGCGATCTTCAGATCGAAGCCGTGACTGCCGTTGGAGAAGTTGACCACGACCAGCCAGTTGTCGCCGGTCGCCGCGTCATAACGCAGGAAGCTGTACACGTACTGGCCGCTCGAATAGCGCCAGTTGTCTTTGTTGAGAAATTGCAGCGAGTAAAAATTGCCCGTCGCGAAGCCCGGCTTTTGCGCCAGGGCGATCAGGTCGGCGTACCACTGCCGCAGTTCGCGCCGCCCGGCGTCCAGGCCGCCGCCGTCGTATTGGTAGTTGTTCACCCACTGCGCCAGGTAGGGCATCGTCCAGTAATCGAAAATCGTCGTGCGCCCGTCGTCGCCGCTGAAGCCCTCCGCGCCGGTCGCCGGCTCGCCGACCTCCTGCCCGTTGTAAAGCAGAATCGGCCCGACACCCAGTAAATAAAGGGCCGCGGCCACCGGCTGTCCCGCCTGGAAGCTGCCGAAGCCGCTGTTGTCCGGACTGTCGCCCGCGACCACCGGCGAGGCGATGCGGCGCTCGTCGTGGTTTTCCGCGTAGTGCAGCAGGTGCTCGGCAAGAAAATCGTCGCGGCCGTTGAGCAGCGTCTCCAGGTCGTTCGCCCAATAGCCGCAGCAGTAAATGCCCTTGAGCGCGTCGTACGCGCCGTCGTCGTAAATCGCGTTGAAGCCAGCCTTGAGCATGTTGCCGAACGAGAATCCCGGCGGCGCGTCGCCCGACTCGTAAGCCTCGGCGAAGAAGTACACCTCGCCGTCGCGTTCGCGCGCGGCGGCCAGCAGGTAGGTCCACGCCTCGATCGGCACCCAGTGCGCGAAGTCGCAGCGGAAGCCGTCGACGCCCAGGCCCTGCCAATAAGCCAGCACCTCGTCCATCTTGCGCCAGGTGTCCGGGATCGGCTCGAAGGACGATTCGCCGGTCGTGAAGTCGTAGCCGTAGTTGAGCTTGATCGTCTCGTACCAATCGTTGGCGGTGAGCGTCACGCTCGTCTGGTTGTTGCCGGTCGCCTTGGGCACGTCGCCCGGCGGATTGCCGTCGTTGTTCTCGCTCTCCAGCGTGCCGTCGGCGCCGGCGGGCCGCGGCCAATGATCGAGCTCGGGCAGCGACAGCACCTGCCCCGGCGGATCGACCAGGTAGAAAAAATTGTTCTGCGGCGAAAAGAACACGCTCGTGTCGTCGCTCGCGCCGAAGTTGAGATCGGGCTGAATGTCCGAGTCATACGTGCGCGCCACGTGGTTGGGCACGAAGTCGATGATCACCTTCATCCCCGCGTCGTGGATGCGCTCGACCAGCGCGGAAAATTCGCTCAGTCGCTGCGCCGGATCCAGCGCGTAATCGGGACACACGTCGAAGTAGTCCTTGATCGCATAGAAGCTGCCGGCCTTGCCCTTGAGCACGTCGGGATCGTCGGCCGGCTGCGGCGACGCGAGGTTCGCGTAATCGGTGTTCGTCGCCTGTTGCAGCACGCCGGTCAGCCAGATGTGCGTGACGCCCAGCTCGCCGAGCGCCTCGAGCGCGACCTGGTCGATGTGCTCGAACTTGCCCACGCCGTTGGTCGCCAGATCGCCGTCCCACTCGTTGACGTTCTTGACGTTCGAAAACAGCCGCACGACAAGCTGGTAGATCACCGGCCGCGCCTCGTCGCCCGAGTCGTCGCCGTCGTCGGTAAAGTCCTTCGTCTCGTGCTCTTCGCCGCACGCCGCGAACAACAAGGCGAGCAGCGCCGCGACGATCAGTGCGTGCTTGAGTTGAACCACCATTCCACTCCCAGGCCGAGGAAATGCTCGGTTTTGTCGGGCCGGCGCAAATCGCCTTCCGGATACGTGCGGCGCGCCGAGCCGTTGGGTTGGCTGATCGTGTAGGTCAAGCGCAGTTGCGGACGGCGGTAGCTGCCGCGCCCGAGGCTGATGATTTCCATCAGCGAGTACTGCGTGACCTTGCTGACTTCGTGCTCCTGCGATTGTTCATCCAGGCCGAACGGATAATGCTCCTGATAGGAAAACTCGAAACCCTGGTGCAGATGCTCGGTGAGGAAAATCACCGGCCGCACCGTGAACGCGCCCTCGACGAAATCGTCGGTGTCGTATTCGTTGACGTCCGCGTCCTTGAACTTGCGGATGTACCCGCCGGCCAGCACGCCCGCCCAGTAGAATTCCCAGTTCGCCGACAGCGCGCCGACGAACTCATACGCGCCTTCGGTCGTGCCGTTTTTGTCCAAGCCCCAGGGCACGCCCGCTTCGCCGTAGGCCGCCAGGTCCTGCGCCCAGCGCGCGAACAGATTCAAATGGCTGTTGGCCCCGAAGCCCCACAGGCCGAGCTGCCCGCCCAGCACCCAACCGCTTTCCTCGGGCAGCGTCGCGGCAATCACATCCGGATCGTAGTTCGGCACGTCGCCGGTCATCAGCTCCTCGCTGATGTGCTCGCCCTTGTCCAGCGAATGCTTCTCGCCGTAGAGCACGCCCTTGATCCCCAGACCGCGCCAGATCGTCAGACCGTATTGCGCGCGACCCGAGTAGATCCACCGCTGGCGGTCCAGCAGCAATTTTTCGCGCGAGCTGTTGGCCGCGCCGGGCACCTCGATGGTCTGGAATTGATAATCGTCGGCCAGCCGGTTCACGCCGATGTGCGCGCGCACGTCCAGCCCGTTCCACACGTAGCCCAGACCGCCGCCGATGGTGTTGAGGTTGTCCAGCGGCCAGAAGTCCAGCAGATACACGTCGTCGCCGCGGTACATGCGCGAGCCGACCCACGCGTGAATCGCCGGCACGTAAGGGACAAAACCCCACGCCTCGGCGTACATGTTGCGCACCGCGAAGGTCTGATCGTACTCGCCGCTGTAGTGCGCCAGCGGCTCGAAGAGCGCCAGCGTGAACAGGATGCGGCTGCCGAAATCGTCCGGCGCGTCGATCGTGTAGGCGAAGTCGAGCTCGCCGTAGCTGGGCTCGAAAATGCGCGGGCCGTGCGCGACGACGTTGGTCGAATAGCCGCGATGGCCGTCCATGTCGTCGCTGATCTGCACCCGACCGTAACTGCCGAACTGGAACTGCCCGACCGTCGTGGGCGCGGGCTTTTCCTCGGCGGGCGGTTCGTCGTCGGCCAAAGCCGCGCCGCCGGAGATCGGCAGCGCCAGACACAATGTCGCCAGGATCAAGAAATGCGTCAGCTTCACGGATCACCGATCCTTATTGGGGAGATGTTAGCGAATCGCCTCTTGTTTTAGAGCGCTTCGCCGCGTTCGTCAACGCGCGCGAGCCAAAAGAGAATAACCCGCGAAATCCGCTTTTCCGCCGCCCGCAGCCGTGCTATTAAAGGGCTCCGTCGCCCGGATGGAGGAATTGGTAGACTCAGGGGACTTAAAATCCCCAGGCCGCAAGGTCGTGCCGGTTCGAGTCCGGCTCCGGGCACCATGGGGTTGGGTTGTATGGCTCAACCCTTTTTATTTTAAGATTATATTTTTGGTTATCGACTCTTGAAGTCGGCGATCCGCCGACAACGCATCACCAGAAATCTTTGCCCATCAGCATTCCCGTTTTCACTTTTTCGGTCAAGAAATCCTCTTGAATTCTTAATTAGCTATTCTTTCCCGAATAAGCTATTATATAGCTACTCAGGAGGGAGACAATGTCATTTCGGCGACCCGCAGACCTTCTCAACATCTCCATTCCCGTTACGACAGGATGGTTGCTGGCCTCTTGCCTGGAAGCCAAAGGCAAACAGGAACTATGGACGCGCCAAAAGCCGGAGGTGCTGCGCGTCTTGCGCGAACAAGCCATCGTCCAAAGCGCCGAATCGTCCAACCGGATCGAAGGAGTCACCGTTGCGCGGGACCGCTTGCAGCCGATCCTGCTGGGCAAAGCCAAACCCCGCGATCGTTCGGAAGAAGAGTTGGTCGGCTACCGCCGGGCGTTGAATTGGATTTTCACCCGCAAAAAAAACGTACCGATCGACGCAAAAACCATTCTTCACCTGCATAAACTGGCCCAGGGCGGGTTTTCGGGCGACGCCGGCAAATGGAAAACGCGCGACAACGAGATAATCGAGATTCTGCCCAACGGCGAACGTCACTTGCGTTTCAAACCGACTTCGGCGCGCAAAACGGCCAAAGCCATCGACGATCTCTGCCGCCTGTACGCCGACCTGTTGGCGGAGGAACGCTTTCCCCCATTGTTGGCCGTGGCCACGTTTGTGCTGGATTTCCTTTGCATCCACCCATTCCGGGACGGTAACGGCCGAGTCTCCCGTTTGTTGACCACGCTCTTGCTGCAACAACAAGATTATCTTGTCGGTCGTTTCATCAGCCTCGAACGATTGGTTGAAGAAACAAAGGAAGATTATTATCGCATTCTCAACGAATGTTCCCACGGCTGGCATGAGAACAAAAACGACTTGTTGCCCTGGTGGAACTATTTCTTATCGACCGTTCGGCGAGCCCATCTTGAATTCGAGCGACGGTTGGATGTCGTCTCCTCCAGCACGAGCAAAGCCGATCTTGTGCGCCTGGCCGTGCTGGAGCAGGTCGGCCCGTTCACCCTCGCCGAACTTAAAGCCCAATGCCCATCGGTCAGCGAGCAACTCATTAAAAAAACGCTGGCCACCATGAAACGGGAAGGAACGTTGCAGTTGACCGGTCACGGTCGTAGCGCCCAATGGCGGCGAACATAAAAACCACGGTCAACCAAGCCTACAATCATCCTGCAAACTGAATGACTATTCACCGCCCATTTACGTCAAATAATCTGCCGAAACGATTATTTGCCGATCGTGCGCGGCCTACCGGGGCGGCCTAAGTCCCGCTACGGGCGGAAAAATGTAACGTTTCGAAAAAATTGCAAAAGACCTTTTGCCGCGGCGCATCATTTTTGCTATACTCAGTCACTCACTGCCAGAATCATCAGGGCGACGACAACCGGGCAGCCGGGCAGGAATTACTTGAAAGGACGACGAAAACGGAATGAAAACGCCGGAACACTATCGCGATAATATGCATAAAAGTTGTATAAATATGCGCGGACTACACGACCCGCACCGCCACCACGGCGAATGCGGCGTCGGCTTTCTGGCCCGCCTCGACGGCCAACCGACGCACGAGGTCATCCGCGACGCCGTGCGCATTTTGAAGAACCTCGAACACCGCGGCGCGGTCGGCGGCGACCAATCCACCGGCGACGGCGCGGGCATTCTGCTGCAGATTCCCGACGCGTTTTTCCGCCGCGAACTCGCCGCGCTCGGCCACGAATTGCCGCCGGCGGGCGCCTACGCGGCCGGGATGATCTTCCTGCCGACCGACCCCGCCGTGGCCGCCTCGTACAAACTCAAGATGGAAACCATCGCGGCCAACGAAGGCTGTCCGGTCATCGGCTGGCGCGACGTGCCGACCGACGAGTCGATCCTCGGCGAATTCTCACGGGCGACCAAACCGGCGATCGCCCAGGTGTTTTTGAAAAGCAACGGGCTGGACGCCGACGCTTTCGAGCGCAAGCTGTACGTCATCCGCCGCCTCGCCGAAAAGGCCACCGGCAACAACGCGGCGAATTTCTACGTCACCAGCCTCTCGGGCCGCACCTTCGTTTACAAAGGTCTGCTCACCGGCACGCAGTTGGACGTGTTCTATCCCGACCTGACCGATCCCCTGCTCGCCGGCTCCTACGCGCTGGTGCATCAGCGCTTCAGCACCAACACGCTGCCGACCTGGCCGCTGGCGCAGCCGTTCCGCCTCGTGGCGCACAACGGCGAAATCAACACCCTGCGCGGCAACCTCAACCAGATGCGCGCGCGCGAAGTCGGCCTCGCCTCGCCGCTGTTCGGCGACGACCTCGAGCGCATCAAGCCGATCATCGACGAGAAGGGCAGCGACTCGGCGATTTTCGACAACATGGCCGAACTGCTCGTGCGCGCCGGCCGCCCGCTGCCGATGTCGATGATGATCATGGTCCCCGAAGCGTGGGGCTCGAAGTTCATCATGAGCGCCGACAAGCGCGCCTTCTACGAATACTACTCGGCGATCATGGAGCCGTGGGACGGTCCGGCGGCGCTGATGTTCTGCGACGGCCGCTACCTGGGCGCGACGCTCGACCGCAACGGCCTGCGCCCCGCGCGCTACACGATCACCACCGACGGCCTGGTCATCATGGCCTCGGAAACCGGCGTGACCGACATCGCGCCCGAGCGCATCCAAAGCCGCGGCCACTTGCAGCCGGGCCTGATGTTCCTGGTCGACCTCGAACAAAAACGCATCATCCTCGACAACGAAATCAAAGCGAAGATCACCCGCGCCAAGCCCTACCGGTTGTGGATTAAAGAAAAGCAGGTCGAGCTCAAGGGGCTCTACAAATTCAGCGCCGCGCCGCGCATCGCGCCGGAAAAACTGCACCGGCTGCATCACGCCTTCGGCTACACCGCCGAGGAGTTGAAACTCATCCTCAACCCGATGGCCTCGCAGGGGCAGGAGCCGATCGGCTCGATGGGCAACGACGCCGCGCTGGCCGTGTTCGCCGATCGTCCGCAGTTGCTGTTTTCCTACTTCAAGCAACTGTTCGCGCAGGTGACCAATCCGCCGATCGATCCGCTACGCGAGGAACTGGTCATGTCGCTGATGGGCTGGGTCGGTCAGAGCGGCAGCCTCTTCGAGGAAACGGCCGATCATTGCCGCTGCCTGAAGCTCTATCATCCGCTTCTCACGCCCGCCGATCTGGCGCACCTGCGCATGTCCAAATTGCCCGACCTGCTCGTCGGCGATCTGGACGCGCTGTTCGAGGTCGCGCAGGGTCCGGCCGGGCTCGCCGCCGCGATGGAGCGACTGGGCAAGCGCGCGGAACGGGCCATCGAAGAAGGCCACAAGCTGCTGGTGCTCACCGATTGGAACATGGACGAAAAACACGCGCCGATTCCCATTTTGCTGGCCGTGGCCGGGCTGCACCATCACTTGATTCGCCGTGGCCTGCGCAACCGCATCGGCCTGATCGCCGAGACCGCCGAGGCCCGTGAGGTCGCGCATTTCGCGCTGCTGATCGGCTACGGCGCGTCGGCCGTGTGCCCTTACGGCGCGCTGGGCACGGTCACCTCGCTGTGCCTCAACAAGCAACTGGACCGCGACCTGGAAGTGCCGCACGCGCTGGATCATTACGTTATCGCGATCAAAAAAGGTCTGCTCAAAACCTTCAGCCGCATGGGCATCTCCACGTTGCGCTCGTACCTGGGCGCGCAGATTTTCGAAGCGGTGGGCCTGGCCGACGACGTGATGCGGCGCTACTTCAGCGGCACGCCCTCGCGCATCGGCGGCATCGGCCTGGAGCAGATCGCCGCGGAAACGCTGACCCGCCACCGCCGCGCGTTTCCGGCGCAGGGATCGCCGCCCAAGCTGTTGGACATCGGCGGTACGTACTACTACCGCGTCGGCGGCGAGCATCACCTGTGGACGCCCGAGTCGATCTACAAACTGCAACACGCCGTGCGCACCGACGACTACGAGGTCTTCAAGCAATACGCGCGGCTGATCGACGATCAAGCGAAAAACCGCGCCACCCTGCGCAGCCTCTTCCAATTCACGCCCGGCCAAAGCGTGCCGCTGGACGAGGTCGAGCCGGCGAGCTCGATCGTCAAGCGGTTCGTCACCGCGGCGATGTCCTACGGATCGATCAGCCGCGAGGCGCACGAAACCATCGCCGTCGCCATGAATCGCCTGGGCGGCAAGAGCAACTCCGGCGAGGGCGGCGAGGATCCGGCGCGCTTCACCCCGCTGCCCGACGGCGACAGCAAACGCTCGGCGATCAAGCAGGTCGCCTCCGGCCGCTTCGGCGTGACCACGCACTACCTGATCAACGCCGAGGAACTGCAGATCAAAATCGCCCAGGGCGCCAAGCCGGGCGAAGGCGGGCAGTTGCCCGGGCACAAGGTCAGCGCCGACATCGCGCGGGTGCGCCACACGACCAAGGGCGTCACGCTGATTTCGCCGCCGCCGCACCACGACATCTATTCGATCGAGGATCTCGCGCAGCTCATTTACGACCTCAAGGCGGTCAACCCGCGGGCGCGCGTTTCGGTCAAGTTGGTGTCGGAGGTGGGCGTGGGCACCGTCGCGGCCGGCGTGGCCAAGGCGCTGGCCGACGTGGTGTTGATTTCCGGCTCCGACGGCGGCACGGGCGCGTCGCCGCTGACTTCGATCATGCACGCGGGCACGCCCTGGGAACTGGGCCTGGCCGAAACGCAGCAGGCGCTGTCACAGAACATGCTGCGCGACCGCATCCGCGTGCAGGTCGACGGCCAGCTTAAAACCGGCCGCGATCTGGTCATCGCCGCGCTGATGGGCGCCGAGGAATTCGGCTTCGGCACGACCGTCCTGGTCAGCATGGGCTGCGTGCTGATGCGCAAGTGCCACAAGGATTCCTGCCCGGTCGGCATCGCCACGCAGGATCCGAAACTGCGCGAACGCTTCGCCGGCAAGCCCGAGCACGTGCAGCGCTTCCTGCTGTTCATGGCCGAGCAGATGCGCGAGATCATGGCCGAGCTGGGCTTTCGCACCGTCGAGGAGATGGTCGGCCGCGTCGACCGCCTGCAAATGCACGACGCCGTCGAGCATTGGAAGGCCAAGGGGCTGGATCTTGCGGCGATTCTCTACCAATCGCCCGACAAAACGCTCGCCCGTCGGTGCGCCCATCCGACCATCGCGCCGGTGCAAACGCCCATCGACGACGAACTGCTTGCTCGCGCCCTGCCCGCGCTCGAACGCAACGAACGGGTGCTGATCGACCTGCCCGTGCGCAACGTGCACCGCGCCGTGGGCGCGCGCTTGAGCGGCGAGATCGTCAAGCGCTTCGGCGAAGGCGGCCTGCCGCCCGAATCGATCGACATCCGCCTGACCGGCTCGGCCGGCCAGAGCCTGGGCGCGTTCCTCGCCCCCGGCGTGTGCGTCACCGTGCGCGGCGACGCCAACGACTATCTCGGCAAGGGCATGTCCGGCGGACGCATCGTGCTCGCGCCGCATCCCGACGCGAAATTCGAACCGCACGAAAACGCGATCGTCGGCAACACCGTGCTTTACGGCGCGACCGGCGGCGAGGTGTACATCAGCGGCGTGGCCGGCATGCGCTTCGCCGTACGCAACAGCGGCGCGCGCGCCGTGGTCGAGGGCCTGGGCGCGCACGGTTGCGAGTACATGACCGGCGGCGTGGTCGTCGTGCTCGGCGCCGCCGGCTACAACTTCGCCGCGGGCATGAGCGGCGGCATCGCCTACGTCTTCGACGAAAACCAACTCTTCGACACCCGCTGCAACCTGGACATGGTCGAGCTCGAAACGGTCCGGCGCGAGGACGACGTCGCCCTGCTGCGCATGATGATCGAAGACCATTTCCGCCACACCGCCAGCCCGCGCGCCAAAACGATGCTCGACAACTGGGAGGTGCACTTGCCCTTGTTCGTCAAAGTGATTCCCATCGACTACCGCAAGGCCCTGGCGCGCATGCGCATCGAGGAGGAGTTCCGCGAGGACAGCGTGTCGGCCTCCGAGGAGGTGTTCGATGATTAGGTCGAAAGCCTTCCTGGAAATCAAACGCGAGAATCCGACGAAACGCCCGGTGGCCGAGCGGCTCGGCGACGATTGCGAATTCGAACAGCCGCTGTCGCCCGAACAGATCAAACGCCAGGCGGCGCGCTGCATGGACTGCGGCATCCCCTTCTGCCACGGCCACGGCTGCCCGCTGCACAACCGCATCCCCGAGTGGAACGAAATGGTCTTCCTCGACCGGTGGGCCGAGGCGCTGGACCTGCTGCACGACACCAACAACTTCCCGGAAATCACCGGCCGCATCTGCCCCGCGCCCTGCGAAACGGCCTGCACCGTGGCGATCAACGATCCGGGCGTCGCCATCTGCCACATCGAATTGCAGATCGTCGAACGCGGCTTCCGCGAAGGGTGGATCGTCCCCGAGCCCGCGTCGTACCGCACCGGCAAACACGTGGCGATCGTCGGTTCCGGCCCGGCCGGCCTGGCCGCCGCGCAGCAACTGGCGCGTTGCGGGCACGAGGTGACCGTCTTCGAAAAGGACGATCAAATCGGCGGTCTGCTGCGTTACGGCATCCCCGATTTCAAACTGGATAAAGGCGTTCTCGAACGGCGCCTCAAGCAGATGCGTGCCGAGGGCGTGATCTTCGAAACCGAAGTCGAGGTCGGCATCGATCTGTCCACCAAGTTTTTGCAGCGCAGCTTCGACGTGATCGTCCTGGCCCACGGCGCCCGCGTGCCGCGTGATCTGGCCATTCCCGGCCGCGACGCCGACGGCGTGCACTTCGCACTCGAATTTCTCGTCGGCCAGAATCGCCGCGTCGCCGGCCTGCCCGCGCTCGCCGCTCCCATTTCGGCGCGCAACAAAAACGTGGTGGTCATCGGCGGCGGCGACACCGGCTCGGACTGCATCGGCTTTTCCAACCGGCAGGGCGCGGCGTCGGTCACCCAGCTCGAAATTCTGCCGCGTCCGCCCGCCGAGCGCCTGGCGGACAATCCGTGGCCGACCTGGCCCAACATTCTGCGCACCTCGTCGTCGCAGCAGGAGGGGTGCGAGCGACTGTGGGCGGTGACAACCAACGAAATCCTCGCTGCCGACGGGCGCGTGTCCGGCCTGCGTTGCGCCAAGGTCGCGTGGGAGACCGACCCGGCCACCGGCCGGCGCACCTTCCGCGAACAGTCCGGCTCGACCTTCACTCTGCCGGCCGACCTCGTGCTGATCGCCATGGGCTTCATGCATTGCACGCACGGTCCGCTGATCGACGCGCTGCAATTGCGCCTGACCGCCAACGGCAGTCTCGCGGTCGACGAAAACATGATGACCTCCGCGCCCGGCGTGTTCGCCGCCGGCGACGCGGTAAGCGGCGCTTCGCTGGTCGTGCGCGCCATCGACAGCGGCCGCCGCGCCGCCGCGGGCGTCGATCGCTACCTGCAATCGAAGTGAAGTTCCATCACCCCTTGTCAGGGGTTGGATGGTCCGGGTGGGCCACGATTTCCAGGGCTTCGCCCTTCGCTACTGACCTGCGCCCCTGCGGGGCTTGTCGGGCCCGGGTAGGTCAATTCGTATGCCCTCACCCCGGGCTGACGCCCGACCCTCTCCCACCGGGAGAGGGTAAAAATCGGCAAACCTGGGAATGAGGGCGACCCCCGCGATTTCCCGGGCTGACGAGACTGTCGATAAATGCGCCGACAGGCGACAAACAGCCCCGCCAGGGGCGATAGAGGGTAGCCCGGTGCGTGAGCGCCGGGCAAAAAAGCCCGATTTTTCCCAAGCCCCGCAGGAGCGGCAGATACATTTTTTCTTACAACGAGAAAATCGACAGTCTCTATCGCCCTTCGCTACTGACCTGCGCCCCTGCGGGGCTTGTCGGGCCCGGGTAGGTCAATTCGTATGCCCTCACCCCGGGCTAACGCCCGACCCTCTCCCACCGGGAGAGGGTAAAAATCGGCAAACCTGGGGATGAGGGCGAACCCAATTCGGAAGTCGGGAAATGAGGCCTCACCCCGGGCTGACGCCCGACCCTCTCCCACCGGGAGAGGGTAAAAATCGGCAAACCTGGGGATGAGGGCGAACCCAATTCGGAAGTCGGGAAATGAGGCCGGCTGTCCTCGCCGTCCCTTGACGATGCCCCGGGGCGATATGCTAGACTGCGTTCTTGCTTGTAGTTGCTGGAATTTTAATAGAAGATATTCTGTAAACGATGGAAGAAGAACGCGCCGACATCAACCAAGCCGCTCCGGAAACCGAATCGGCCGAGCCGATCGAGCCGCCGCGCCCGCGCTGGCATTGGTGGGTGATCTTCCTCGTTTCCTCGGCGCTGTTCATTGCCGCGCTGGCCTGGCCGCTGCATCTGCAATACCGTCACCTGCGTTCGTTCAAGTACGCCACCGAGGCGATCGGCAAGGCCGTCCAATATCCGCTTAACGAGTACGTGCAGGGCCACACGGTCCCGCGCAACACGAAAAAGGTCGGCGCGGCGATTTTCGCCATCGTGTTGCTGGCCGCCGGGCGGCTGATTCCCAAACGCAAAAAGGTCGCGCAGTGGGCGATTACCATTCTCCTTGCGCTGCTGACGGTCTCGGCTTTTCATACCGAAAGCTACCGAACGTTCCGCCAGTTTCTCGACGGCAAGTACATCCAGTTCTGGAACGTCTACCATTACTACTTCGGCTCGAAGTACTTCGATGAAATGGGCTACTTCTACCAGTACGCCTACACCTTCAAAGCCGCCGACGAAGGCGCGTTCAAGATCGACTTCGTGACCGTCGGCACCGACCTGTTCGATTACCGCGTCAAACCGCGCGCCGAAATCGCCGCGCAGGTCGAAGGGCGCAACGACTTCAAGAAAAAACGCTGGAAGCAATTCAAGCGCGAGATGCGGGTCATCGCCAGGCACATCAACCGTCGCTACTGGAAAGAGATGATGCGCGATCACGGCTACAACGGCACGCCGTTCTGGTCGACCTTCGGCGGCGCGCTGGCCGACCTGTTCCCGCTCGACCGCGACGGGCCGCGCACCTTCGTGCTTTCGCTCGACATGCTCCTGCTGCTGGCGACCTTCGTGGTCGTCGGTTGGGCCTTCGGCCCGCGCTGGGGCATCGTGTCGGCGTTCTTCTTCCTGACCTACTACGGCAACGAAAACTACACCGTGGCCGGCTACCTGCGCTACGACTGGTTCTGCGCCACGATAACCGGCTTCGCGCTGTTCCACAAAAAGAAGTACTACTTCGCCGCGCCGTTTTTCGCCTTCGCGGCGATGACGCGCATCTTCCCCGGCGTGCTGTTGCTGGGTCCGGGCCTCAAGTGGCTGGTGCAGTGGATCCGCACCAAAAAAATGGACCGCAAGCTGTTTGCGATGTTCGTGATCTTCACCGTCTGCTGCTCGCTGTTTTTCAGCCTGGGCATGCTCAACCGTCACGGCATCGGCGCCTGGAAGCAGTTTTACAAGAACATCAAACAACACGCGGAAAAGCATTACGTCGGCCCCAAGCGCATGGGTCTCAAGCACATGTTCATCGACGATCTGCGCACGCCGAAAATCGCCAAAGACCCGCGCTATCCGGCCTTCAACCGGCAGAAGACCACGTACCGCGTCATGCAACTGATGATGTTCGCGATGTTCCTGCTCATGCTCTGGCGGCGCAATTACGACGACGCGCTGCTGCTGGGATTTTTCTTCATCTTCCCCTTGCAGGTGCTCTCACGATATTACTGGGCGCTACTCGGCATGATGTTCCTGCTCAAACAGGACGAGAAAACGCCTTACCGCAACCTGTACGGCGATATCATTTTGCTCGCCTCGATCGTCTTTTTCTACGCGTTCCGCTTCCAGGAAAAAGATCCCTACTCCTATTACATGATCCCCACGCACTTCTTCCTGACCTATTTCCTTTACCTGGCCGGGACGTACCTGATCGACGATGCGCTGTTCGTCGGCGATTGGGCGAAACGTCGCTTCTTCCCCGCGCCGACGCCGGTCACGCCGGAGGGCCCGCTCTTCGACGAGCCGGAATTACCGATCGACGAACGCGGACCGGTCGAGCCCATCGACTTGCCCGAGAACGACGACGATCCCACCGGCCTGTGGAAAAAATAACGGTTATTTCCCCATCATTTCGTTATAGAGCTTGGTGATCTTGTCCAGATCCTGCGCCAGTTCGAAGAAGCCGTGCCAGTGCGCGTAGTCCTGGCCCATCATCGCCGTGCCCATGCGCGCCCGGCGGCCTTCGTGGTGCCACAGATAGTAAAAGACGATCTCGATTTCGTCGTCCCACGGATTGTCCTTGGTGATTTTGCCCGCGGCGTACAACTCGTCCATCATCTTTTTCGCCGGTCGATAATACTGCTCGTTGTACAGCTCGATCGCCGCGTCGTACTGCGCGTAGAATCCGGCGATCCACGACGGGCCGTGGCAGTTGGCGCACACGGACTTCATTTTCGCCCGCTCGGCTTCCCAGTCGTCGGTGCGGATCGACAACGGGCGCTCGGCCTGCCACGACAGGCGTTCGCTGATGTTGTGCGTCGTGGTCAGTTCGCCAATGCCCGACATGTGGCACACTGCGCAGGTCGGCGCGGAGTAATCCCCCGGCTCCCACGCGTCGGGCGAGCTGTCCCACGTCCACTGCCCGCCGTCGGCGGCGTAACGCTTGCCGTGCTTGGACTCTTCCCAGATCTCAATCTGTGGATGGTCCGGCCCCAGGTGGCAGGAGCCGCAGGTTTCGGCCTTGCGCGCCTCGACGATGTTGAAGCGGTGCCGTGTGTGGCAGACCACGCAGTTGCCCTTCGAGCCGTCCGGGTTGACGCGCCCCACGCCCTCCTGCGGATGATGCAATCCGCCCGGGCGCCCGTCCTTGAACTCGACGACGCCGCCGTGGCACTGCACACAGCCGGAGGCCTCCGCCGCGTGCGAGCCTTTGCCTTCCCAGTTGACCGACATCGCTTCGAGCTTCTTCACCGAATCGTAGCTGCCCGCGTGGTCGCTACGCCCGAACTGCTCGGCCTCGACCGGATGACAGCGCGAACAATCGCGGGGCGTGGGAATCGCCGAGATGAACATGTTCTTGCCGCGCAACCCCTCGCACTGGAAGGAGTCCGGATCCTGCATGGCGGCTTTGTGACAATCGCCGCAAGTGACGTTCGCCCGGCCGTGCATGCTGTTTTTCCAATCCATGACGATCGCCGGCGTTTCGCGCAGATGACACTCGATGCACGATTTCTCGATCTGGGCTACGCCGCGCTCGATCTTGATGACCTTGCCCGCCAGCGAGCCCAGCCCGCCGCCGGTTTCGGTCACCGCCCAGGCGGCCATGCCCAGCAGCAACGCCACCGTAAACGGCAGCAGCAAACGAAATTTTCTCATGGCTTTTCCCTCCGGCCCCTCAGCGGGCGGCCTGATAGACCACCGGCATCCGGTGATGGACCATGTATTCGTGACAATCGAAGCATTGTTTGACCGTTCGCCCGCGCTCGTATTCGCGATGGGCGAGAAATCCCCCGCGCGGCATCCCGGGCGGAATCAGATCCTGATGGCAGCGCCGGCAGGCGTCGGCGAACAGATACTTGTCCTTGTGACGCACCTTGCCCGCCCAATCGACCTTCTCCGGATCGCCCAGGTAATGCACGACCACGTCGCGCAACCCCGACCACGCCTTGTAGGTGTAATGGCGCACGCCCGACGGCGGCAGGTGGCAGTCGACGCAGTTGCAGACCACGCCCTTGTCGTTGGCCGCGTGCGTCGACATCCGCCACGAATTGACCTGCGGCAGCATCTCGTGGCATTTGCCGCAGAATTCGTTGGTCCCGGTGAAAGTGAAGCTCAAATGCGTGAAGCCGATGAAAAAAATCGTGGCCAATACGCCGAGCGAAAACGCAAGCGTCAGCTTCCAGTGCACCAGCGGCCAACGCGCCAGGCGCACGATCTTCCGCTCGCTTCCCTTTTCTTTATTTGGCGGTTGCATCTGCGTTTATTTTATTGATTGCAAAAATATAAGAACGTTAACCGGAGGGTCTGTCAAGGATTGAAGCGCTCCATGCGCCGAAAAAAGGGCCGGGCGAGCGCCTACTGGGCGGGAAGGTCATCTTTCATGAGATTATCGATCAGCCACATTCTGTCAGGGTTGGGTAATGCTTCGAAATAGACCGCCCAAGCTTCCGCCAAGGCGCCTAAGTGATGGGAAATCCCAGGTCGGCGCTCGCCCAAAATGCAGAGTCTGAGTTCTTCGATCAGCACTTTCCGTTCGGCGTTTGGCAAGGAACTGATGGTGTCGAACAAGATTTGCCGTAGACGGAGGGTATCGAGAAATCCTTGGAGTTGTTTTTTTTCCGCTGCGGCAGCCATGGGTATCTTTGCCTCCTGCCTCTTTCCATCCTTCTGCCCTCAAAAGGGGCAAGGATTATGCCAATGATTTTGAATGGTTGTTGGAATATGCACCAAAATGGTGCAGTTTTGCATTAAACGATGGAAAATAAAGAAGTATTAAAAGCTGTATCGGCTCTGCACCAAGGATGCTTTTTAGAAAAATCACGCCCGATTTTCGGGCAAACCGCTGAAAATCGGCCACGAAAATTTGTTAACACGAATCAGATTTTTATTGTTTGCCGCTTCACAACCGGGACCTCGGAACCGCTCAACGAGTTGAATTAACCGTATGATTTAAAACCGTTGCCCGATTATCCGCTTATTTCCCGTGAATGGTATATTTCTTGCCCACTCCTCCTTGAACATTTTGCCTAAATTTTTTTGGAGGAGCGGGATGAACACCATTGCCAAAGTATTGCTGATCATACTGCCGATCCTCTTCGCCATGGCGCTCGTGACGGCCTGCGACGAAGACGGCGACGGTGACGACGACGATCTGGACGCCGACGACGATGACGACGACGATTTTTTCGACGATGACGACGATGAAGCCGATGATGACGATGACGATGACGATGACGACGACGATGATGACGACACCGCCGATGACGATACCGGCGACGACGACACCACCGACGACGATACCGGCGACGACGACACGACGGTCGGGTTCGCCGAGGACTTCGAAGATCATACGCTGGGTCCGCTGGATGATCCGAACTGGGTCATTCTCGAACAAAGCGGCGCCTCGTTGGCCGAAATCGTCGCCCTGACCGACAAGGCGGAAGGCCAGGCCCTGCACGTCGACGCCGGCTCGGCGACCAACGATCAGATCGTTCTCAAGTATTTCTTCTATTCGATCATGGAAGATTACACGGTCCAATTCGATCTCAAGGCCTTGCTGTCGGCCTACACCTCCCTGACCCTCTACCAGAAAAACGGTCTGCATCTCTATCCGGAATTCGGCATCGAGCTCGATCCCACGGACAACACCTTGCACGCCAGCATGGGCGGTTTCGTTCAGGCCGTGGGTTGCGATTTGTACGATCCGGCCGAATGGAATCAAATCACCTTGGTGATCGACTGGGCGAACGCGCAATACTCAGTATTGTTCGACGGCGTGGAGGACGAATACTGTCAGGACCTGGGCTTCGCCGTCGGCGACGGCATGCCGCTGGCCGCGTTGATCATCGCCGATCCGCCCGAAGCCGGGTACGGCGGCGACGCCTATTACGACAACATCATCGGTCAGCCGCTCGTTCCCTAATTAAAAACGAAAGGCCGGAGAACTCCTTGCGAGCCTCCGGCCCCTTTTTTTAATCGATTAATGATCGCAGCAGTTGTCGCCGGTGACCAGCTTGCCGCTCAGCCACAACTGCACGGCCTCTTCCGGCGCGACGGCCGGCGAGCCGACCACGACCTGAATGCCGTTTTCCGCGAACAGTCCCTGCGCGCGCGAGCCCATGCCGCCGGCGAGAATCAGCGTCGCGCCCTTCTCGGCCAGCCACGCGGGCAGCACGCCCGGTTCGTGCTCGGGCGGCGTGAGTTCCTGCTTGTCGACGATCTTGCCGTCCTTCACCTCGACCAGCGTCATGATCTGGCAGTGGCCGAAGTGCATGCACAGTTTGCCCTCGGCGGTGGGCACGGCGACCAGATGATCGCCGCCGATTTCCGCCTGTGGCGCGGCGGCGACCGGCGCTTCCTTCTTCGGCGCTTCCGCCGGTTTGTCCGGCAGCAGGCCGACGATGGCCGTGACGATCTTCGCGAACGCCTGCCCCGCCGGGGTGTCGGCGTTTTCGGCCAGGAACGGCTCGCCCTTGTCGCCGGTCAGAACGATTTTCGGATCGAACGGCACGCTGCCCAGCGCCTGCACGCCGGTCTTGAGCGTCGTGCGGTCCAGGTTGCCCGCGCCGAACAGCGCCTCGGCGTGACCGCAATGCGGGCAGATGTAACCCGACATGTTTTCGATCAGCCCCAGGATCGGCATGCCGACCTGCTTGCAGAAGTTGATCGACTTGCGCACGTCGGCCAGGCTCACTTCCTGCGGCGTGGTCACGATGACCGCCTGCGCGCCCGGAATCGTCTGCGCCACGGTCAGCGGTTCGTCGCCCGTTCCCGGCGGCGAGTCGATGACCAGGTAATCCAGCTCGCCCCAATTCACGTCGGAGATGAACTGGCGGATCGCGCCGATCTTCAGCGGGCCGCGCCAGATGATCGCGCGGTCGTTGTCGTCCAGCAGGTTGCCCATCGAGACGACTTTCAAATTCTCGTCGTAGGAAATGGGGATCATCATTTCGCCGTCCGACTCGGGCAGCCGGCCGACCAGGCCCAGCAACAGGGGCACCGTCGGGCCGTGCAGGTCCACGTCCATCAGACCGACCTTGTGCCCGGCGTTGGCCAGCGCCACGGCCAGGTTGACCGCCACGCTCGACTTGCCCACGCCGCCCTTGCCGCTCATGACCAGCAGCTTGTGTTTGACCTTCCCCAGCGCGGCGTTGATCCGCTCGTCCTGCTTTTGCATCTGCTCCTGTTGGGACATGTGCTGATGTGCCATCGAACTCTCCTGTCTCTGCTTACATCCAGTGGCCCGGCTTGGTGGCCTGGGATGTTTCCAGTAGCTGGTTATCCTGCAGCGCTTCCAGGGCTTGGCGAACCGAGCCGGATGCGCCTGTATATACTCTGACCCCCGCTTCTTGCAAGACCCGAAAGGCCTTGGGGCCGATATTTCCGGTGATTAACGCTTCGACGCCCGCGCTCAGCACGTTCTGCGCGGCCTGAATGCCCGCACCCTGCACCGCCTGCAGGTTCTGGGCATTGGGCACGTACTGCATCGCCGCAGTGTCGGTGTCCACAATGAGAAATCCCTGCGCCCGGCCGAAACGCGGATCGACCGCCGCTTCCAGATTATCGCCGATGCAACTGACCGCCACTTTCATCGTGTCCTCCTTGTCAATGTTCGCAACAGCGTTTCGGGCTGTCGCATTGCCGGTCCTGCCCGCAACAACTGCCGCCAGGCACATGCCCGCCGCTCTCCTTCATCACGATGCCCCCGTGCGCGCTGACCAGCTTGCGCGTAGGCGCCCCGCACATCGTGCACGGCGGGAACGGATCGTCGCGGCGCATCAACACTTCGAAACGAAAATCGCACTTGGTGCAGGCAAATTCGAACAACGGCATCACGCTTCTCCATGCAAAATTTGACGGACCGTCCGCCAGATCTCCTCGACCGCCGTGCGCGCCGGGCCCGGCTCATGCTCGCTGAGCGCCTGCGCGGCGATCATCGCGGCAACCACCGATTCGTCGTAGGGGATCGTGCCGACGAACCGCGCGCCCTTTTCCTTGCTGTGCGCGGCGATCGTCTTGGTCATCGCCGGGGACAGATCGGCCTTGTTCACGCACACCAGCGCGGGCACGTCGAAATGCGCGGCCAGTTCCAGCACGCGCTCCAGATCGTGCCGCCCCGACAGCGTGGGCTCGGTGCACACCAGCACCGCGTCCACCCCCGTCAGCGAGGAAATGACCGGACAGCCGATGCCCGGCGAACCGTCGATGATGATCAGCTCGCGCCCCTCGGCCTCGGCGATCTCCCGCGCGCGCTGACGCACCTGCGCCACCAGCTTGCCGGAATTTTCCTGCGCCACGTTCAGCGCCGCGTGCACCAACGGTCCGAAGCGGGTCGACGACACGTACCATTCGCCGGCCTCCTCGGGCGTCAGCGTCACCGCCCCGGCCGGGCAGACATCGTAACACACGCCGCATCCTTCGCAGGCCGCCGCGTCCACCGTGTACGTTTCATCGATCGCCCCGAAGCGGCACAGTTCGCGGCATTGCCCGCAATTCACGCACGCTTCCGGATCGATCGTCGCCGTCAGACCGCCGGCAAACGCGTGCCGCTCGCCGATCTCCGGCGCGAGGATCAAATGCAGATCGGCCGCGTCCACGTCGCAATCGGCCAGCACGGCGTTGTCGGCCAGCGCCGCAAACGCCGCGGTCAGCGTCGTCTTGCCCGTGCCGCCTTTGCCGCTGACGATCGCCAGTTGTTTCATCCTACTCTCCGTCCGGCGCGTAGCCGTGCACCGCCGCCGCCAGATCGTCGCGGGTGAACGACAATTCGCCGCCGTCGCGCTTTTCGCGATACTCCGCCGCCGATTGCACGCGCCCGGTGCGCAAAAAGTGTTGGCGCAGGCAATAGTCGCTGAGCGCCGCGCGCAACGCGCCGATCGACAGCAGCGAACAATGCACCTTCTCCGGCGGCAAGCCGCCCAACGCGCGCAACACGTCGGCCTCGATCAGCGCGAACGCCTCGCGCACCGTTTTGCCCAGCGCCAGCACGGCGGTGATCGACCCGGTGGCCACCGCCGCCGGGCAGCCGGCGACCAAAAAGCGAATGTCCGTAATGCGCTCGAGTTCGTTGACGCGCAAGGTGATTTCCAGCGTGTCGCCGCAACCCGGATCGCCTACGTCGCCGCAACCGTCGTCGTCGTCGATGTGCCCCACCTGGCGCGGATTCATGAAATGATCGATCGTCGCGGGCGTGTATTCCTCCTGCTGCGACCGGGGCCGATAGAGATTCTTCCAGTCGTTCATGCCGCTCCCCGCGCCGCGACGCGTTCGTCGATCGCGCGCAGTAAATGTTCAAACAACGGCCGCAACTCCGGCAGTTCCTCGACCGCCGTGCGCCCGTGCGCGTACGCCTCCGCGATGCGCCGGTCGTTGGGAACCTCCGCCAGAATCTCGATGCCCTCGGCGGCGCAATAATCGTGCACCCGCCGGTCGCCCAATCCCGCGCGGTTGATCGCCACCGCGTGCGGCAGCCCCAGCGCGCGCACCATCGCCACGGCCAGCTTCAGGTCGTGCAGACCGAAGGGCGTGGGCTCGGTGACCAACAGACAAAAATCGGTGTTGTTGACCGCGGCGATGACCGGGCACGAGGTTCCCGGCGGCGCGTCGATCAACACCAGGCCGTCGCGGCCCACGTGCTTGCGCACCTGGCGGATCACCGGCGGGCTCATCGCCTCACCGACGTTCAGGCGTCCTTCGACGAATCCCGCGTTCCCGGCCGCGCCGTGCGCGATCACGCCGATCGGCCGTTTGCGCTCGTCGATCGCCCGCTCGGGGCAAGCCATCACGCACGCGCCACAGCCGTGGCACAGTTCCTGGAAGATCATCACCGATTTGGGCAGCACCGCGATCGCGTTGAAGCGACAGGCTTCGCGGCAACGGCCGCAAAAAGTGCATTTGCCGAAGTCGACCACCGGCAGCGGCACCGTGCAGGCGTATTCGCCGGCGATCTCCGGCCGCAAAAACAGGCGTCCGTTGGGCTCCTCGACGTCGCAGTCGGCGTACACCGCCTCCCCCGACGCCACGCGCAACAGGTTGATCGCCAATGTCGTTTTTCCCGTGCCGCCCTTGCCCGAGGCGATCGAGACAATCATGGGTCATCCACTTTCTTAACGGCGACGCGCGACTCCGTCATCGGAGCCCCGCGCACCGGTTTGTGCATCGTTTATTCTTTGTTCGCTTCCAGCGCCGCGATGCGTTCGTTGATTTGCGCCAGCGTCGTTTGCAGCATCTGCGCCTCGGCTCTCAGCTCGGCCATCTCCCGTTCGGGCGAATAAGCCGGCGGAGCGTAATCCGGCATCGGAGCGTTATACCCCCAACCGGCGCCGCCGCGAAAGCCGCGCCCCATACCGCGCCCGAAGCCGCGCCCGAAGCCGCGCCCATAACCATAACCGTAACCGCGCCCGTATTGCGGATTGCACCGCCCCATACCGCGCCCGGTCATCGGACCGTATCCTTGCGGTCCGGTGCCATCAAATCCCGGCATCTTCCTGCCTCCTTTCCGTTAGCGACCGGACCGGCCCTGGCCGCGTCCCTGACCACGTCCCTGGCCGCGACCCTGACCGGCGCCCTGGCCCTGTCCTCGTCCTTGCCCTTGTCCTTGACCTTGACCTTGTCCCATTCCTCGCCCCTGGCCCTGGCCGCGTCCGCCGCCGCAACGTCCCATTCCGCGTCCGGTGCCGGCGCCCTGACCGCGAGGTCCGGTTCCATCTTGATTCGGCATTTCGTTTCTCCTTTTTTGCTCAGCGATTGCCCATCGGCCCGCGACCGCGCGGCGCGCCGTGCGCATGGCGTCCCCGCCGCGCATGGCAGCCGAAACGACGCCCCGGTTCCCAACGAGGCTCCGGATTCAGGCGTCCTTGCCGATAAGCGGTTAGCATGTCCTGCGCCTCGCCCATCAAGCCGGCGATCACCTCGATGCCCTGGTCGAGCAGGTCGAAATAGTCGCAGCGACGCACGCCGCCGCACAGCAACACGGCCACGTCGTGCGACCGCAGCAAAGCGGCCCGGGCCGGCGGCGGGGTTTGCATCAGCGAAAGCTCCGTGCGCGCGACCTCGTTTTCCCCCTCCAGATCGACCAGCCAAACGGTGTTGGCGCAATCGAAGCGGGGCGAAATCCGCGTTTGGAACGTCGCGATGGCGATGCGCATTCTCGTTACCTCCGAGTCATGGAATAAGCGAAAAGGATGCCAACTTGAAAAAAGATCAATATCTATTTGAAATCATAGGAGAATCATAATACTCAGCAAATGCCGATGGTAGCAATAATGCTACCTTTGCAGAAAAACAGGGTAGCAAAAACGCACCTTAATCACGGATACGTTACGCCCAGCTTTTTCATTTTACGCAGCAACGTCGTTTTGTGCATGCCCAACGCCGCGGCGGTCTTCACCCGGTTGCCGCCGTGCACGGCCAGCGCCTGGCGGATCGCCGCCGCTTCGGCCTCGGCCAGCGAAGAAAATCGCCGCGCCGGCCGCCCCGACGCTCGCCGCTCGCCGACGATCTGCCGTGGCAGATGCGCCAGGTCGATCGTCGCGCCCTTGCACAGTATGAAGGCGTGCTCGATCGCGTTTTCCAGCTCGCGGATATTCCCCGGCCAGTCGTAGGCCAGCAGCGCCTCCAGCGCATCGGGCGTCAGGTCGCCGATTTCCTTCCCCTTTTCCGCATTGAAGCGCCCGATGAAATGCTCGATCAGCAGCGGGATGTCCTCGCGTCGTTCGGCCAGCGGCGGCAGGTCGATCTGGATGACGTTCAGGCGATAGAACAGATCGTCGCGGAACCTGCCCTGCTCGACCAGCTCGGCCAGGCGCTTGTTGGTCGCCGCCAGAATGCGCACGTCGGCGTGCACGGTCGTGTTCGATCCCAGCGGCTCGAAGGTCTTTTCCTGCAGCACCCGCAGCAGCTTGACCTGCACGGCGGGCGAAATCTCGCCGATCTCGTCCAGAAACAGCGTGCCGCCCTGCGCCAGCGTGAAGCGCCCGGGCTTGTCGCGCCGCGCGTCGGTGAACGCTCCGCGCACGTAACCGAACAGCTCGCTTTCCAGCAGCGTGTCGGGCAGCGCCGCGCAGTTGACGGTAATGAAGGGCTCGTCGGCGCGCGGCGACAACCGGTGCAGCGCCCGCGCGAACAGCTCCTTGCCCGTGCCCGACGGCCCGGTGATCAGCACCGTCGAATCCGACTCGGCGATGTCCGGCAGAATTTCGAAAATCGCCTGAATCCGGTGACTTTTACTGATGATGTCCGCGAAGCTGTACTCGCGCAGCAATTGCCGCCGCAGCGCCTCGATCGTCGAAAGATCGCGGAACGTTTCCGCCCCGCCGATAATCTTCCCCTCCTCGTCGGTCAGTGCGGCGGTGCTGACGCTGATCGGCTTTTCGTTGCCGTCGCGATCCAGAATATTGAGCGCCAGATTGACCAGCGCCTTGCCGGAGGTCAGCGTTTTACGCAGCACGCAGTCGGTCTGGCAGACGTTCGTGCGAAACACCTCGTAGCAGTGCCGACCCAGCGCCTCCTCGCGCGTGTAGCCGGTGATCTGCTCGGCCGCCGCGTTCCACGAGGTGATGCGCCATTGGTCGTCGACGGTGAACACGCCGTCGGCGATGGAATCGAGAATCGCTTTGTAGGCCTGCTCTTTCACGATTCCTCCGCCGCTTCGTCGCACAACACCAGCGCCGCGTCCCCGGCCGTCAACGCCTCGACGATCTTGCGCCGAGCCGCTTTGACCGTCCGTTGCACCGTGCCGCGACTGACCCCCATACGCGCGCCGGCCTCTTCCTGCGAAAGACCTTCGCCGTCGCATAGTTGCAGCGCTTCCAGTTCGTCCGGCGCCATCGGGATCTGCCGCAGTTGGGGCATGGGAATGCCCTGGGGTTTGAATACCCGCCCGTCGATCAGGCGCCGGCAACGGCGGGGTTTGCGGGGTCGCGGACTCATCGCCTCTCCTTCTTTTGTGTATATACACATAATCGCTCGAAATGGAAAGCCCGGTAAATATGTTGTGAAAAGTAGTTTTGTTTGAATGCCAACCTGACGATACATGAGTATGGCGCTTGGGGTATGGGTGTTAGCCCAGCCGGCCTTATGGAGAAACGACACAAAAAGCAAGAAATTGGAGCCAAAACAGTGAGCACTATTCGAGTCCTTGTCGCCGATAAAGTCGAGTTGACCAAATCGACTTTGCTCAAGAGCAACGGCGTCTTAATTGAGGTGGTTGGCGAATCCGATGACGGACACGAGGCCTTGCGCCTGGTGCAGACCACCCGCCCCGACATCGCGATTTTCGCTGAAAATCTGCACTCTTTGGACGGTTTGTCCGCCGCCGAACAACTGCACATGCTGCAGCCGGATATCGGTTTGCTGCTCATCGTCGATCACGACGACGAAGAACGCAAAACGCACGCCGTCAACATCGGCGTGAATTACCATCTGCATCGATCCTTGGTGGAAAAAAATCTGACTTCGGCGATCAAAGAGGTGGCCGATCAGATGCGGGCCAAGAACGTTTTATAAATATTTCATAACGAATAACTCTTATTTCCGCTCAATTATACCGTTTATTCGTTTGGATAGCCTCTTGCGCCAGCACGCGCGTGCCGCGTTGCACGAACTGGTTGGCCAGTTCCACGCCCACCGTCTCCGGATCGGATTTGCGCCCCTGCTGCCGCATGCGGTACAGCGTGTGGCCGTCGTTGGCCGCCAGCGCGCCCTCGATGACGATATCCTCGCCCGCCAGGTGGGCCCACGCGCCCAGGGCCAGCGGTTGATCGCCCTCCAATTCGCGTAAAAAAGCCCGTTCGGCGCGCACCGACAACGCGGTGGCTTCGTCGTTGAGCGAACGCAGCAACCGCTCGTTGGTCCGGTCCTGGATGCGCCCGACGATCGCGGTCACGCCCTGCCCGACCTCCGGCACGAAACCGGTTTCCGGCAGCCGTTCGACGATCATCCGCCCGTACCCGAGCAACTCCACTTCCTCGCCGGGCAGAATCGCGCCGGTGTAAGGACCGCCCGCGGACAATTGCGCCAGAATCGACTCGACCGATTCGCCCCGGAACATGAACCGCAGCATGGGGTAGCGATTTTGCAACTGCGCCAGTTGCAGCGGATTGAACGCGACCAGCCGCGCGCTGGACGGCTGATCCAACAACGTGAGCCGCTCGCGACCGACCAACACGTCGCCGGCCCCGTCGCGCGCCAGCACCGCGCCGACGTACAAACCGGGCGTCATCTGCGCGGGCAGTTCGGTCAGCGAATGCACCGCCAGGTGGATGCGCCCGGCCAACAACGCTTCCTCGATCGGCGCGACGTTCCGCCGCTTGGCCGTCGCCGAACGAATGTGGTGCGCCTCGGCTCCCACTTCGCCGGGAGAAAAGGATTGGATTTGCACGTCCCAACCGCGCCGCAGCCGTTCGGCAACCAGTGCGGCGCGACGCATCGCCGACGCGTGCGGCAACGTCCCGATGATGATCCTGTCGGCCATTTTTCACCCGCGCGTGTTTGAAGCGGTCATTGTAACAGGTTCACGCCGCCCGGGCACAAAAAAACGGAGCCGAACCGATCGGCTCCGTACTCACGAATGCGTTTTGCTTCAGGCCGTGACTCCCTTGGCCGCCCAGAATTCGTTCATCCGCCGGATAATCTTCACCAGCAAGACGATGCCCCCGACCAGCGGCACGAAAATCCAGAACCCGGCCATCCCCGTGATCGGCGCGGTCTGCCCGTCTTCGGTGTACATCTTGCCGATATACGACGGCAACAGCCACGGCAGCGCGATCAGCGGGAACGGGAAGATCAACTGGAAGATCAGGTAGAGCGTGCCGCTCCACCCCTGCCCGCGATACTTTTTCAATTCATCGAAAACCTTGAAATGAAAAATGATGCTGTAAATCCCGAAGGTGACGATCATCAAAATGATCACCGTCAACGGTTTGCGGATCTTGCCCAACGGCTTGCCCGCGGCGGAAGCTTGTTCAGCCATGCACATCTCCTCCCCTGATGGTAGTTTTTTTCTCTATCCGGAAATTGGATCTCGGCTTTTTTGTAACAAAAAAAATATCGCGTTGACAAGTTGGATCAACACTTCGGCGCAAGACCGTTCGCCGTCGCCGCCGCAAGTGAAATTTGGACTTGCATTTTGATCGGAAATCAGTATTATTTGCCCCCTGTTACGCCCTCGTAGCTCAGAGGTGGAGCACTTCCTTGGTAAGGAAGGGGTCACCGGTTCAATCCCGGTCGAGGGCTTGCCCGCCGCGCCGGCGGGCTTTTTATTTAAAAAAACACCCCGGCGCCATGGCCGGGGCAAAAAGAATAGATGGTCCTCCCCGTTCTATGCGTCAAGCCGCAACGCCAGTCGATCCACCCGTTGCCGGAGACGATCGACGCGGCGGCGCAGATCCTCGACTTCGTCGCGCGACGGCAGCGGCAGCAACGCGGCGGCCTTGCCCACCTTCTGCTGAAAATAGCGGCTCATGTCCTCGCGGTTTTTCTGGAACCGCTTGGCCGTTTCGCCCGCCAATTGCCGCGCTTCGCTCTGGCTGATGCTGCCCTTGTCGGCCAGCCGGCTCAGAAACGACGACACCTGCCGTTCGGTGTTGTGCAACGCATCCTGCGCGTCGTTGCGCAGGTCGCGCAAAAAGTTGGGCACCAGTTCCTGAATTTTCGTTTCCTTGGCGGTCATGATCGACCTCCTCTACGGATTCGCTTTACTTCGCGACCCGCTTTTTCACCGTGGCCTTTTTCATCGCTTTTTTCGGCGCGGCTTTTTTCGGCGCGGCCTTTTTCGGCGCGGCCTTTTTCGCCGGAGCCTTCTTGGCGGCCTTTTTCGCGGTGGCTTTCTTGGCGGCGGCTTTCTTCGCCGGCGCACCCTTGGCCAACTCGCTGACGGTCTTGCTGATCTTGTTCAGTTCGGCCTTGATGCCTTCGACTTCGTCGCGGCTGGGCAGATTCAGCGCGGTGAAGGTCTTCTCCACGCCCGTGTTGACCATGCCTTCGAATTCGTCGCGGGCCGAGCGCACGCGCTTGAGCAGTTCGTCATACACGCGCTTGACATCCTTGGGGTCCAGCTTTTCCCAGTTTTCCGTCAACCGGTCGCGCGCCTTCTCGATCGCCTTTTCGGCCTTGGCCAGCGGCTCGCGCACGTTTTTGACGCCTTCCTTCAAGAAATCCGGGATCAGATCCTTTGCCTTGTCCACCATGATACATCTCCTTAGGTTTTGGTAAGTGTATGCAAATTCACTTTGTTTATTGTGATGTTCGGTTGCTTTATAACACGGTGCGTCATTAACCTAGCAATCACCGGGGCCGCTGTCAAACATTTTTTACACACCGCGTCATAAATTTTTGCAACTTCTTGGTATATCGTCATTTTTTTAAATATTGACGCCCGCCCGCCGCGCGGATACGATGATGCTAAATCCAATCCCGGAGCCGCTTTGACCGCAACCGCATCACGGCGCGAATGGACGATTTTCGGCGCGATTTTCGCGGCCGCGGCGCTGTGGCGGCTGCTGGGCCTGGGCGATGAGAGCCTGTGGACCGACGAGATCGCCGCGGTGCTCGTCTGCCGGCGGCCGTTGCTCGAAGTGCTGCTGACCATCGGCGTGCAGGACGTGAATCCGCCGCTGTTCTACCTGTTGGCGCACGCCTGGCTGCTGGTCGGCGACGCCGAATGGTGGTTGCGCCTGCTGCCCGCCACGGCCGGACTGGCGATGGTCGCGCTGACCTGGCGGCTCGGGCGGCGGCTCGGCGGCGCGACGATCGGCCTGGTCGCCGCCGCGTTGGTCACCTTCTCGCCGCTGGCGATTTACCTCTCGCGCGAGTTTCGCTACCACACGCTGGTCGCCGTGTTCGCCCTGGGCGCGCTGCTCGCCTGGCGGCGGCTGCTGGAAACGCCGACCCGCGCCGCTCGCCTGTGGTTGCTGGCCTGTGTGCTCGGCGGCCTGTACACGCACTATTTCTTTCTGCTTGTGCCGCTGGTGCTGATCGCCTGGTGGTTGCTGACGCCCGCCAAGCCGCCGCTGCTCACGGTGATGCAGCCGCTGGCCGGCGCGCTGTTGTTGTTTTTGCCGTGGCTGGCGGTGATTGCCGTGCAGGCGATGCGCGCCAGTTACCGCTTCCGGCCGTTGCTGCCGCCGGCGGAGATGGCCTTCGATCTGCTCGGCTATTACACGATCGGGCACGCCGACGGCGGTCCGCCCTATGCGCCGACGGGTTGGGCGCGGCTGTGGTATCTGACCGTCCTCGCGCCGTTCTTCGCCCTGGCCGTGGCCGGACTGGCGGCCTGGAAAGACAAACCCGGCGCGCGTCTGGCCGTCGCCGGTTTCCTGCTGCCGACGGCCCTCGTGTTTCTGGCCGCGCTGGCCCTGCCGGTGTACGGTCACCGCTACCTGCTGCCGTTTTTGCCGCTGCTGATGCTGTGGTTCGCCTTCGGCGCGCAACACCTGAGCGCGCTGTGGCGGCCGCTGGGCGCGATCGTCCTGATCGCCGCGCTGTTGTTGATGAACGGGGCGTCGCTCGCCCAGCGCAACGATCCGCGCTTCGCCCGGGAGGATTGGCGCGGCCTGACCGACATGCTGCAAACCGCGATCGCCGACGACGATCTGCTGCTGGCCTACAACGACAGTCAGGTCGGTCCGCTGAAATATTATTGGGCCAAACAAACCGGCGCGCCGCTGCACTATCGCACGCTGTTGTCGGCCGACCCGCTGACCTTCGCCGTCGACGAACCGCGGACGATTCAGGCGCGCGTGCAACTGTATCGTTTCCAGGCGCGACGGTTGTGGCTGCTGGACCACTTCGCGCACATGTACGAACCGCAGGGCGTCGCCCGGCGCGCCCTGGCCGCCGCGTGCGTCGAGGATCCCGGCTACAACCTGTCGGCCGAATACCGCATTCCGTTGCACGTGTATTGGCGCTCGCGCGGCGATGCGCTGACGGCCGTGGGGCAGCGTTTCGCCCCGGCGATCGTCTTCGCCGACGCCGCCTTCGACGCTCTGCAACTGGCCGGCGACTGGACGCACACGCACGAGCCCTGGGCCTGGCTCGGCCGCACCGGCACGGTCTACCTGCGTGCGGAAGCGCCGGTCGATGCGGTGCGCCTGCGCGTGTGGCCCACGCCGCGCTATTACGACGGGAAAACGATCTCCCTGAAACTGACCGTCGAGGATGCGACGCTCGCCGCGTTGACGTTGACCGGCGACCGACCGCAAACGCTCGTCGCGCCGTTGCCGGGACCGCTGGCGCCCGGCGAGATCCTCGCGGTGACGCTCGAACCGTCACTGACCTTCGATCCGGCCGCGCAAATCGGCGGCGGCGATCACACGCCCAAATCGCTGATGGTTGGGGAAATCGGTTTAACGAACCAATAAAAAAGGCGCGCGATGCCGGGTTCGCCGGTCGATCGCGCGCCTCGTCGTGCGCTCCTTACTTCCGCGCGCCTTGTTTTTGTGTCGTAAGTGCCGGAGGGAATTTCGACTTAGGGCGTCCTGAGAAGAAAAACGGGCGAAGTCGAACAACGTTGAAATGGGTTTCTGCACAGAATCTTCAAGCCCGCAGGGCGCAGGTCAATAGCGAAGGGCTTTCAGCCCTGGAAGCAGTAAGGGCAAATTCAAGCAAACCCCGGAAAGGGGTGTAGGTGAGTGGTTTCCAGGGCTTCGCCCTTCGCTACTGACCTTCCGCCCCTGCGGGGCTCATCGGTTCCGGCGGGCCGCGATTTTCAAGGCTGTCCCCCTTCGCCCCGAACCGTTCGCCCCGGCGGTGCTTATCGGCTCCGGGTGTCCCAATTCGGAAATCAATAAAGGAAAAAAAGGCGCGCGATGCCGGGTTCGCCGGTCGATCGCGCGCCTTGTCGTGCGCTGATTTATCTATTTTTTATCAGCAACCGCAACCGTCGTCGTCGTCATCGTCGTCGTCGTCGCCGGCATCGTCGTTGTCGTCGTCATCGTCGTCATCGTCATCGTCGTCATCGTCGTCGGTCGTGTCGTCGTCGGTGACGTCATCGTCGACCGTATCGTCATCGTCGTCGTCATCGTCGGTCGCCGGCACGCATTCGTCGGTGTCTTCCACGCATTCCTCGTTTTCGCCGCAGGGGCTGCCGCTGTGCCAGCAGGTGGACATCAGTTCGCCGCAGCTTTCCTCGCCGTTGCACCACAGGCCGTCATCCGTGCACGGATCGCCCGAGTGATCGCACGTGTCGGAGTCCTCGTTGCAGGATTCCTCGCCGTTGCAGAAGATGTAGTCGGTCGTGCACGGATCGCCCGAGTGTCCCGAGCACGTGCCGCTTTCGCAGACTTCGTCGCCGTTGCAGTACACGCCGTCATCGCCGCACACGTAGCCGGTGTTGTTCGACCAGGCGCCGGGCGTGGACGGATTGCACACTTCGCACTCATTGGACGGATTCTGCTCGCCCGCTTCGTAGCAATGGTCGCCGATAAAGCAGCCGGTGCAGGCCATGTACTTGAGGTTGCCGTAGGTCGCCAGTTCCATCTTCACGCCTTCCGGCGGCCAAATTTCCTCGTCGTAGTCGGCGGCGCCGTCGATCAGGTCGAACAGCACGCCGATCGTCTCGCCCAGCGCGCCGTACATTTCGCCGCCGTCCAGATCGACCTGGAATTCGTACTGCACGTTGTCGTGCAACGCCATCGTGGCGGTCAGCGCCGCCGGCGTCGCGGTCGTGGTGCACGTCACCGGCGTACCGCCGTCGTTATAGGCGGTCATATACAGCAAACTGACCGTCGCGGCGTTGTAAGTGATATGATAATAACCGTCGGTATTGACGCCCGCCGTGCAGGTGGTCAGCAGTTCGTCGTCGTTGTCGTTGTCGAAGTAGATGCGCAGCATGTCGCCGTTGTCCAGCGTGGTGTCGTCCAGCGCATCCACCGCGCCGTACAGGTAATCGCCGTCATCTTTCAAATAGACGGTGAAGTCCATGTTCGCGCCTTCGTAGTTCAGCACGTACGCGCCGTCCCACTCCTCGCTGGTGATCTCGCCGTCGATCGTCGGGGCGTCGTTGGTGTAGTTCGCTTTGACCGTCGGCCACAGTTCGTCGATGACCATCGAGCCGAAAATCACGTCCGGCTCGGTCTGCATCAAGCCGACCAGAATCGCCGAGGCGTCGGTCTCTTCCCATTCGTCGATAAAGCACAAGCCGCCCGCGTAGCCGCCGCTGGCGCCCGGAATTTCGGTGATCGAAACGCCCGTGTACGCGCCGGTGGCCGGGCTGAACTGATAGATGGCGTTGTCGTCCTGCACGAACATCCACAGGAACGGACCGCCTTCGCTGACGTTGTCATAGGCCATGCCGTAGATGCTCTTCGTGTTGGTGTAGCTGTTGACCACGGTGCCGGTCCGGGAGATTTCCGAAATGTCCGAATCGAAGTTGGCCACCCAGAAGTGATCGGTGTCCGGATCGTACGCCAACGCGCGGTTGGGATTTTCCGGGCCGGGAATCGAGCCGGCGACCGTGCCGTCGAGCGTGAAGTACGAGATGGTCGCGCTGTCGCTGGCGTACAGGTACGCGCCGTCATAGGCCAGGTCGCGCCAGCCCCATTCCGACGACGTGCCCTGCGAGAACGAATCGACCAACGCGCCGGTCGCGTCGACCACGTACACCATGTTGCCCGTCGCGTTGGCGCCGGTCAGATAGAAGTAAGGCGCCACGTATTCGACGCCCAGCAGGCCGGAGCACCCGGTCGTCGTCTGCACATCGGTGGTGAACAACAGATCGCCGAGCGCGTCGATTGCCGGTCCGGTCCCCTGACCGGCGTGGGGCGCCACTTCGCTTTTCGCCGCGCCGGCCAGCACAAACGCCGCCGTCGCGAACAGTGCAATAACTGCGATGATAATAAATACTCGTTTCACCTCAACCTCCTCAGTTTTCAATTATCTCTATGTACTATAAATCATTTATTGGACATTTGTTGAAAATCATAGCACGTTACCGACCGCTCCGCTAGCATCCGCAAGCATTATCGTCATCGTCATCATCTTCCGCGCCGGACACATCATCATCCGTTGCATCATCGTCGAATGTATCGTCATCCGTGGTGTCATCGTCAGACGTATCGTCGTCCATCGTGTCGTCATCGGTCGTGTCGTCATCGGTCGTGTCGTCGTCGGTCGTGTCGTCGTCGGTGGTCATTGGATCACAAGAATCTGTATCCTCAACGCAAATCGAATGTTCGTCGCACGGATATCCGGTTGAGTAACATAGATCGAGAGTTTCATCGCACAGTTCGACGCCATCGCAAAACAGACCGTTATCGGAGCAGGGGTTACCGGTGGCTTCGCACCAATCTTGTTGTTCGTTACACGATTCCACACCGTCGCAGAAAAGGCCGTTGTCGGCGCATGGATCGCCCGCCGAATAGCAAAGATCGTTCGCCTCGTCGCACAGTTCTTCGCCGTCGCAAAAAACGCCGTTGTCGTCGCACGGATTTCCCGCCGAAACGCACTGATCGTTTTCCTCGTCACACGATTCCGCGCCGTCGCAGAACAAACCGTTGTCATCGCACGGATCGCCCGCGTGCGCATCGCAGGCGCCGCCGCTGCATTCGTCGACCCCGTTACAGAAAAGCCCGTCGCCGCAAGCGACGCCGTCATTGTTCGTCCACTCCGTACGCGTCTGATCCACCGCGCAAATGTGACAGACGTTCTCCGGATCGACCGCCCCGTCGTCATAACATTCATAATCGATCACGCAACCGTAACAGGGGGAGATTTTCATCACCGCAACATTCAGGTTGCTTTTGACGGTCACGTCCCGAAAGGCAAAGCCGAGGTAAATATTGTTCGCGCCGTCCAGCGCCATCGTTGTGATCTGATAGTTGATATCGGGGCTTTGGGAATAGACCATTCGCCACAATTCATTGCCGTTGAAATCGAATTTGATCAACAACGATGAGTAGGTGGAATCGGCATGCTTAATATAACCAGAAAAATAATTGCCGTCTCCCGGCTGTGAAATAAACGTTCTTAAAAAGGTTGCCTCTCCATCGCCCGCCTCAATTTCATGGACCCACACTTGATTGCCGTCGGCGTCGTATTTGATTATTTTGTCATTCTCTATTGAATTCGCCGACCACACATACATGTTGCCCTGCTCATCCAACCACAGCCCCCAACCGCCGTTGCCCTCGGTCGGAACGGCCGGATAAATGTTTGACCAAACCAGTTGACCGTTCGCGTTCAATTTGCCGGTAAACGTGCTGTAGCAATTCAGCATACTTGGGTCGTACATTTCGCCGGAACCGGTGAAATATACGTTTTGCTGATCATCGACCACCAAATAATGGACATAGTCGTCGTTGCTGTATTGAAGGTCGAATATGTCGTGATAGAATCTCCATTGCTCCACGCCATCGGCATTCATTTTTCGGATCAACACGTCGTTATAATCGTTATTATCATAGTCGTAGCCCATGCCCGCCGCATAGAGATTCCCTGCGTCGTCCTGGGTGAGGAAAAACGGTACATTATCCGAATAATTGATTGACTCTATCGTATCCTCCCATTGCGGAACGCCGTCGGCGGAATACTTTTTCGTTCTCCACCTACTGCCTGGATTATAATTTGAGTTGTGTAAAGAATAGCAGAAATCCAAATTGTCATCGGCATCCAATGAAACATTCAACGTTGTCTCTGTCGGTATGTAGCAATTAGATTCCTCTTTCACGCTCCATTCCAATTCGCCCAATCCATTATATTGGCGAATGATGGCATAACCTTGTTCCGCGCCGAGAACCGTACAATACCCGCTTTGATCGACAACCACTTTGGCGCCGTAATCCAAACCATGATTCGTTCCATCATAGCGCACGTCCCAAAGGAGCTGACCGTCGGGTTGTAACTTGAAAAGCACCAGGTCGCGCGAGGTGTCGACGCCGTCCGATTCGCCGGTTATGAAAATATTTCCTTCAGAATCGCAAACCATATCATTCAGGAGATCTCGCGCCCCGGCCGGTCCGTCGTACACCCACTCCCATTCCGGGTAAAAAAGCGGCTCCGGATCGGCGAGAACGATGGACGGTAGGAAAAACAAGGCGAAAACGATCAACCACAAGCGGCGCAACGGCATCGGCATACTCCTATCGTAACGGTTCGATGAACGCTCCAATTCGTTTTATGGTGAATAAATAATAAAATTTCACCCACGCGGCAAGCGGTAATTTGCCTAGCGGTGCCGCGCCAGGAACGCGCGGAGCGCGGCGAAGGTGGCGCTGGCGGGATCGCGACCGATCTGCATTTCGATGCCGTCGTGGTTGCAATCCGGAATTTCGCGCAGCGTCACGTCGTTGCCGGCGGCGCGCAGTTTTTCATACAGCAGGTGCGCCTGGGCCTTCATCGACATGCGGCCCCACCCCCACTTCCAGTCGTGCTCGGCGTGCAGCAACAGCAGCGGCGGCAGCGGCGCGCGCACGTGGCGCAGCGGCGAGGCGTCGCGCCAAACCTCCGGGTCCTGGGTGAAGGCGAAACGCAGCGGAAACGGAATGCGGTCGACCTCGTAAATGCCCGACATCAGCACCGCCGCGCGAAAGATATCCACCGACAAGCCGTGCGGCGCGAGCCACCGTTCGTCGAGCAGCGCCATCGCCGCCAACGTCCCGCCGGCGCTGTACCCGATCAGAAAATAATCATCGGTGTTTCCGCCGTAACGCGGCAGGTTCGCCTTGGTCCAGGCGATCGCCGCGGCCACGTCCTCAATCGGCCCCGGGTGCGTCGTGCGCGGGTACAGCCGGTAATTGCAGGCGACGACCGCGTAGCCCTCCTGCGCCAACGCGTAGCCCATATTGTCCACGATCGCCTTGTCGTTGATCACGAAACCGCCGCCGTGCACGATCAGCACCGTCGGCCACTGCGCGCCGGTCGTCGGCAAGTAGATGTCCAGCAAATGCCGTCGCTTCGTTTCATCGCTCGCCGTCGGTGGATCGTCCCGATAGACAATGTCGCGCTCGACGTGCACCTGCTCGACGCCGACGATCGGCCCCGGATGCAGCGCCGCGCAACCGAGCGCCACGGTGACCAGCAGCAACGCGCCGACGAGCTTCGCGGACGAAGATGCGTTCATTCCATTTCCTCGGGAGCCTCGGGCGCGCAACATTCCTGCAGAAAGTCCAGCAGCGCGGGCGCGAAAAACGGGTGCGTCGTGGCGCGCAGATGATCCGCGCCGGGCAGGATGATCACCCGGTGATCGGCGATCTTGCCGACCATCGCCTCGACGCCCTTGGCCAGCGGATCGTTACCGCCGGCCATGCTCAGCACCGGCAGCTCGATCGTGCGCAGTTGCTCCTGGGTCACCGCCAGATCCGGCAGGTCGTCCATCATCGCGATCAGCGCCTGCCGATCGTTGAACCAGCGCGTCATCGCCACGACCCACCAGCGGTGCAGCGTCGTGGGCGCCTGCCGTTCGCCGCCGAGGCTGACCACCAGCGGCTGGATGCCGCGCCCGGCCTGCAGGTCTTCCTTCATCTCGCCGATCACGCGCAGAAACGCGCTCGCCTCGGGATTCTCCCAGCCCGCGCCGAGCACCGCCACCGAGCGCCAGCGTTGCGGATGCGTCACCGCCGCCTTGAGCGCGATGAAGCCGCCGAGCGAATACCCAACCAGGTGCGCCTTGTCGATGTGCAGATGATCCAGCAGCCGCACGATGTCCTGCACCATCTCGACGCCGTAGGACATCGCATCGTGCGGTTTGTCGCTCAGGCCGTGGCCGCGCAGGTCGAGCGCGATCACGCGATAGTGCGGAGTCAGTTTTTCGACGATGCCCGGCAGCCGCCAGTTAAGATCGGCGTTGACCGCGAAGCCGTGCACCAGCACCACCGGCTCGCCGCGCCCCTCGTCGGTGTAATGGATGCGCACGCCGCCCGCGTCGAAAAATTCACCGGGCGTGCGTTTGATAAGCCGCGTGTACGCGTACCATCCGCCGCCGGCCAGCGCGCACACGAGCAGCGCCAGAAAAACGACAAAGACGATTTTAATGGCTTTGCGCGCGATCGGTTTCATCTCCGCACCCCCGGCGCATTGTATCACGTGACCGCGACAACCGCCTCGCCGACGATCTCGCCCAGGCGCTCGATCTCCGCGACGCTCATGCCCAGCGGCGGCATGAGCACGATCGTGTCGCTCAGCGGCCGGATGATCGCCCCGCGCTCGCGCGCGGCCAGCACGACCTGATGCCCCATGCGCCGTCGATAATCGTACGGCTCGTTCGTCGCCGGATCATCCACCAACTCAAGCCCGGCCATCATCCCCACGCGGCGCACGTCGCCGACGTGCGGCAGCTCGCCGAGGCGCTCGCACACGCCGGCAAACGCCGCCAGTTTTTCCGGCAGCGCGGGCATCACGCGTTCACGCAGCAGGCGCAAACTGGCGCGGGCCGCCGCGCAGGCCAGCGGGTTGCCCGTGTACGTATGACCGTGGAAGAACGTCTTGAATTCCTCGAAGCGCCCGAAGAACGCGGTATGAATGTCCTCGCGCACCGCCGTCGCCGCCAACGGCAGATACCCGCCGGAAATGCCCTTGGCCAGGCACAGCAGATCGGGCTCGACGTTCTCCTGCTCGCTGGCGAACAGCGTGCCGGTGCGCCCGAAACCGGTGGCCACCTCGTCGACGATCAGCAAAATGCCGCACTCGTCGCACGTTTCGCGCAGCCGCCGCAAAAAGCCGCGCGGCGCCGGCCGCATGCCGCCCGCGCCCTGCATCAACGGCTCGATCACCACCGCCGCGGCCCGGTCCTTGTCGGCGCGCAATTGCGCCAACGCCTGCCCGGCCAATTCCTCGGCCGCGGCCGCGCGATCTTCCCGTCGCGGATACGGCTCCACGTACGGATACGGCAGCACCGGCGCATCGAACAGCAGCGGCCGATAGAGGCTGTGGAACAAATCGATGCCGCCGACGCTCACCGAACCCAGCGTGTCGCCGTGATAGCTTTCGGCGAAGCGGTAGAAGATATTCTTCTCCGGCTGGCCCACGTGCCGCCAATAGGCGAAGGCGATTTTGATCGCCACCTCGACCGAGGTCGCGCCGTTGTCGGAATAGAAAATACGCTGCAGCGCGCCGGGCAACACCTCGGCCAGTTCGGCGGCGAACAGCGTCGCCGGTTCGTTGGCCAGCCCCAGCAGCGTCGAATGCGCGATTTTATCGAGTTGTTCGCGCACGGCCGCGTCGATCTCCGCCACGCGATGCCCGTGCACGTTCGTCCACAAACTGGCCACGCCGTCCAGGTAGCGCCGCCCCTCGCTGTCGATCAGGTGCGCGCCCTCGCCGGCGACGATCACCGGAAAATCCTCGTCCATCCACCCGGCCATCTGCGTGAACGGATGCCAGATGTGCGCGCGATCGAGTTCGCGCAGGCGCTTGGTCTGCTCGTTCATGGAATATCGCCTCCGTGTGTTGCCCGGTCATGATAAGCGATTTTCGCGGGATGAAAAGAGACGAAAGGCCGGCGATGAATTTCACCGCCGGCCCGTTGCGCATCGGCATTTGACCTGTTTACTTCTTTCGGCAATCGCATCCGCCGAGCCGGAACAGCGTCACGTCGACGGCTATAAATATATGAGCGCGCACGACGTTGATTTCATCTTCCTCCGCCGTTTCGAAATCACCTTCGGCGTCGTATTTGATCGTACGCAAACGCGGCGCTAACGATACGCCGCCGCCGACGACCAACGGCGTTTTAGAGATGCCGACCGAGCCGTACACGCCGGGCGAAAACACCTGTGCGAAGGTATAGGTCGGATCCTCTTCCACTTCGGCGTCCTCCCCGTCCACTTCAAATGTATCCTCGTCGTCCGGGTGATAGCGAAAGTCGGCGATGGTGCCCAGGTTGGCCACCGAACCCATGAATTGGATCGAACAATGGTCGCCAATCCCAATCGCATACTCCACGCCCACCGGCATGAACAAACCGTAGAACGGTGTTGCATTGGAATCGCTAAACGATTTGACCCATTCGCCGCCGCCTCCCGCGCCGAAGTACGAGGTGAGGGAAAACGTATGTGCGCCGCAGCCGCGTTTTCCGCGCCAGGTGCCGACCGGCGCAGCCGCGTTTTCCAGGGCTTTCTCCACCGATTCGGCGTCCTTGGCGGTGGCCATCTCCACCAGGAAGGGACCGTATTGGTAATACCAGCCGGGAAGAATCTGATGGTCTTTGCTTACCTGCAGATCTTGCACATTCTCGACCAAAGCCAATACGTCGACGAACACCAGGTTATATTCCTTGCTGCGGACATGGTCCATCGCATCGCCGAGGTTGCCCAGGGCATTGGTCACCTGTTTTACCTTTTGGAAATCGTTCGTCAGATCCTTGCCCAGAATTTTCGTTATGGTCGCGAAGGATTGCACCACCCGCGTCGCGCTTTCGATGTAAACCCGAAAAGCGCGGAGTTGATCGTTGGTTTGCGACTTGTCCATCGTCGACAGCGCTTCTTTCGCTTTTTTCACCTCATCGGCGAGATTGGAAAATTCCCGGTAGACCGATTCCAATTGCTGCGCCTGCACCATTAATATGTCTTCATCTACTGTTATTAGACCGTCCTTCTGGTCGTCTTCCATCCGTTTGTAGATCAGCCGCGCGGCAATTTTCCAAGTAATTTCCTCTTCAACCAGCTCTTTGTTTTTTTTGTCAAACAATGGTCTGAGTATTTCTGTCACGATGCCGACACAGTACAGCGATGAAGAAGCCGGGGTAGACTGCCAACCTGTCGCTTTCTCGCGGTAATACTCGCCGAGGCCGGCCAGCGAATCGAAGGGATCCTCGCCGCGCTCCAAAAGAAAAATGATGTCGATCAACGAATAAAAATATTCACCGACATCCTTGGGTACGTTCTTTTCGTTGAGCGCCGGGACAATTTCAAACTGGACCAGACGATACGGCAAGGCATTGAGGTCTTTCTCGATGGTGGATTTGATTAGGCCCCACGGCACTTGGCGGGTATACGTGTTGACATTGTTGGTAAGCGTACACGTGTTCGGAAAATATTTTTTTACATTGTCTTTACCGCACAGTTCGTTTTTCAAATGGTCGACGAAGTTGGCCAACAATTCCTCTTCGGCCCGCTTGGCGATAAACGCGGCCGTCCCTTGGATAATCGCGTCTTCCCACGATGCCCCGCCGATGGATCCGATCGAAACCGACCCGGCCTTGTCGAGATCTCCGCCCATTTCGGGAATCTGCGTACCGGTGTCCAACGGGGCTTTGCAAAACGGATCATTCTTATTCGTTTCGTCGAGACAAAATTTGGTCAATCGAACGAGAAGTACATTGGTCAAGTCGATCTTTTTTTCGTTGAAACGCGGATATTCATTTTCAACGATCGGTTCCGGCGTTTGCTCTTTCGGCTGTTCAGTATTCTCCGCGAAGGCAAATCCCCATGAAATGGCTATCATTAGAATACATACAAACAGAACTCCACAGGCTTTGGCCATCCTTTCCATTGATTCCTCCCTTCAATTACTGTTGAATTCAATGGGGATTTAATCACCTGAGTCGTTGGCGAAAGAATGGGCGATTCACCGGGAAGTCTGCGCGATCGAGATGGGCTGAGCGTGAACAACGAACAGATTTATCCACAAATAATCATTGATAACTTTTGGTTATTCTCATCCCCGACATGTACCAAAACAAATTCCTCATCGAATGTCAATTTAAAACAAAAACGGGACGGATCGCTCCGCCCCGCTTGTGGTCACGATGTTTGCGCGCTTAGCCGTTGACGCGCTGGAACTCTTTCATGAACTCGAGCACCGTGCGCACCGACTCGATGGACACCGAGTTGTACAACGAAATGCGCAGGTGACCGCGCTGCGGCAGGTTCTTCAGACCGATGAAATCGTTCTTGATCGCCTCGGCGACGAACTTCTCTTCCAGTTCGGTCGTGGGCATGTTGAACACGATGTTCATGATCGACCGGTCTTCCTTGGCGATCGGGCAAGTGTAGTAGCCGCCCGAGTTGTCCAGGAAGTTGTAGAACAGCTCGCCCTTGGCGAAGTTCTGCTTTTCCATCGCCTCGATGCCGCCGGTCGCCTTGAGGTGCCGCAACACGTTGCGCACCATGTAGATGGTGAAGGTCACCGGCGTGTTGAACATCGACTGATTCTCGACGTGCGTCGAGTACTTGAGCAGCGTCGGCAGCGACGGATCGCACTTGGCCAGCAGGTCGTCGCGCATCATCACGATCGTCGTGCCCGACGGGCCCAGGTTCTTGTGCGCACCGGCGTAGATCACGCCGAACTGCGTCGGGTCAACCTTGCGGCACAGAATGTCCGAGGACATGTCGCCGATCAGCGGCACGTCGCCCGTGTCCGGATACTTGAACCACTGCGTGCCCATGATCGTGTTGTTGCTGGTCAGATGCACGTAGGCCGCGCCGGGCGTGAACGGCAGGTCCTTGGGCACGTGGTTGTAGTCGTCGTCCTTGGACGAAGCAATCACATTGGCCTGGCCCACGATCTTCGCCTCGGTGATCGCGCGGGTCGACCACACGCCGGTGTCGATGTAGTCGGCGACTTTGCCGCCGGCCAGCAGGTTCATCGGCAGCATGGCGAACTGCAAACTGGCGCCGCCCTGCAGGAACATAATGTGATAATTCTCCGGCAGCTCCATCAGCTCGCGCAACAACGCGTAGGCCTCGTCATGCACTTCCTGATACGCCGTCGAACGGTGGGACATTTCCAGCAAGGACATGCCGGTGCCCTGAAAATCGACCAGCTCGTTCTGCGCGTACTCGATCGCCTCCAACGGAAGGGCGCCGGGACCGGGGTAGAAATTGTGCACTCGCTTCATCCTCATCTCCTTTACGAAAATGCGCTCCGCCTTCGCGAAAAAGAACCGGTCCGCCCGCGGCGAAAACCCTTTTTCCTCAGACCTGAGCAAGTCGCCTGTCGAACTGGAACAACCAGTCGCCCTATAATTTTGGAAAACACGTGGCAGGGTGTCGCGCCGTGAACCGGTCGCGACCGGAAAAATCCCCACCCGTCAAAATCCTAAGCGGCGAAAAAGCTTTGTCAACCGAAATCGCTTCATCTCCGCCCTGCGAAACCGAAACGTTCGAATCCGAGCCGTTCCCGGCTCCAATATTCAACCTTGTATAGTCTCACTGAAGAGGGAACGCAACCGGAAAAACGCACCCGGCGGAGAATTTTTTGATGAACTTCCTTTGGCGGCCGGATCTCCCGTTTACCCGCCCACGTGCGCGGCCTTGCGCTTTTTGAGGAACATGCGGAATTCGATCGTCCGTTGCGCCGCTTCGCGCACCAGCTTGGTGGGGAACAACTCTTTATTGTTGAGCAGGTCGCTCAGGTCGCCGGTCGCCGCGAGTTGCTTGTTTTTCCCGGCGGTGAGCACCTTATCCGGAATCGTGAACATGTTGTCGGCAAAGACGTTCTCTTGCAGCGCGACGTCCACGAAGTCCTCGTATTCGTCGAACCTCGTCCGGTTGCCGATGAACAGGTTTTTCTCCATAACCACGTCGAAGGCGCGGCCGTTGCGCATGATATTCCCGTGTTCGTCGTTCCCGTAATAGCGTCCGCTGGTGCCGGCGATCACGCTCTCGCGCAAGCGGACGTTCTTGCATTTGTCCATGCTGATCGCCAACGCCGTACAGTCGATCAACGCGCACCCTTCGACCGTCACGTTCGTGCCCGCGCTGATCGTCACCGCAACGAATCCCGAGCCGTGAAAGACGCAATTGCGCAACGTGACGTTCCGCACGATGCCCAGATCGGCGACGCCGCCCTGACAGGTATCGGTGAACAACAAATGCCCGAAGCGGATATTTTCAACAACAATGTTATTGCACCGGGTGATATCAAGCAACCAACCACCCGGATTACGACTGAGCACATTCACCGTACCCTGTCCGACGATTTCCAGATCGTTTTTGTCCGCGATGTTCAGCACCGTTGAGTCGGTTTTCCCGCCCAGGTAATCGCCCGCGGTCAGCACGATCCGGTCGCCCGGTTGCGCCAGCGCGACGACCTGCCGGAGCACCGCGGCCACTTGCGGCGCGGGTTTGACGATCCACTGGCTGGTCCCCGGCCGGCCGTCCTTGCGCGGGATTTTGGTGATGTACGGCGACGGCGCCTGCTCGTCGGTGGCCTTCGTTTTCGCCGCCGCCGGCGCGTTTCCCAGCGCCAGCGTCAGCCCGATCACCAATGCGCAAACGATCAACATCGTGCGGACCGCGCTCTTCATGTTCCGCCCTCCTCCGTTCTACTCAATAGTAGAAACGACAATTCGGCAGTTGCTTTTTCAACTCGTCGATGCCCTCGTCGGGCACGCGGCTATCGGCGAAGATCACAAAACTCAGCCGGGGCAGTTGCGCCAGCGCCGACGCATCGCCAAAGCGCGTGTAGCCCGCGTCGAGGTATTCCAACCGCGTCAGTGAGCCCAGCGGCTCGATGTCGCGGACCTTGGTTTTCGCGATGGTCAGGTACTGCAACCGTTTCAGGCCGCTGAGCAACTTCGCGTCGGCGAAAGACGTGTAGCCGACGTCCAGACATTCCAGCTTTTTCAACTTCGCCAGAAAGCGAAAGTCCTCGATGCCGGTTTCGCTAATCTTTAAAATGCGCAACCGCCGCAGGTTCGCCAGCCGGTCGGCGTTCTTGATGTTCTTGTTGATGTCCCACTTCAGGAAAACCAGGTTTTTCAGTTCGCTGAGCACGCGGTCGTCGGTCACCAGGGTGGCGGTCAGATCCAGACTCTTGAGCGTCGAAATTTCGCGCAGCACGTCAATGTCGCCGAGCTTCACGCCCCACATATTGAGCGCTTCGAGGCGCCGCAGTTCCTTGAGCGTCACCAACGATTTCACATTTTTGCAATGCCACATCGAAACAAACGTCAAATCGGGATTGTTCAGAATAACCGCGTCGAACGTCGCTTGCGACACGTTCTGACCGATGGTCACGCCGATCAACCGTTCGCCGGTGCCGGTATCCAAAAACCATTTAACGCCGTATTCGGCTCTGATCTGACGGAACTTCAGAAAATGATCGCGCTCTTTGACGAACCACACGGCCTGATCGACGACCAGGTGATCGCCCGTTTTCACCGCGAGGCGATATTGCCGGCGGCGATCGCGGATCGCGTGGCCGTTAATCCACGTCATCGTCCGTTCCGGGGTGGTCAACAACACCTCGCGCGTGGCTTCATCCTTGGCCGGCGATTCCGGCGGCCCGGTTTCGACCATCGCCGTTGATGCGCTCTTGCAGGCGCCGCCCAGCAGCGCCGTCAACACCAGCAAAACGAGAGAAATGGATAAACGTTTCATGCCCGCTCGCCTTCTAGTTCTTCCCGCTCCGTGTTTACTTTACTTTTACCCGCCGGCGGATGCGTTCGATGAGATAGGTCGGATCCAGTTGCGCGTAGCCGATTTGCCGCACGAGTTCCTCGCCGCGATAGAACTGCCCGGTCGCCCACAGCTTGCGCAGATACGCGCCGGCTTCGGGTTTGGCAAACCATTCATTGCCGTACAGTTCGGTGAGTTTCGCTTCGAGCATCGCCTCGGTGAACCACGCCCGCGTGTAGTCGGCGCTGTAGAAGAAATCGTCGACGTCCACCAGGTAGCGCAGGCCGTCGTTGGCGTCCAGTTCGACGCCGTAGGCGCGCCCGAGCAAGGTGCGGTACAGCCCGGCCGGATCGCCCGCGCCGCGATGCAGTTCGATTTCATACAGCACCTTGGCCGCGAACCGGCGCACCATGTACAGCTTCAAAAACGCGCTGTAGCGCACGTGCCACTGTCGGTCGGCGGCGTTGTCCATGCCGATGTACTTTTGCAGAAACAGGTTGTTGCCCAGCAGCGTGTCGAACAAAAACGCGTAGGTCTCGGTCGTCACGTTGTCGCCGAGCTGCTGGAACTCCCACACGCCGGTCGTCGCGTTGGCGAAATGCTGCGCGTGCCCCATTTCGTGCCAGTAGGCGTGGTAATCGCTCTGCCCGCCCGCCGGCTTGATCGTCAGGCGCACGTCGGCGGGCACGTCCATCGGATAGCACGCGGCGCGCGGATTCTTCTGCGGCAGATCGGTGTCGTCGACCTTGACCTTCTCCAGCGACAGCCCCAGGCCGTTGAGGAACCGCTGCATACGCGGCGTCATGTCTTTCTTGGTGAAATAGCCGTCGTAACGCACGTTCTTGAACAGCCGCGCCAGGTCGCACCGCCGCGCCTTCTCGGCCGGGAAACCCAACTGGAACGGCACCGCCCAACGCAGCAGCGTGGTGAACTCCTGCTCGGTCTGATCCAGAAACGTCCGGCACAGCGTCGCGAACTCGGTCAGGTTCACCTGGCGCAGTTGCTCGGACAGGGCGATGTAGTCGGCGAAGCCCAGTTCCTTGGCCAGCCGCTGCATGCGCTCTTCCTTCTGCGCCAGCTTCTCGTTGGCCTGCACCAAAATCGGTGTGACCGCGTCGGAGATGATTTGCCGTTGCGCGTATTCGGTTTCCTCCTGCAGCAACAGGCGGTGCTGGTAGTAGTTGTACTCCTTGCCGCCGTACTCGAAGGACGCCCCGGCCAGATAGCTTTGCACCTCGTCGTCGATGCCGGCCACGCGCGCGTTGACCATCTCGCCAAGCACGTACAACCGGAAAAACTCCAGCGCCTTTTTCTTGTCGGCCTGCGGCGTCGCGGCGATCGCCCGCTCCAGCAGCCGCACGGTGTCGAGCGAGAAGAGCGCCTCGTGCCCCTTGTACGTGCCGGCGATGTCCACCTGTTTGCCGGTGGTGCGCCGCTGCCACGACAACTCCATCTGCTCGCGCACCAGCGCCTTGGCCTCTTCACGCAGCTTGGCGATACGCGTGTGATCGGCCACGGTGACCGTCTGCGCCAGCGCCAGGTACGCCCCGCCGGCCACCAGCGCCAGCGCGACGAAAACGACGAGGATCCGACGAATCATGGTTTGCTCCTACAGGCTGTAGCCTCCGTCGATGACCACCGTGTGGCCGGTCACGAAATCCGCGTCGGGCGAAGCCAGCCAGGCCACCGCGCCGACGATATCCTTGGGCTGCATCAGTTCGTGCAGCGCCTGCCCCTGGATCGCCTCGTCGAGGATCTCCTCGGTGGTCCACAGCGCGGCGCTGAACTTGGTTTTCACCAGCGACGGCGCGACCGCGTTGACCCGGATGCCGAACACGCCCCACTCGGCGGCCAGCACCTTGGTCATCATCAGCAGCGCCGCTTTGCTCATCGAGTAGGCGCCCATGCCCGGCGTATACTTGAAGCCGGCCACGCTGCCCACGTTGATGATCTTGCCGTATTTGGCGTCCTGCATCGTCTTGAGGCAAGCCTTGGCCAGGAAAAACGGACCGTAGAAATTGACCTCGAAGATCTTCTGCAGCGCGGCGGGCTCGACGAACATCGAGGGCCCGAACACCGGATTGGTCGCCGCGTTGTTGACCAGAATGTCGATGCGCCCGTAGGTTTCCAGCACCTTGTCGACCAACGGCTGCAACGCTTCGACCTGCCCCAGGTGGGTCGGCATGACCAACGCTTCGCCGCCCGCGTCCCGAATCTGCTTGGCCACGGCCTCCAGCGGCTCGGCCTTGCGCGACACCAACACGACCTTCGCGCCGTCGGCGGCCAGCCGCGACGCGATCTGCTCCCCGATGCCCCGGCTCGCGCCGGTGACGATTGCCACTCGATCGGCCAACGGTTTGCCCATGAGTTCCTCCATTCACTTGCGGTTGATGGCGCTACCTTAGCATAGTTCCGCCGACGGACAAACTTTGCGCCCTGTTTGAAAACATTTCGTACCGCCGCCCCCTGGCGTCTCCCGCCAACGGTCTTATGTTAATTGAGCAACCAATTGCACGAAGGAGGGAGTACCATGGCTGCCGTACGTCCCATCCTGCGCATCAGCCATAGCTGGCCGACGCGCGAAGGCGCCGGAGTGCGCCTCAAACGCGCCTTCGCCCAGGCCGACCGGGCGCTCGATCCCTTCCTGCTGCTCGACGATTTCCACTCCGACGAACCGCAGGATTACGTCGCCGGTTTTCCCTGGCATCCGCATCGCGGCATCGAGACGATCACCTACGTGCTCCACGGCCGCTTGCGCCACGGCGACAGCCTGGGCAACCAGGGCGTCATCGGCCCCGGCGACGTGCAATGGATGACCGCCGGCTCGGGCATCATCCACGAGGAAATGCCCGCGCAGGAGGACGGTCTGCTGTGGGGTTTCCAACTGTGGGCCAACCTGCCCGCCGCGCAAAAGATGATGCCGCCGCGCTACCGCGAAGTGACGCGCGAACAGATCCCCGCCGTCGAGCTGGCCGACGGCATCCACGTGAAAATCATCTGCGGCGAAGTCGACGGACATCGCGGTCCGGTGACCGACATCGTCACCGAGCCGACGTATCTGGACGTATCGCTCGCGCCCAACGCCACCTTCCATCACCCCATCCCGCAAGGACACAACGCCTTCGCCTACGTGATGGAGGGCAAGGGGTTTTTCGACGAGGAATGCTCCGCGCTGGTCGGCGACACGCAGTTGATCGTCTTCGATCAGGGCGACCTGATCCGCGCCGGCAGCGGCGAAGACGGCGTGCGCTTTCTGCTGTGCGCCGGCAAACCGCTGGACGAACCGATCGCCTGGCGCGGCCCGATCGTCATGAACAGCGAGGCTGAACTGCAAACCGCCTTCCGCGAATACTACGAAGGCTCCTTCATCAAGCATAAGCAAGAATGACCCTGGAAGCGCTCATCGGCAGCTACGGCTACCCGGCGATTGCCGTCGGCACATTTTTCGAGGGCGAAACGATTTTGATCGTCGGCGGCGTGGCCGCGCGCCTGGGCTACCTGCGCCTGCCGCGGGTCATCCTCTGCGCCTTTGTCGGTACGCTGATCGGCGATCAACTCTTCTTTCACCTCGGCCGGCATCGCGGCGACGCGTTTCTGCGCAAGCGCCCCGCGTGGCAAGAGCGTCTCACGGTTGTGCGCGCCAAGCTCAATCGCCACCAAACGCCGGTCGTGCTCGGCTTCCGTTTCGTCTACGGCATGCGCACGATCACGCCGTTCGCCATCGGCCTGACCGACATCGGCGCGTTTCGTTTTTTGCTGCTCAACGTCATCAGCGCGGCGGTATGGGCGAGCGTTATCGGTCTGGGCGGATACTTTATCGGCGCAACGCTGGAAACGATCCTCGGCGACATCAAGCGCTACGAGTTGATCGTCATCGGCGGTCTGCTGCTGATCGGGATAATCGTCTGGCTATGGCGCCGGCGGAAAAAGCGCAACACTTCATCCGCGCCGCCGGCGTAGCGTCTCGACGAATTTTTTATCGGCCTTGGGCGAAACGAACTCCAACGGCGAATAACCGCGACGCGCCGCAAGGTACAGCGTCAGGAAAATCAACGCGGCCGTCAGCACGAAATTGGGCCAGGCGTTGATCGCCCATTGATGCGACCAGACCAACCGCCAATCACCATGCAACGGCCACAGGTAGGGAATCGGCCACTGGTCGCCGTCCGGCCCGCGCGCGCCGATCAGGTCGCCCAGCAGATGCAGATGAAACGCGAGCAGCGCCAGCCCCGCCGTCGCCGCCCGCCGCGTCGCCAGCGCAAACGCGGTCGCCGCCAGCGCCAGCCCGAAAAGCAGGTTGTGCGCCAGCACGTGATGATACTGCGACCACCACAGCAACGGCGTTTGCGTGTGTTTGGTCAGCGCCTCGGCAACGATGCCCAGACCGTCGACATCCGGCGCGACGCCGGCCAGCACCACCAGCGCCCGTTCGCGCCGCGACAGCGCCGCCGCATTGGCCGTCGCCCAACCGACAAAAAAATGCGTGAGGGGATTCATCGCCTGCAGGATAACCGATCGGCGCGCGTTCGCCAACGCGGCGTTTTATTCGCAACCGAGCCGACGCGCGGTCAGGTCCCATTCCTTGATGATCGTGTCCAGCGCCGGATACTCGCCGCAAAGTTCCTCCGCCAGCGCCGGCGCATCGGCCCAATCGTCGACGTACTCCGCGTTGAACACCGCTTTGCCCTGCGCGGTAAACGCGTCGTACAAATCGCATTCGTCGTAGACGTGACACTCCTCGTTGAGCGCCCAGTCGAAACTTTGCACCAGATCCTCGAGTTGATCGACATCGTTTTTCAAGCCCACCGAAAGCCCGCGCGCATGGGCCTGCTCGGCGATGAACCGGTTGTAATCGAGTTGATCGTCCGCGCTCAGCCCCAGGCCGTTGTCGTTGGCGTAGCCGTCCATGTTGTCGGGCTCCACGCCGTCGCAACCCTTGGTTGCGGCGAGGTCCAGCCGCGCGGTCATGATCTGCCGCACCGTTTCGTCGGTGATGTCCAGCCACCACTCGCCTTCCCAGTCGTCCAACGGTTCGCCCAAGGCACTCTGCGGAAACCCCGCCGCATCCTCGCGCCAATCCTCGTAACTGCCGCCGGAAAAATAGCAGATCACCACCCGGCCGTCGGCCTGCAGCGCCAGAATCGTCGCCGCGTCATTATCGAAAAGATCGATGTCGTACATCGCCACATCGAACGAAGTGTCGATCGTGCCGCTCAACTGCCACTGCCACGACGTGCCCGGTGCGGGTAGCCAGAGATCGTCGCCGTTGTCGTCGTCATCATCGTCGTCATCGCCGGACGATTGGCACATCGCCAACGCCAACACGACGAACGCCAAAATCAGGAAACGGGTTATTGCGCGCATGGGGTCGCCTGTTCCGTTGTTATACCTATCGATCGTAAAACTATTTTCGCCTAGACGGAAGGTGAGCGTTCTGGGGAAAAGAAGGGATTCCTCCAATCGACATGCCTAAGGCATGTCTCCGTCGGAATGACAAAGTACGCGCGTGTCAGCGCCGGCCGATGTCCCGCACAATGACTGAATCATAGGTCCAGGAATTATTCCTGGTTATCCCTGGACCCAATCGAAATGCGCCAGGAAGTGCTTCAGGCGCGGGGGTTCGTAGGTGAATTTCATGCCGCGGATCGCCTCGGCGCGTTTCATCACGCGGCCGCAGGTTTCGGCGACGTGCTCCATGTGCGATTCGCTGTACACGCGGCGCGGAATCGCCATGCGCACCAGGTCGAGCTCGGGGTAGATCATTTCGCCGGTTTCCGGGTGCGGGTGCGCGAACATCACCGAGCCGATCTCGCAGGCGCGCACGCCGCCTTCCAGATACAGCTCGACCGTAATCGCCTGCCCGGGGAACTGCCCTTGCGGAATGTGCGGACACATGCGACGCGCGTCCAGGTAGATGCCGTGGCCGCCGGCGGGTTTCAGATACGGCACGCCGAGTTTGTCCAGCCGCTCGCCCAGCCGCGCCACCTGCGCGATGCGCGCGGTGAGGATTTCCTCGTCGAGCCCCTCCAGCAGGCCCTGCGCCACCGCCTCCATGTCGCGCCCGGACATCCCGCCGTAGGTGATGAAGCCCTCGACGACGACCATCAACTCGGCGACCTTGTTTTTCACTTCGTGATCGCGCGTGGCCAAAAAGCCGCCCATGTTCACGTACGCGTCCTTCTTGGCGCTCATCAGCGCGCCGTCGGCGTAGCCGAACATCTCGTGCGCGATCTCCTCGATCGACTTTTTGCCGTAGCCCTTTTCGCGATGCTTGATGAACCAGCAATTTTCCGCGTAGCGCGCCGCATCCAGATACAGCGGCACCTGGTACTTTTTGCAAATGTCCGCGGTCGCCTTGATGTTGGCCATCGACACCGGCTGACCGCCCGCGCTGTTGTTGGTCACCGTCATCACCACCAACGGCACGCGCCCGGCGTTTTCCTCCAGCACCTGGTCGAGCCGCGCCAGGTCCATATCGCCCTTGAACGGCTCGTCGGATTCGATATCCGCCGCCGATCCGCAGGGCAGATTGACCGCCTTGCCGCCCTTGTGCATCACGTTGGCTTCGGTCGTGTCGAAGTGCGTGTTGTTGGGCACCACGGCGCCCGGTTCGAGCAGCGCGGAGAACAGCAGATTTTCCGCGGCGCGCCCCTGGTGCGTGGGCAGCACGTGCTGCATGCCGGTGATGCGCCGCACCGTTTCCTGGAAGCGCACGAAGCTCTCGGCCCCGGCGTAGGATTCGTCGCCGACCATCACCCGGCTCCACTGCTTGTCGCTCATCGCGGCGGTGCCCGAATCGGTCAGCAGATCGATGGTCACCTCGCGGGCCAGCAGCTTGAACAGGTTGTACTTGGCGCGTTCGGCCGCCGCCCGGCGCTGGCTGGGCGTGGTGAGCGATATCTTCTCGATGACTTTGCACTTGTACGGTTCGAAGGCGGGCCAGTGATTGTCGGACATGACGTCTCCTTGCTCACGGATGATTTTCGCCGTGAGTGTAAAACGTCAATCATGCACTGGCAAGGGGAAGATGCCGGCGCGCGCCATCGGTTATCTTGCGATAACTACTTCGTCCGCGCCGATGTCCCAGCCGGAGCCGGACGGGCGCGGGTCGCCGTCGAAATCGTAGTCGGCCAGGTCGCCGTCGTACCAGGGCGCCGGGTCGATGCCCGCGTCGATGCACAGGCTGCCCGCCGTCAGGTGGAAATCGTCGGCGCTCACCCATTGCGGCTCGGCGCTGATGTTCCCCGACGCCTCGACGCACCCCGCGAATTCGCAGGCGTTGACCTCGGCGATGTCGTCGAGGCACACGTCGTGATCCATCACCAGGCAGTCGCCGTCCGGGTCGTAGAAGTCGTTGTTGATCAGCGTGGCCTGGCGGTGATCGACGGCGTCGTAGTCGAGAACCAGGCATGTTGAGCTTGAAGATCCACCACCGGCGTCGATTATGTTATTCACCAGGTGAATCGTATCTTCCGGTCCATAAAAAAGCACCGCTTCGCTTATCGCTCTCGAACGGCCCCCGGATCCGCCAAATATGGAATTATTTACAATATTGGCCGAACAACATCGTTGATGAACCAATATCCCTAATGATCCATAGGAGCCATTTCCGCCGTCAATCATGTTGTTGACCACTTCCACGTAACTCGATTCGAGGATGATGCCATCCGCACCATACCCGTCCCCTCCGTAAATTGAGTTATTGGCAATGGTCATCGGCTGGTTTTCGTAAACGTATATGGCAAACGCATTGTGCAACGAGTCGGCAATTCCGCCGTCTAGATCGTTGTCGATGATGCTGGCGACCGAATCGTGAGCCAAATAGACGCCGTAGGTTTGCCCGGCTTCACCGCCGACGATGTGATTCTCGGTTATTTCGACCGTGGAACGCTCGCCATAAACGCCGAAGGATAGATGGGATATCGGCGAGCCGCTGTTCCCGTTAATTTCATTACGCATCATGTCCACGGTCGAATCGGCGATATACACGCCGAATGATGTATCATTGAAGGGAAATGCCTTGTCCTTTCGCAACGACGTTTCCGCCTGCAATACGGTTACTGTATTATCGGTAAAGGCCACATCCGCCCCATCGACGATCTTTACGCCGTAAGCGTCGGTGGCCGAACTGTTGCCCTGAATGGAAAAGCCACCGACCTCGACGGTTTCCTTCGTTGACGCGCCGGTGATCGTCAGCGCCGGTTGATCGGCGACGCCCTCGATGATCGTTTGATTGGCGGCGATATCGCGCGTCCAACCGCTGTCCTCGTAGCCGCCCACCAGCGAAACGCCGCTGACGGACACGCTTTCCGCGTAGGTCCCGGCGGCGACGTACACCGTGCCGCCCGTGGTGACAAGCTCAACGCCGGCCGTGATCATCCGCTTCGGCTCCGTCTGCGTTCCCGGGTTGGCGTCGTCGCCGTTGACGCTCACATACACGTCGTCCGGCCCGGTGTCGTCGTCATCGATTGTATCGTCGTCGTCTGTGTCGTCATCGGAAGTATCGTCGTCACAGGTGTCGTCGTCGCAGGTATCGTCGTCGCCGGTGTCGTCATCCGCGTCGTCATCTACGGTATCGTCGTCGACAGAATCGTCGTTATCGTCGTCGTCATCGCAGGCGAAACCGGCGAAAGAAAGGGCTGTCAACAACAGGATGACCAAAACGCGGAAGGCAAAACCGGACATGACGACCTCCATGCATCAAACGGTTATTCCTTATTTGCGTATTCAGGATAAGCCGCAGCCTATAGAGGCGTCAAGCGCCGAAGTCGGATCGTTCTCGCGTTGTGCGTTAAAACCCTTCGTCCTTCAGGAAATAGGCGATTTCGCGGTAGAAGGCCTTGTGGTCGAAGTTGGCCAGGCCCACCGGCTGGCCGATGATCGACCAGTGGTCGGCCGACTCCACGCCCAGCTCGATGCCGTAGCGCGCCGATTCGGTCGGCACGACGCCGTCGTTCGCGCCGTCGAACAGCCCGATGAGAAAGTGCGTCGGCTCGAGCATGAAGAAGCAGTTGTCTTCCGCGTCGGTCTGATACGAATAGTAGGTGACGCGCGGATCGTCCGGGTTGGCCGGATTGAACGTCTCCTCCACGTATTCGTGCGTCAGTTGGGCGATGCCGTCCCAATCCAGCCCGAACATGTTCATGATCCAGTCGATGATGTCCTGCGCGAACCCGGGAATGATCCCCGTGGCGATGTCGGCGATGGCCGTGCCGTAATGCGGCGTCGAAACGGTGACCAGCGCGTCCACGCGATCGCCCCAGCCCAGCGTCGAAATCATGTAGCGCGCGTCGAGCCCGCCCTGGCTGTGCGCGATGATGTTGATCTTCTGGTTCGGATAGCGCGCGTTGATCTCCTCGACCCACTGTTCGGCGCGCGTTTCCATCGAGTTGATCGGCGAAACGGCCGGTTCGAACACGTCGAAGCCTTCGCGCTCCAGATCGTTGACCACGCCGGCGAAGTAGGAGAATGCGCCCACGTCGCCCCAACCGAAGAAGCCGTGCATCAGTACGATCGGCGATTTCGTGCCCGGCAATTCGGGCGTGGTGTCGTCGTCGCCGGTATCGTCGTCGAGGGTGTCGTCGTCGGGCGTGTCGTCATCGTCGGGGGTGTTGTCGTCGTCGTCGGGAGTGACGTCGTCGTCATCGTCGTCGCCGGCGATCATGTCGTCGTCGGCGGCATCATCGTCGGCCGAATCGTCGTCGTCCTCGCCGCCTCCGCAAGCGGGCAACACGAGCATCAACAGGCCGATCAACAGCAACAACCACAGCGCACTGCGCGAAGCACCGGAGAATTTCAGCATCGCTTTCACCATCACGTGTACGTTCAACTGGATATTATCTTACCCGTTTTCCGTGCAAATGGGAATCGAGTCCCTCAGGGCATTTTCGGTCAAGTTTTGCCGTTTTTCGCACGAAAAGGGTTAAGCACCGTTTAAATGAGGGACGGAAGATGAAAATCGAATCGATTTGGCCGATTTTGCTGTTGGTGTTTGCGTTGTTGTTCGCCGCCGGATGCGGGGACGACGACGACGACGATAACAACAATGATTCTGACGACGACGACGCAACGGACGACGACACGACGGACGACGACACGTCCGACGATGACGACGACAGCGCCGACGACGATGTCTCCTGGGAAGAGGCCGACTGCTTCGACGACAGCGGCATCAAGGTGGACATCTGCCAGTATTACGGCACCGATTTCGTCGGCATGTACGCCTATGCGCCCGCGCAGGAATTCATGAACGACATCTTCCCCGACGGCTTCACCTACGTCGAGCACGACGACTGGGACGATGTGCTGGCCGGCACCGACCTGGGGATGAACGTCAAGATCGGCGACAAAACCTTCTACTTCTTCGGCGACACCCATCCGCTTCCCGAAGGCCAGGGCGCATCCGGCCCGGTGGTCGGCGTGCCCTGGGGCTGGGACACGGACGGCGACTACATCCTCGATGAAATCGTCGGCTACGCGCCCGACACCGTGCACTACGAATCGGTGACCGAGCACGTCGCCTTCGACGGCGAGGGCAACCCGACCGGCCTGCTCAACGACATCGAACGCGCTCAGATGTTCCCCGGCGGCGAATCCTCCGGGGTCGAAGTGCCCTTCTTCGTGCCCACCGGCCACCTGAACGTCGACGACCAGACGGTCTATTATTGGTACGGCAAGTACGTCAACAACACCGACTGCGACCAGTCGCACCTGCTGGCGATGAATGTGGCCGATCAGACCTGGCGCTACGTTTCGCCCTTCGCCGAAGCGAAGTTCATTCAGATCAGCCCGGTGCTCGTCGAGCGCGACGACTATCCGACGCAAGCGCAGTGCCCCCTGCCCTGGAGCGAAGACCACGAGCGCGGCGCGCTGATTTTCGCCTCGGGCCGCGACGTGGCCAACTCGGTGTCCTTCGACGAAGCCGATCCGACCACCGGCGGGTATTGCAGCCAGGGCTCGGACCCCAGCTATCGCAAAAGCGGTCTCTACCTGGGCTACGTGAAGCTGGCCGATCTGGAAGACGAACTGGTGCCCAGCAAGATGTACTACTTCACCGGCGTGAACAACGGTTGTTGGCAGCAGGCCGCGCCGCAAAACGCGGTGTCGATCATCGACAAGCAGGAGTTCGGCGAATTCTCCGTGCGCCGCGTGCCCGATACCAACTACCTGGTGCTCACCCACAGCTACCAGGATGCGGATTCGCAGGCGTACCTCGAGCAGCATCCGGAGTACCAGGGGCACTTCATCGGCGTGCTGGCGCTGCATGCGGCGGATCTGGCCGCGCCGTGGACCTGGACGACGGCCAAGGAGACGATCTCCTACGGCTACGGCAATTATCTGATCGAAGAAGGCGTCGAGTTGCTGCCGACCATCTCCGTCGACGGCGAAGTCGTCGATGACAACGTGCTCACGTTCATCCGCGTGATCTCCACCTGGAAGGGGCTGAACGCCGATCCGAACTTCAAGGAATACGGCACCAGCCTGATTTGGGCGCTGACCGATTTCGACGACTTCACCGACGAACTGGCGCAGAAATAGCCCCGTTCGTTATCGCCAAAAGGCCGCCGGCAATGCCTTGTCGGCGGTTTTTTATTATTCGCTCGTGTTGACGAACCGCCCGGACGGACATAGGTTTGGCTAAACGATGGAAAAACGAACGGGAAAAATTATTCGCTCAACCGACATTGAATAAATCAGATTTGCCTTGAAAACAGAAAATCGCATTCTCCCTGAGGGCACACATCAGGTGAATACATCCTCACCACCGACGGAACGCCCGATTTTCCGGGCGTTCCGTCGAACTTTATTAAGCGGAAGGTGATTTCTTTCTTCTGATGCGTTTTTGTCGTATGCTTAATCCAACCGCTCAACTGAAAAAGGAACGTAATGATGAAATACGGCGCTCTGATAATTATAACCATAGCGATTTTCCTTTCGGCCTGGGTCATTTCCTGCGGTGAAGGCGACGGCGTCAATCTCGACGACATGTCAGGCCAGGCGACCTTGCCGCTGCTGCCGATCGACCTGCCGATCTACCCGACCGACGTTACGCTCGACGGCCTGGTCGATTACGTCGAGGAAGAGCTGGACGACCTGGGCATGGGCTGGCTTTTCGACAACGACGACATCATGGATTTCATGGACGACGTGGAAGACAAGCTGCGCGACGCCTCGCTGGAGATCCTGCAGCCCGGCGTGCTTTCGGTGGCCATCGACAACCAGATCACCGAAACGATCCGCGATTACGTGACCGTCACCCGCGTGGGCGTGAACTTCTCGTTCACCAACGACACCGACGCATGGGTCGACGTGCCCGTCGAGTTCCAGCTCTTTTTGGGCGACGGCGATCTGGCCGAGGACTGGGACGAAGCGGTGATGATTCCCTTCGCCGATCCGCGCGTGGACGAGGACGGCGTGTTCATCGTCAAGCCGGGCGAAACGATCGACCTGTCGATCGAAAACGTGCCGCACCTGGTCGAAGCGCTCAACGAATCGGCCTCGATCGGCATCGGTTACAAGGCGCTCTACCGCATGGCCGACGTGAACAACGACGCCGATCCGGTCGAAGCGATGCAGGAATTCGGCCTGTGCCTCGTTGAGGGGCTGATCGCCGGCACGACCAAAAATTGTCCCGATGTCGAGGAACTGCTCGGCTGGCACCTGACCATGAAAAAATTCGAGCTGGTCATCGAGGCCGAAGCCGACCTGGAGATTCCGGAAATCCCCGGCTGCGACGAATTCGCCGAGGAATACAACCTGGATCTGCTGGCCGACGCGTGCCCGTGATCGCACCGTAAATCGTCAAATTGGGGGAGAAAACGATGAAAACGACCTTTCGTCTGATCGCCGTGTTGTTGGTGCTGACCACCTTCAGCCTGTTCACCGCCTCGTGCATGGGCAGCTTCGCGCTGACCGGAAAACTGTACAACTGGAACAAAAACCTGAGCAACAAGTGGATCGCCAGCCTGGTGCTGGCCATCTTCGTCATCTTGCCGGTGTACGGCATCGCCGCGCTGATCGACTGGATCGTGCTCAACGTCATCGAGTTTTACAGCGGTAATAATCCGGTGGCGGCGGGCGAAAGCGAGACGGTCGTCACGCAGCTCGACGGCCAGGACGTGACGCTGACCTTCCACGCCGGCGAAGGCGTCAACTTCGACATCACCGCTCCGGCCGCCGACGGGACGATCAAAACCATGACCGTGCGCACCAAGGGCGACAAGGTGTTCGCGCAGGTCGAGCAGGCCGGCAAACAGGCGAACCTGATTGCCGCGCCGACCGAGGACGGCGGTCTGAATCTTTACCGGGACGGCGCACGTACGCACGTCGATGCGCAGGACGTCGCCGACACGATGGCGGAGTATCCCGTCGCCGAAAATTTGCTGCTGCAAACCGTGGCGCCGTAACCGAGCGCCTGCAAAATAAGGGTTATCATGATGCAAGAACTGACTTGGCTCGCCCAGGGCAAGGCCTGGCTGATGGAAAAAGGCCCCGGCTTTCTCGTCGATCTGGCCGTGTTCATTCTCATTCTCATCGTCGGCGCCATCGCCATCAAAATCACGCGCAAGGCGCTGCGGATGGTGCTGCACAAAAGCAAGCGCATCAACGAAACGCTGGAGAAATTCCTGGTCAACGTCACCGGCAAGGTGCTGTGGGTCGTCCTGCTGATGATCGCCCTGCCGCGCCTGGGCATCGACGTGGCCCCGTTGATCGCCGGTCTGGGTGTCACCGGTTTCATCGTCGGCTTCGCCTTCCAGGAATCGCTGGGCAACCTCGCGTCGGGGATGATGATCGTGCTCAACCAGCCGTTCAAGATCGGCGATTTCGTCGACGCCGGCGGCCACCAGGGCGTGATCGGCGAGATCAACATGATGGCCACCACGATGATCACGCCGGACAACAAGAAGATCGTGCTGCCCAACCGGGGCGTGTGGGGCAACCCGATCGTCAATTACTCCGCGCTGGACACGCGCCGCGTCGACCTGATCGTGGGCGTCGCGTACGGCTCGCAGATCGGCAAGGCGCGCGATGTGATCGCCAACGCGCTCAAGGCCACGCCCGGCGTGCTGAGCGATCCGGCCCCGCAGATCGAACTGAACGCCATGGCCGATTCGTCGCTCAATCTGGTCGTGCGCCCCTGGTGCAAAAGCGCCGACTACTGGAACGTCTTCTTCGCCGCCAATCAGGCGATCAAGGAAGCGCTCGACGCCGCGGGCATCGAGATCCCCTTCCCGCAGGTCGATGTGCACCAACGCCAGGGATAACCAGAAATAATCCCTGGACCTACCAGGAATAATTCCTGGACCTAGGTTTCGTTCATTGTGCGAGGCCTCGGCCGGCGCTAACGCGCGCGAGGGCTAAATCCAGGGACACCCATAACCGCGCAAGTCAAGAGCATCCCCTTCTTGCTTCTTTGTTGCTTGGCGAGGGGCGGGCCTTCCGGGCAGCCCGACCGAG
>Ga0116164_10000124_pt1 | contig 75349 bp, 56 predicted proteins | sample AD_UKC109_MetaG_FD_89888 | JGI IMG/M metagenome (GOLD analysis project Ga0116164, IMG submission 89888) | Active sludge microbial communities of municipal wastewater-treating anaerobic digesters from Hong Kong - AD_UKC109_MetaG | ecosystem: Engineered > Bioreactor > Anaerobic > Digestate... | reverse complement strand
GTACTCGGTGGCGTCGGTGAACTTCTTGCGCTTGGTGCGCGCCCATTCGATTTCCCGCTGTTTTTCGAAGAGGGCGAGGTCCGGTTCGACCGCCGAGGCGGATTTGCCGTACAGGTGCTTGGTGATCGACTCGGAAATCAGTTTGAACGACTCGATGGCCTCGGCGCCGATGCGGGGATTGTGACCGGTGGGCGTTTCGATGATCTCGCGAATGCCGCCGCCGGGCGCATTGAGCATCTGGCGCACGCGTGAACGGGTGACCATGTAATCGTAGGTGCCGACGAGCCAGACCACGGGGATCTGAATTTTCTCCATATCCTTGCGCGCGTCTTCCAGGAAGGCCATGCCCTTTTCGATGGCGTCGGGCATGACGCCGCTGGGGTCGGAGAGACGACCGTAAATAAGAAACGGCTCGGCCTTTTCGCCGCGCTGATAGATCGGGAACAGATCGACGCCGGCGAGCAGGTTCTTGAACATGTCCTGTCCGTCGGGGCAACCGAAGGGCGCGACGAACAGATCGACCGGCGGCCCTTCGTTGTCGGCGACCAGCCGGCGCGCGGCGATCGCGGCGACCGAGTAGGTGACCAGCACGCGCTTTTTCGGCCGGAAGCGCCGCTCCATATAGGCCAGGCTGCCTTGCATGTCCGAAACCAGATGCGAGTAGGTCCAGCGCAGATACGGATGCCCTTTGGCGTCCATTTCCGGATCCACCTCGCTTTCGCCCAGGGCGTGGGTCAGGTCGAAACGCAGCACCACCGCGTTCAGTCCCTGATGGCGGAAGTTGTCGACCAGCGTGCGGGCCAGCAGGCTGAACACCTCTTTGCGCACAGGGAAGGGCGGACCGATGACCACCGCCACGTCGATTTCCGGCGGATCGTAATTGAGGTCGAAGGTGGCGTCGAGCAACGCGACGACGATGTCGCCGCGGTTGTTTTTGTAGCGCACGACAAAAACGCGTTCTTTGTTCACCACGCTTTTCTTCAGCAGCAAGCCGGCCACCTTCTGTTTGGCCATACCGGTCAGACGGGTCAGGGCGCTCCACATGTTGGAACGCAATGAGCGATCGGTGATTTCCTCGAACGCGCTGCGGTCTTTGAGTTGATCCAGGAAATTCAGGCCCAACAGCCATCCTTCCGGAATCTTCGGCGTTACGCGGGCGATGGTGGCGCCGTCTTTGAAAGCGATGCGTTTGGAATCGACCAACTTGAAGGAAGGGAAGCGCATACCCTCGGTGACGACGCTTTCCTTGTGCGTGACGACCGAGCATCCGCCTTCGCTCAGATCCATGACCGGCAGACGCAGTTCCTTGTCGTCCAGGTGCGGCGCATTGACGACCATGTAGGTGTTTTGCACCGGTTCCCGACGACTCCAGCGGCGTTCGTTGTGATACATGCGCTCGGGCATGACCAGCCGGTGGGCGATGCCGCGCTCCAGCAGCAAACCTTCGAAGACCGAGTGCAACGGACCGTCGATGATCACGCAATAGACGACCTTCGAGTAATCCGGCAGACCGGGCGTCAGATTGTAAAGCAGCAGGTTGTTCGGATCGTAACGCAAACGCGATTCAAGCCACTGCGCCTTTTTCACCGAATAAACGACCTTGACCGGCAGCTCGCGTTTGGTGGCGGCCAGCAGCCGTTCTTCGATCAAGCTCCACTCGCTGACCGGCAGCAGGTTGCCGGAGAGGATTTCCTTCATGTTCGATTGCAGATCGACGATCACTTCGTCCAGCTCGACAAAGCCGGCGTAATGCCGGATCTTCGTCCGATCACGCGATTGCAGTTCTTCAAAACGCAGCCCCAGGCCCATGGCGTCCACCCGCACCACGCGGCTGGTGACGCGGATCGGTCGCCGTTGCCCGGTCGGGAAGAGCATGTCCATGACCAACCGATCGCCGACCAACGGACGTTCCTTTGTTTTCAGAAAGGCGCCATCCAAACTGACGTTGGTAACCATTGCGTCACTATCGCGCAAAGGTCCGTCAAGGATGGTCACCGGAGCCATCGTTTTTCGTCGATACGATTTACGAGCTTCCGATTTGTGTCCTAGCCAAATCGAGGTTGACGGATTCTCATTTGTATCGGTCATTTCCCGATCTCCTAGCGACTATAATAAATAGATCAACAACCGCTCCGGATCACGGCGGAAAAAACGAGAAAAGCGTTGTATAATCCGTAATAGCCCAATTAAGGTAATACATTACTTGAGTTATGCCCTCTAGTCAACTGATTACCTTACAATAATGAATCGAATGACCATCCGATTGGCTAGAATGCTTGTATTAGTAATTATTTTACTGTTAATGACTGTTTCTAAATATACCAAATGTATTATATCTCATTTATTTCAATATGCAACGAACTCAACACGGAATTTTTCAAATCGGATTCGAATGAAAAATAATAAACTATTGAATTTATAGAATTAATAAAAGCCGTTTGATAAATATAAGAGCGGTGAATATAGTTTGTATATAGTGTTTTATTTATTTATATTTCATTATTTCTAAGGAGATAAAATTTGGCCAAAAAATTCGGTAATGACAATAAATTAGTAAAAACGTACATACTGTAAATGGTAAAAAAATTTCCTAGAAAAATCAATGAATTGACTGAATAGTCAAAATATTTTTCGAAATTCCATGTTTTGTGAAAAAGTGAACGATAAATCATTTGGAACACCGCCTCGATCATTCGTTGCTTGTCGATTTCCGAAACAAACAATTTTGCGAGTGAACCAATACCCGGATTGTCCGTGGCGACAACCGAAAAAGAGGGTATGGAATTCGGGTATCGAAGCGGGGCAGCTATTCGATCGCGACTCACTTGTCCGACGGAAGAAACGCCTACATCTTCTCGGTGTATGTAATCGCCGAAAGCACTGCGCCCTGCGGATCCTGGAACACGCAGAACCGGCCGATGTTCGGCACATCCATCGGGGGGACGATCAACGTTCCGCCGTTGGCTTGAACGATTTCGGCTACTTTGTCGACGTCTTCGACGGTGACGTACGTGGCCCAGTAGTTGGGCGCTTCCACCGCCATGGGCGGTTTGCCCGACAAGCCGCCAACGCCCTCACCATCGACTTTGATTACATAGTACTCGTCGCCTTCCATCGGATACTTTTCCCAACCCCAGCCGAAGACCTTGGTATAGAAATCCTTGGCCGCGCCGGGATCGTCGGTCATCAATTCGAACCAACTGAACGCCCCGTGTTTGAATAGGTCTTCCTTCATGGATCATCTCCTTGTAATACGTTACCGATTGCCTGGTGGATGAAGAAAATTTAACCACCCTTGGCGCGTGTGCATTGCCGACGGCCAAAATAAAATGAAAGCCCGGAATCGTCGCCGATTCCGGGCTTGGTTGGATTATGCAATTAGCCTTACAGGTTGTTTTCCTCGATCTTTGGCGCGGTGTAGTCATAAATGAACTGCACCAAGGTCATCATGACCGTACGCAGACCGTCGTCCGGCGGATTGTAAAGCCAGTACCCGACCGGAATCGGAATTTCCGGCACGCTCAATCCCGGCACCCAACCTTGCAGCGCGGTGAGAATGTAATTCACGTCGCCCAACGGCAGCCAGTCGGGCAGCAACGGGCGCAGATCCTCCGGGCCCGAGTCCAGCAACGCCGGTCCGAGATCGGCCATCAGAATCAGCGTGTCCATCAGGAACAGATTCAGTTCGTCGCCCAACGGTCCCCAGAAGGGGATGGCGTACATTTCGCCCTCATCCCACTGGTAGTTGCCGTTTTCGTCGACGTACTGCGTGATGTCGTCGCCCTGCGGATCGGTTTCCTCACGCACCGCCGCGAAACCATTTTCGCCGTCGATGGCCGCGAAGCCCAGCGAAATGGCGAAATCGGCGAAGTACTGCGCGCCGTCATCGGTAAAGGTGAAAAAGTCCGGGTAGGTCGGGTCCTGGAACATCAACAGAATCTGTCCCGAGAAGTAGTGCACGATTTCGATCGGATCGTACAGGTACGGGAACGCCTGCAGCAGCGTCCAGTCCGCTTCCAGTTTGAAGGCCAGGAAGAAGCGCTCGATGGCGTCGATCAGGTTGCCGATCGCCGCGATGTTGAGCACGTCGGCGTAATCCCATTCACCGCCGCAGTCGATCACGAGCGTCTCGCCGCTCCAGAGCACCGGCAGCGAGGGCACGTACAACCGATTCTGCGGGAAGTCGACCTGCATCGCTTCGGCCGCTTCGATGAAACCCGCGTTGAGCGGCAGCAAGTCGTCGAGAATCGACTGCTGGAAGGCCGCCCAATCGATGAACGGAAATTCGGGGTATTGCGCGAAGACTTCCTGCAACGTTTTCACCAGGTCCTGGAACTGCGCGAGCAGGCTGCCCAGTTGCGCGTCGCCGACCTCCGGGCAGGTCGAGGCCGCCGCGTCGAAGCTGGCCGCCGCCGTTTCCGGATCGTAATCGCCCAGCGCGGTTTTCCCCGCGACCATCAGTGGATTGTAGCTGTCCCAGTCACAATCCGGCGTGATGTCGTCGTCGTCGATTGTATCGTCGTCGACCGTATCGTCATCGATCGTGTCATCGTCGATGGTATCGTCGTCGACCGTATCGTCGTCGACGGTGTCGTCATCGTCGTCGTCCGGCGTCGCATCGTCGTCGTCGACGCCCGTATCGTTGTCGTCGTTGTCGTCATCGTCATCGCCGCAATCACAGGCGGCGAGCAACAGCAGAGACAGCAGGGCGATCAGCAGTAAAATATTTCGTTTCATGATCTCACCCCCCACATCCGACGGACGGTGCGTCGTCGTCGTCGTCATCGGCGGACGAAGTCACTCCGACGCCGTTGCGGTTTCCACCTCCGTCATCGTCGTCGTCCACACCGTCGTCGTCGGAGTTCGAACCGTTGTCGGCATCGTCCAACGGCGTGGCGGTCACCACGTCGCTGACTGCCGAGCGGTTGCCCGCTTCGTCGAAGGCCTGCACCCACAGGCGATATTCGCGCCCCGGCAGCAAGCCCAACACCTGCGCGCCGGTCGCGCCGGCGTCGTACAGCGTGCCGCCCAGATAGGCGTCGTCCTCGTACAGGCCGTACCAGAGGTCATACCCGGCCAGGTCGGCCGCGGTCGGTTTGGTCCAGTGCAACTGCACGCCGTCGACGATGCCCTCGGCGGTCAGAGCGGTCGGCGGCGCCGGCGGCGTTTCGTCGGCCGTGCCCAGAATTTTCTGCGCCACACGTTCGCGCCAGGTCAGCAACGCGCTCCAGTCGTGCTCCCAGTTGTAGGTTTTCGGCGCGACGGTCCGCGTAATCGCATCGACCCACGAGTCGTCGCCGCGCTGGTCCAGAATGTGGAAGTACTCGTAATCCTCCATCGCTTCGCGCAGGTATTTCATGCGCAGCGAGGCGACCGGAATGTCGGTCGTGCCGCCGATGCGGTCGACCGTGCCGGGGAAGATCACCGTGCCGTCGCCTTGGAAGAACGGTTCGGCGAACATCGAATCCCACACGTCGCGGCCCTGGCCGATGATGTACACCGTGTGCCAGAACAAAATGCCGGTGAAGTGATAGCGGCGGGTCAGCCACGTCCAGATGCGCATGTAGCTGGATTCGGCGTCGACCGCGTGGCTGGCGTAATCGAAGAACATCACGGCGCTCACGCAGTTGTACCACCAGGTGGTTTCGCCCAGCGCGCGCCGTTCGTCGTAGACTTCGGGGAACGGTGGGTAGGGCATCGAGTCGCTGAACAGCGGTTCGTCGGGACACCAGATGTCCACATCGCCGGCCAGACCTTCCTCGAACTGCTCGGTGACCATCGGTTGCAGATCCGGATCGGCGGCGTGCAACCGCGCGGCCAGATCGCGCAGCGCGGGGTACATTTCCGGGCGCGGTTCGTCGGGCATGTAATAGAACAGCACGTCGTTCCACCCCTTGTCGCGGAAGTGCTGCGCCCAACCGCCCCAATAGGCCTGTTCCCAGACCGTCGGATCCACGCCCGTCGGACAGGTCGGCACGCCGGGCAGGCGATAGCCGGTGAATTTATAACCGGGTCGATAGAACGTGCCGTCGAGGATCGGACCGTCGACCGCGTCGAAATCCGTCCAATCCCAATCGATGGATTGCGTAGTCTCGTTCCAGGCGTAAGACGGACTGCGCCGGTTCCAGTTGTACAGCGACATGCGGTGTCGCGCGAACTCTTCGAGGTAGCGGGCGCCCAGTTCGTCCTGAGAGGTGATGCCGCCGTGCGCGACGTGCCAGTTGTACACCGAACCCAGGCTCCACCCGTAATTGCCGGCCAGCGAAATGCCGGTCGGAAGGGCGAAGTCCCAGACCTCCAGCGTCACCGTGCCGGTCCATTGGTCGCGTCCGTCGGCGGTAACCGTTACCGTGGCGCTGTAGGTGCCGGCCTCCTGATCCTCCGGGATGAACACGTCGACGAAGACGATCTGCGTGAAATCGGCCGCCAGATCGAACGGTGCGCCGGCGCGATCCTCACCGACGTAATGGTCGACGAAGGGCACCAGACCGTCGGGCCAATAACCGGCCAGCGACGGATCGGGCGGCAGGTGGCTGATGCGCTCGACCGGCACCGGCACGTAATGCACGCGGTACGGTTCGATCTCGGTGATCGCCTCACCCGGGCCGGTGAATTCGCCGACCTCGACGTTCACGTTGGTCAGCCCCTCGCTATCGCGGATCAGTACGGCGAAAGGCTCCCACTCATTTTGCGCCGATTGCAGATGGAATGAGTCGCGGGGAGTAAAGGAAAACTCCGGCCGCTGCTTGTCGGTGCCATGCGTCAGGCCGACCAGATATTCGGCCATCGCCAAGCCGGTCCACAGACCAAGCAGGGCAATCGTCATGGTCATGATAAAGAGAGTACGTTTCATGAAATCCACTCCTTGTACGGGCGGTACAAAGCAAAACACTTTATTATACGGAAGCGCCGCGCGCAGGCAATCGAAATGCAACGAAAAGTATTCAATATCGGACCGGCATTTGACTGTCCGGCGGAACATGGCATTTTGGGGCGGAATCTGTCATGGTGCCTGGAGATTAACAACGGAGATGGACATGAGCGACCAACGGGGAACCTGGGAAAACACATCGGCCACCAGCACGACCGGCGCATTGACGAGCATCTTCCGCCGCCTGCCGACGATCTGGCGGGCGCGACGCGAGGCCGAAGCCATGGCGCCGCAACTGCCCATCGAGAAGGGACCGGCGTTTCTGCCCGATCTGCTCCAGTTCGAATCGTGGCTGCAGGGCTTGTGCAAAACCGAACACCGGCGGCCGGGCACGCCGCAGGGGCGACAGGCGGAATTGTGGGTCGCCGAGCGCATGCGGGAAATCGGCCTGGAGAACATCACGCAGGATCCGATCGCCATTTCGGTGTGGACGGCGCATGCGTGGTCGCTGACGGTAGATGGCAAAGAGATACCGACTTTTCACGTAATCAACACGGCGATGACGCCGCCGGAGGGCGTGACCGCGCCGCTGGCCTACGTCGGCACCGGCACGGCAAAAGATTTTGCGCGCGTCGACGTCGCCGGGAAGATCGTCGTCGCCGAGGTGCCGTTTCCGCGCATGCCCACCGGGTTGCTGATGAAGCTGTTGCGCGCCAGCTATGTGCTTTCCGATCCCGACCGTTCGGTGTCGCCCTGGTCGTCGCAGTACCTCAACTTCGTACGGCAGAATTTCATCGGCGGAGCGACCACGGCGGAGGAAGCGCCGGCGAAGGACGTTTACTGGCAGGCGGTGCGGCGCGGCGCGGTCGGCGTCTGCCTGATTCTTCGCGATCAGCCGACCAATTCGAACACGCACTACGGCCCTTACGACGGCATCATGAAGCCGCTGCCCGCGTTGTGGGTGGGCCGGGAGGACGGCGTGGCGTTGCGTGCGCTGGCCAAGCACGAGGCAACGGCCACGCTGACGCTGACCGGGACGATCGAGCCGGGAACGATGCGCAACATCTGGGGCGTGCTGCCCGGCCGATCCGAGGAGACGATCCTGGTGACCTCGCATCACGACAGTCCGTTCAAAGGCGCGGTGGAAGACGGCGCGGGCGTCATCCAGGTGCTGGCGCAGGCGTGGGCCTGGGCGCAGGTGCCGCCGGAGCAACGGCCGAAAACGCTGGTCTTCGTCGTCGACGCGGGTCATTTCTACGGCTCGCAGGGCGCGCACGAATTCGCCCGCCGGCATCCGGAGATCATGGAGAAAACGCGCGTGCTCATCACGCTGGAACATTTGGGCGCGAAGGAGGTCACCGAACGCGACGGGCGCTATGTGCCCACCGGCCGCAGCGCGCTGACGGTCATGTTCACCTCCGGCGAGCCGACGACCATCGCTACGGTCATTCGGGCGCTGTCGGCATACCCGGCGAAAAATACCGCCTCGATTCCGTCCGATCTGATCGCGCCGGTGCCGACCTCGGATGCGTCCGGCTATGTCGTCGAAGCGGGTGTGCCGGTTATTTCATGGATCGGATGTCCCTATTATTTGCTGGACGAGAACGACACGCTGGACATGGTCGACCGTAACGAACTGCTGCCCATCTGCCATACCGTGACCGAGTTGATCCGCCTGCAAATGGCTTTGCCATAAACGATAAATTGGTGTATGAAATTGAGCAATTAGTGAAAGATAATCGGTTAAGCCGTTGTCTCCCCAGATCCTTTTTCCGATCCCAATGGCTGCCCGAAGTAGGTTGATGATTCGATTCATTGTTACATTAAACTTTTAGGCGCTTGAAGGATTTGTCTTGACTACAATAGGAGAATATCAGTATAAATATAACAGGAAATGAATTATATTTACAATATAATAATATTTTCATGGTGACGGCGGCGAGTGGGGCGAGGGAAGGCGAGGAAAGTCTTCGGAAAGTTGAAATCGGAAATTTGAGCACTGAGTAAGGTTTGGTTTGGCAAGGATCGTCGGCGGTACCGATTCGCCTTGTCCAACCGGTTCGGCGGAGGCGATCGGAAAGTAACGACATGCCTCGCTGAAAGAATTCAGGACGATGTTCCCCGGTCGCCCTTTGCGCCCAACGGGAGGATGGGTATTTGGGTCGGAAATCGCCATATATTGTGACCATCGCACTTATATGGTTTCTCTTTATCAAACTGGTGATGAACCAGGTTATCTTAGCTAAGCCTTGGGCGGTCATTTTCCCGCTGCTCGTCTCTCTGGGCCTGGGTTTTCTCCTCACTCGCACGGGGAAAAAAATAAAGATTTTGCGAATGGCCGCGGGTATTGGAATTGCCTGTGCTGCAACGCTCTATTGCGGTTTCGCTTACCTGACGACCTCGTCCTGGTATTTTGAACTGGCCGTCGCCGTGTCGTTGCTGGTGCCGTTGCGGCATTTGATAAAAAATGATTCGGGTTCGGTGGCCGTTCTGTTGGTCTGGATCGTCTCGATGTGGTTCCTGCAGGGGCCCCGCCTGGAATTGACGAATGTCTCCATCTTCATTGCCTACCTGGGATTGGTGGGGTGGGTGGTGGTGATCTGGCGCTATAAGCAAGTAAGAAAAATTGTGATCCTCGAGATAATTCTGGCGATCATGGTGATCACGATTCCGATCAAGGAATGGAAGTTCCTGGCGCTTACCGAAGACGAGAAAATCGCCATCCTCGACCAGGACAAGGTGGAGGCCGTCTTCTGGGACAACGGTTTCGGCTATCTGCCCCGCAGCCGCATGGAGATGCTGTGCAATCAGGAAACCGGCAAGTTGGTCATCACGCCGCATACCAACAGCACCAAAGCCGCCATGATCGCCAAAGACGGCAAGATTTCCAGCATCGAACTGGGGGGGGAAGCGCCGGATAAATCGATTTCCATCGGCCCCTACCTGGTCAGTGCGGTATCGCAAAAAATTATTTTAATCGATTTGGCGACCAAGAAGGTCAAGGAGCTTGCCGAACTCGGTCCGCATAGCGATGTGTTTTATATGAATTACAATCCGGAAAATTCGGTGGTCACGCTCTCCCAGTTGAAGCCGAGAAAATGCTTATTTTATAAATGGCGTAACGATAAAAAGGCGTTGGTTCCCATGGAATACTCCGTTACCGGGAAACAATGCGTTGCCATTGACAGTAATACGGCACTGGTCAGACGCTACAACAACAAGGGTATCGTGATTCTCTACGACTTTCTCAAAAATGAAATTGAAATGGCGACCTCGGCGGACATGCGCGGGAAAAAGTATCCGCTCAATCTGTTGGATATCGACGTCGACGATCAATCGATTTTCGGGAAATGGGTTCCGAGCTTGAGTCCCTTCAACCAATTGCGCGTCGATTTTCAGCGGCGGAAATTCTACATTCCCTCGATGTATCGGGGGAAGATTTTCATTTACGATTTGGACTCGTTGGAATACATCTCGAGTTTCGATGCCCATGTGGGCGTGCGCAACGTTTTGATCGACAAGAACAATCCGAACCGAGTGTTTTCCTGGAACTACGCCACGGGCGAAGTCATCGAGCATCAACTTCCCGACGGAAACCAATTGCGTTCCTGGAATCTGGGACCGATACTGCGCACGCTGAACTGGGATTGCAATCAACAAGACCTGTTGGCTACGACTGCCGTCGGCGGTTTTCGTATCCATTTGAACTGAGCGGGCAACGATCGCGGAAAGGACGGAATCAAACCGAATGGACGATATCGGCCAGATTTTTCGCCGGGAGATGATGCGCTGATGTGTGGCATTTGCGGCTTCTTTTCGTTCAATGAACCGATTGGCGAAAAGCAACTTCAGGAAGTGAAGCGCATGACGGCCGTTCTGCAACATCGGGGGCCCGATGATTGGGGAATGGCGGTGGGATCGCGTTTCGCCATCGGCAACGCCCGGCTGCTGATCACCGATTTGTCGCCGAAGGGGCACATGCCCTTCGGTTCGCCGGATCGTTCCGTCTGGATCACGTACAACGGCTTCGTCTCCAATTTTCGGGAACTGATCGAACAGTACCAATTGGGGCGGGATATTCCGCTGGTTTCCCGCTCCGACACCGAAGTGCTGGTGCGGATGTATCAGCGTTTCGGCATCGATTTTCTGCAGAAACTCACCGGGCAATTCGCCTTCTCGCTGGTCGATCTTCGCTTGCGGAAGGCTTACGTGGTGCGTGACTTTTTCGGGATTCGCCCGCTGTTTTACCTGCCTCACCCGACGGGTTTGTACTTTTCCTCCGAGATCAAATCGTTTCCGGAATTGGAGTGTCTTTCGGACGAGGTCAATGTCGATGCGATTTACCATTTCCTTTCCCTGGCTTATATCCCGGGCCGGATGACGCCGTTCAAGCAGGTCAAAGAACTGCCCGGCGGGCATTTGCTGGAAGTCGATCTGGCGCGGGGGACCTTCGCGGAAAAGGAATACTACGACGTTCGCTACGACACCGACTGGTCGATGACCGAAAAGCGCACGGCGGAAGAACTGCGCGAGGTCATGCGCGACAGCGTCCGCCGCAATCTGGTCAGCGACGCGCCGTTGGGCACGACGCTTTCCGGCGGCGTCGACACCAGCGCCATCCTGTCGTTGGTGCACGATCTCGGGCAGGCGCGGAAAATCCACACCTACAGCATCGGCATGGACGAAGCGAGTTTCGACGAAACCGCATACCAACAAATCATGGTCGATTACGCTCGGCCGATTCACCATTACCTGCGCGTCAAACCGCGGGACGTGGCGGACAATCTGGCCAGGCAAATCGCCTTCATGGACGAGCCGACCGGCGACGGCGCGGCGGTGCCTTCGTTTCTGCTGGCCGAGGTCGCCCGGCGCGACGGCATCTCCGTGATGCTTTCGGGGGAGGGTGGCGACGAAACGTTCAACGCCTACGAAACGCACGTCGCCTACAAGGCGCGCAAATTGTATCGCGCATGGGCGCCCGGTCCGTTGCGGCGGATGATCCGTCATCTGGTCGCGCAACTGCCCACCGATTACCGCAAGCTGAGCTTCGATTTCGTCGCCAAGCGTTTCACCGCCGGCGCGGAACTCGATACGGCACATGCGCATTATTTCTGGCGGCATGCCTTGAACGGCGAAGAAAAACGCCGGTTGCTGCCCGGGTATGTTCCGTCCCTCGAAACCGAGCGGCTGTTCATGGACTTGTTCGCCCGCCTCGATTTCGACGACGATCTGAACAAGATTTCCCTGGTCGATCTGAAATATTATTTTATTGACGATTTGATGGTGAAAAACGACCGCACGATGATGGCCCATTCCATCGGCGGCCGTTTTCCGTGGATGGACCGCTTCCTTTTCGAGTACGTCGCGAAGATTCCGCCGAACCTGCGGATCAAAGGATTGCGGCGGCGCTACATCGAAAAACAGGCGATGCGGCCGTTGCTGCCGGCGGCCATCTACCGGCGCAAAAACATGGGGCTGGAAATGCCGCACGCGCTGTGGTTCTTCCATGGCCTGAAGCCGTTGGTGGATGAATATCTGACGCCGGCGACCCTGCGGCATTCGGGCATCATCGATCCGCAGGCCGTGCAGGCGCTGCTCGACGAGCATTTTCAACGGCGCAAAGACCAGGGACGCTCCTTGTGGTGCATCCTGAATTTTCAGATCTGGTATGACTTATTTGTATACAATAAAAACTATAAAAATTACCTGAGCCCCTGGGCCGGGGATCCGCCGATCGAGTATGTGGAAGCAACGCCGGTCAACTGATAGGCGGTTGTTCTTAATATTGCGACAACGCCGTGCCGACGATGAACTCCGGGGACACGTTGAACAGCTGCCTGGATGTGAACGGCTTTTTTAGATGACGCTGGGCGGCGTCGGATACCGGTGACAGCGCCATGTCGGCGGCGCGGCGATAATGATCCTTCGCTTCATCGCGGCGCTCGAGCAGGTCCAGGCAACGGCCGACCCAGATGTGCGCTTCGGCTTCCATCAGCTTGTCGCGGTAATCGTATTCGGTGTTGCGCAACAGCAGCGGCAGGGCCTGCGAATACTTCTTTTCGATTAAAAGAAGCAGTCCGGCCATGCGCGGGAAGATCGTTTCCTCCGGCAGAAGGGCCATCGCCCGCCGCAGATGATACACCGCCCGGTCGTTGTTGAGATGATCCATGTGCGCGGCCCAAGCGTCGACGTATTCGGTCAGCGCCGTGCGTTCGTTGTCGTCCAGTTGGTTGCCGCCGGGCAGGTCGTCGATCTCGTAGCGTGCGGATTCGCCCGCCAGCAGCGCGGAAATGCGGAATCCTTGGAAGCGATCGCTATGACAAACCGGGTAATCGGCGTGGGCGAGGTACAGCGCATCGTCCCCGGGCTGACCACCAGGCTTTGGCAGTTGTTGAGTCCCGAAACGACGTGGCCGGTCACCCGCTTGCGCTCCTCGTAAATGTCCCAGCAATCGCTGAGCGCTGTCGGAACGTCCTTGGCCGACAGACCGCCGCGCTTTTCCAGCAGCAGATCCAGCAACCGCTGACGCCGTCCGTAGGAGTTGCGCGACCAGGGATAGGGCGCGATCAGCGTCTCCTGCATGGCGGCGGTTAGATAATGATTGGTCTGCACCAGCAGATCGTTGACCGGATACACGACTTCCAGATCGTTGGCGGAAAAACCGATCGCCGCGGCTGCGGGCTTTTTGGTGTCGACCACAAACAGCGTCAATCCGCACAGGCGCGGCTGTGACTGGATCCGTTGGATCGCTTCGAGCAGGGTGTGGCAGTCGGCCAGCAGATCGTGACAAATCTTGAACACCGGCTGACCGGTCGTTTGCACGTCGCGCGTGAACTGCGTATGCAGCGCGATGAACAGGCCGCTTTCGTTGATGCCCTGCGCGCTGCCGGGCACGCCCAAGGTTCCCAGCCAGCAAAAACGCTGTCCGCCGGTCGGGTGCATCACGATCACCGAATTGTTGGTGTTCCACATGCCGCGACCGAAGAAATCGAAGTTGCGGCCGATCACCACCTGACCGTTGTCGGTCATGTCGCCGCAAGCGAAAAAGCTGGAGCAACTCGGCGGCGCAACGTACTGCGGAAACGCGCGGCCGATCAGGTAATGGATGATATCAGGCACCATGAACACGCGTTCGGCGTCCACCGGCGACATGCCGTACACCTCGGCAAAAGCCCCCAGGTGCGCTTTCATCCGTTTGCCCAGGCGTTCGTGATTGCGCTTGTGGAAGACCCATTTCAGCGAATGATTGATCGCGCCGGCGAGCGGCGGCATCGAGTGCGCCGCCAGGTTATACACAACCTTACCGAAGTATTGCAGGTTAACGTCACCGCAAATTTCCCGGGCCAGTTCGGCGTGCTGACGGCCCATTTCCTCGTAGCTGCCGCGCAACTGCAGGATGTTGATGCCTTTGCGTTGTTCCAGCGTACCCTGACCGCTTTGCAGAAAGCGCGTGGCGGGAGTTTGCTTGTCGAGTTTCGCGGTGGCGGTTTGCTTTTTGCTTTTGCCACGACCGACCGGTGAACGTTTGCCGCTTTTTGTCATCGCCGCTTCTCCAAGGTGAGTGTCAAAATATTTCCGTCAACGCGGCAGTTTCGGGGAAAACGCCCACAAGATCAATAGCCTTTAGTATTATTTGACGGCCGTGGATACAAAAGGCGAACGGCTTCAGGATGTCCCCAGCTTTTTGAGCTTGCGATAAAGCGTTGTGCGCGAGATGCCCATGACGCGGGCGATTTCACTGAGGTTGCCTTCGTATTGCGACATCAATTCGTAGATCTGTCTGCGTTCCTGATCGGCTAGCGACCGTTTGATGTGCGCCCTGTGCTCGCGGAGAGAAACCGTTGCAGGCGGCTGGTTGGGCGAATCGACGGCTGCCGGCGCCTGGAGTTCTTCCGGCAGGCAATTCAGACCGATGCAGCTTTGATTCGGAACGCTGACGATCTTTTCGATCACATTTTGAAATTCGCGCATGTTGCCGGGCCAGTCGTGTTGTTGCAGCCGGAAGATCACCTCCGGGTCCACCGGAGCAAGCGCGGCGCCGAGCCGGGCGCTGGCCTTCTCGTAGAAATATTTAAACATAAGCGGAATATCTTCGCGCATTTCGCGCAAGGGCGGCAGCGTGATGGAAAGCACGTTCAGGCGATAATAGAGGTCTTGCCGGAAGTTCCCTTTGGTGATTTCCAGGGCGAGGTCCTTGTTGGTGGCGCAAATGATGCGCACATCAACGAACACCGTCTTCTCACCGCCGATGCGGGTAATGCTTTTGTCCTGCAGCACCCGCAACAGGGACACTTGTTGGTCCAGCGGCATGTCGCCGATTTCATCCAAAAACAATGTGCCGCCCGCCGCCAACTCGAACTTGCCGGGTCTGCCGTGCTTGGAGGCGCCGGTGAAGGCGCCGCCGCTGTATCCGAAAAGCTCGCTGCCGATCAACTCCCGTGGAATGGCGCCGCAGTTGATCGCGATGAACGGCCGCTGCCGTCGGGCGCTCCGATTGTGAATGGCCTGGGCGAACATTTCCTTGCCCGTACCGCTTTCTCCGCGCAGCAGCACATTGCTTTCGATGCTCGCCGCCTGAATGCCCGTCTCGATGGCCTTGGTGATCGCTTTCCCGGTGCCGATGATGTCATCGAAGGTGAAGACGGCGCGAGCGCCGCTGTAGCGATTGATCAGCTTGTTCACCCGGTGGATCGGATTCAGGAAGCATACGCCGTTGGTGATCCGCCCCGTTTCATCGCGAATCGGCTTGGCCGACGCCAGGCAGGGGGACGAAGCGGAACGGAAGGCGACGTTCATTTCCAGGTCATTGAATGATCGTCCGGACTTGAGCAGATCCTGAATGGGTTCGGGTTTGTCGATGCAGGAAAACAACAAAGCACCGACCAGGTTCTTTGCTTTGGCGCGGAAAATCTTCTCCGCCACCGGATTGATCTGGACGATGACGCCCTGGTTATCGACGACCACGACGCCGTCCGAAACGGTTAGAAACAGATTGTTCAAATGCTCGTTCAGCAGCGTCAGCTCGCGGTTTTTCATCTGCACCGAAATCTGCTGCTTGATGGCTTCCGCGGCCGCTACGACCATGCCGAGGGTGTGCTGGTGCGTCGCTTCCACCGGACCGGACATCTCCAGGATTCCGATCAAACCGCCTTGTTCATTGCGGATCGGCGTACCCGAACAGGTCCATGGATGATGCTTGCGGCAATAATGTTCTCCCCCCGAAACCTGGAACGGACGCTGCAGGAACAAGGTGGTGCCCACGCCGTTGTTGCCGATTTCTTCCTCGGCCCACAACGCTCCTTGCTGGAAATTCAACTCGGGAGAACTGCGGAGAATTTCGGGATCGCCGACCGTCTCCATGATGTAGCCCCGTTCGTCACAGAGCAAAACGACGAAGCTGGAACTTTCCACGAATTTGTAGAGCGTTTTCATGAACGGGCGGGCGACATCGATGAGGATCTGGTGTTCCTCCAACAACCTGGCCAATTCGGCGGGGGAGAGCTTGTGTGTGCTGCAGCCGACGAAAGGGTCCACGCCAGCTTCGCGGCAGCGTAACCAGGAGTCGGCGATTTCCGAACGAATGATTTTCCGGTCGAGTTTTCCTTTTTCGACGAACTTCCGCCACGAGTTGAGAACCGCCGATGCCGGCTGATTTGTTGTTCTCATCCCAGCCTCCTGATTACCCGAGATTCGCTCAACGCCGACCGCAATGAAAATGACCGCAAAACCACCCGATCCATTCCCGATATGATAACATATCGGAGCAAGCGCGATACATATATGTTACACCTGTGCAACAAAGATGCAAACGGACCGCCTCACTTTTCCTGAAATACCGAGAAAATCGCCCGTTTTCCTCGCGACGCGCAATCGGCATGGGTCATGCAATAACAAAAAACGAAACAAGGAAGCCGGCCTCCCGGGCTGATACGGACAAGATTCCCGGCCGGTTTCCGAAACAATTCAATCATTGCTTGGAGGAGGAAAACGCCATGTTCAAACCGGACAATCAGTACAAGCTTTACATCGACGGACAATGGGTGGACGGCAAGGAAGGCAAGACGTTCAAGGCCTTCAATCCTTCCAACGGCGAACTGCTTGCCGAGTGCGTCGATGCCGGCAAAGAGGACGTTGACAACGCGGTCAAGGCGGCATGGAAGGCCTTCGAAACCTGGAAGCACGTCAGTCCTCAGGATCGTGCGCAGATGCTGTTGAAGATTGCCGACCTGATCGACGCCAACGCCGAGAAACTCGCCATGATCGAAACGCTGGACAACGGCAAGCCCATTCGTGAGACGCGGGACATCGATGTGCCGCTCAGCTCCGATCACTTCCGCTATTTCGCCGCGGCCGCGCGCACGGAAGAGGGGCAGGCGACGATGATCGACAAGGATACGTTGAGCATCATTCTGCACGAACCGATCGGTGTCGTGGGGCAGATCATTCCGTGGAACTTCCCGCTGCTGATGGCGGCGTGGAAGATCGCGCCGGCGCTGGCGGCGGGCGATACGGTGGTTATCAAACCTTCCTCGACCACGTCCCTGAGCATTCTGGAACTGGCCAAATTGCTCGGCGAAGTGCTGCCGGCGGGCGTCGTCAATGTGATCACCGGCCGTGGTTCGGGCGCCGGCAATTACATCCTGGAGCATCCCGGCTTCCGTAAACTGGGTTTCACCGGTTCGACCGAAGTGGGCTACACCATTGCGGACGCGGCGGCCAAAAAGCTGATTCCGGCCACGCTGGAATTGGGCGGCAAATCGGCCAACATTTATTTCCCCGATGTGGCGTGGGAAAAGGCGATCGAGGGCGTCCAGATCGGCATCCTGTTCAACCAGGGACAGGTTTGCTGCGCTGGCTCGCGCGTGTTCGTGCATGAGGACATCTACGACAAGTTCCTGGCCGCGTGCGTGGACGCTTTCAGCAAGGTCAAGGTCGGCCTGCCGTGGGAAGATGACACGGAGATGGGCTCAATCGTCAACGGCGAACAACTGGCGAAGATCCTCAATTACGTCGAGATCGGCAAGAATGAAGGGGCCAAGGTCGCCTGTGGCGGCGTGCGCATTATGGATCACGGCCTCGACAAGGGGTTCTTCATGAAGCCGACCATCCTGTGCGACGTCAACAACAAGATGCGTGTGGCGCAGGAAGAGATCTTCGGTCCGGTGGCCGTGTTCATCAAATTCAAGACCGAAGAAGAGGTCATCGCCATGGCCAACGACAGTGAATACGGCCTGGGCGGCGCGGTCTGGACCAAGGACATCAACCGCGCCCTGCGCGTGGCCAACGCCGTGGAAACGGGCCGGATGTGGGTCAACAATTACAACAGCCTGCCGGCGCATGCCCCGTTCGGCGGGTACAAGAAATCCGGCATCGGCCGGGAAACCCATAAAATGATTCTGGAACATCTGACGCAGAAAAAGAACATCTTCATTAGCCTTACTGACGCCAAGGCCGGCTTGTACTAAGCCGCTTTGAGCATGGTGGCGCGCCGCCTGCGAATAATCCGGGCGGCGCGCAACCTCCTTCCTCACTCGGAAGGATCACACGTTTATGTGGCTTGATCCGGATCGAATCGTTCGGGAGATGTTCCTTCGTGCCACTGGATCTGACTGATATTCGGCTCGGATTTCAGGACGGCATCGAGGGCGTCGATTAGCTTGGCGAGATCCTTTTTGGTGTCAACTTTTTTAAAAAGCCGCGCCAAATATCCGTATTCCGCATTGGGGATGCATAACCAGACATCACCGTCCCAAAAGGTACATGAGATCGACAACAGGTAGGGCTTCCAGTGCACGATCACCATCCAACCCCAACCCTCTTCAAAAATCTGTTCAACGGCGATCCCATGTTCGGGCAGTTTCTCGGCCAGCCATGAAGCCAAGGTTTTTCCCACGACATCGTTGAAGTTCCCATTCGCGTCGTATTCATCGTCCTCGAACATGGTGGAGTAAAAAGTCACACTCTGTTTCATCGTTCATTCCTTTGCCGAGTAAGCCCACCCATTTCCATTGAATTGTAACAAAAATGAAACGGTATGCACGCATGCTTAGGGGATTTAAATAGAAAAACCCGAAACCACTTGTGATTCCGGGTTTTTTCGATTGGTAGCGGGGACAGGATTTGAACCTGTGACCTTCGGGTTATGAGCCCGACGAGCTACCGGACTGCTCCACCCCGCATCAGCGAGCGCTATGTATAGAGGACAATCCGGGGCTTGTCAAGCAGATACGGCCGAAGAAATGCAAAACGTGCGGACGAAGTGCAAATGAAGAGACAATCGTACGTCGAGATGAGTAATTACAAGGAAAATTCAAGCGATTCGTTTCCATACTTGACCGGGAAGGCTTTGTAGTACAACCTAAAAACAACCCTCATATTTGGAGGTTGGTTGTGCTACCCCGTCGCAAACTTGGTGAACTTCTGGTAGAGCGGGGCCTGATCACGGCCGAACAACTGCAGGACGCGCTGACTGATCAATCCCGCACCGGCAGCCGCGTCGGTTCCACCCTCGTGAAAATGGCCTACATCAAGGAACAGGACCTGTTGCGTTTTCTCAGCCTTTATTACGATGTGCCGGAGGTTGATTTGCTCAGCACGTCGATCGCGCCGGCGGCGGTGAATCTGATACCGGCCGACAAGGCGAAGAAATGGCGGGTGATCGCGTTTCGCATCATCGAGCGCCCGCCGGACAAACCGTTGTTGTTTATTGCCACGCCCGATCCCACCGATTTCGATATGATCGAAAAGGTACGCACGCTGACGGGCTATGAAATCGAGGAATTTGTCTGCACGCACGGTTCCTTTGAATGGGCTTACGAGCGGGTGTACGGTCCCACCTCACCGGCGGACGATGTGGCGCAGTTGCTGGAAAACGCCGAGGTCTTGCCCCTCGCCAAAGCGGTGGCTACGTTGCTGGTTGAAAAAAATCTGATCGACATCGAGGAATTGCGCGACGCATTGCGCGAGGCGGAAGAAGAAACAGGAGAATGATTGATGGCGGATAACCAGGCGGTTTGGCGGATAAACCGAAGGGAGTTTTTGCAGGGTTTGACCGCGGCGGGCATCGTCGCGGGTGTGGCGCCGGGGGCGATCGCCACGGCGCATGCCGGGGCGGACGGCTTCGGCGGATTGCCGATCGACGAAACGTTGATCGCCAAATTGCTGCAAGCGGCAATGGCCAAGGGCGGCGAATTCGCCGAAGTCTACGTGCAGGACAGCATCGGCACCAACGTCAGTCTGGATGAAAAGAAGATTCGCAGCGCCACGGTCGGCGTTTCGCGCGGCGTGGGCATCCGGGTGATCAAAGGATTGAAAATCGGCTACGCCTACAGCGACGACTTTTCCGCCGAGGCGCTTCTGGCCACGGCGAAGACGGCCGCGTTGATCGCCGGCGGCGACGGCTCATGGCAGCCGCAGCCACTCAAGCCGCACATGGCCAAGTCGATCTCGCCGATCGAGGTCAGTCCGGCCGATGTGCCGGTCGAGAAAAAGGTCGCCATGCTGCTGGCCGCCGACGAAAAGGCGCGCAGCCTCGATCCGCGCGTGCTCCAGGTGATGGGCCGCTTTGCCGACGTGGGCGTGTATCGCCTGATCGCCAACACCGACGGCTTGTTGATCGAGGACCGCGACGTGCTTTCGCGTTTGTCGATCAGCGTGATCGCCGCGGACGGCAACGATCGTCACGCCGGCTTCTTCGGCGGCGGCGGGCGCGTGGGCTTCGAACATTACCGGACTTTTACGCCGGAACTGATCGCCGAACGGGCGGCGCGCATGGCGGTGGATATTCTCGGCGCGACTTCGGCGCCGACCGGCGAACAGACCGTCGTGCTGGGCAACGGCTGGGCGGGCATTCTGCTGCATGAAGCGGTCGGTCACGGCCTGGAAGCCGATTTCATCCGCAAGAAAACCAGCCTCTACACCGATCGCGTGGGCCAACAGGTGGCCAGCGAGCACGTAACGGTCATCGACGACGCCACGCTGCCCAACGAGCGCGGCTCGTTCAACGTCGACGACGAAGGCGAACTGCCGCAGCGCAAGGTGCTGATTGAAAACGGCATCCTTCGCGGTTATTTGTTCGATAAACTCAACGCCAAGCTGATGGGCGGCGATTGGAAATCGACCGGTAGCGGCCGCCGCGAGAGCTTTCGGCACTTCCCGATGCCGCGCATGTCCAACACGTTCCTCGGTCCGGGCAAGGCGACCAAGGACGAGGTCATCGGCTCGGTCAAGCAGGGCTTTTACGCCAAGATGTTCGGCGGCGGGCAGGTGGACATCAGCAACGGCAATTTCGTGTTCGAGGTCGCCGAGGGGTACCTGATCGAAGACGGCAAGGTCACCAAGCCGGTGAAGGACGCGATGCTCATCGGCGTCGGTCCGGATGCGCTGACCAAGGTGACCATGGTCGGCAACGACGACGAACTGGATCCGGGCATCGGCACCTGCGGCAAGAACGGGCAAAGCGTGCCGGTCGGCGTGGGCCTGGGCCACGTGCGCATCGAAAAAATGACCGTCGGCGGAACGAAAGGTTAAGGGGCGCAGCGATGATGGATGCAAAGAAAGTCGAAGCGATCAACAAACTCGTCGGCAAGGTGAAAAGCGCCGGCGCCGATCAGGCCGACGCCTACTTCGAGTGGGGCCGCGAAACCGAAGTCACCGCGCGCGACGGCGAGGTGGAAAACCTGAAACAATCGACCGGCACCGGCGTCGGGCTGCGCGTGTTTTATCAGCAGCGGGTGGGCTTCGGCTACACCTCCGATTTGACCGACAAGGGCCTGGACGATCTGGGCGAGCGCGTGCTGGCCATCGCCAGGCAGACCGCGCAGGACGAAAACAACGGCCTGCCGCCGGCGAACCTGCTGCAGCCGCGCAACAAGATGCCCGACGTGTTCGACGAGAAAATCGTCGCGCTCGACAGCGAGTGGCTGGCCAAGCGCGCGATCGAGATGGAGAAAATCGCCAAGGCGCACGACCCGCGCGTCAAGCAGGTCGACGACGTCGGCGCGGGCAGCTACGTGGCCGAGGTCGCGCTGCTCAACAGCGAAGGGCTGATCGACCGCTACCGCAAAACCTACCTGTGGATGTACACCTCGGTCGTCGCCGAGGAAAACGGCGACAAGCAATCGGGCTGGTTCGTCGATCAAGCGACGCACCTGGGCGAAATGGACAGCGCCGAAGCCATCGCCAAAGAGGGCGCGCTACGCGCCGTGCGCATGCTGGGCGCGAAAAAAATCGACACCGACGTCATGCCGGTGATTTTCGATCCGCCGATGGCCAAGAGTTTTATCGGCGGGCTGATCGCCGCGATCAACGGCGACATGATTTACAAGAAAAGCAGCTTCCTGCTCGACAAGCTCGGCCAACCGGTCGCGTCGCCGTTGGTGTCGATCTACGACGACGGCCTGCTGGACAAGCGCGTCGGTTCGCGGCCGTTCGACGGCGAGGGATTGCCCACGCGCCGCAATACGATCTTCGAGCAGGGCGTGCTCAAGATGTATCTGTACGACATGTACACCGCCAACAAAGCGGGCGCCGCGCCCAGCGGCACCGCCTCGCGCGGTTACGATTCGCTGCCGTCGATCGGCCGCACGAATTTCTATCTGCCGGCCGGCAAAACGTCGCCCGCGGAAATGATCAAGGGCATCAAAAAGGGCCTCTTGGTCAATCGGATGATGGGCAGCGGCGCGAACGCGGTCACCGGCGATTATTCGCGCGGCGCGTTCGGTTTCCTGATCGAAAACGGCGAACTGACCGTGCCGGTGCAGGAAGTGACCGTCAGCGGCAACATGCTCAAGATGCTGGCCGACATCGACGCGGTCGGCAACGATCTGGACTGGCGCGGCAGCATCGGCGCCCCGTCGATCCGCTTCGCCAACCTCACCGTATCGGGCAAGTGAACGCGCCGGCGTCATGGCCCGTGGAACCCGGCTGCGTGACGCTGCTGGCGCGCGCGGCCGAGTTGCTGGGCAAGGCGCGCGTGGGCTTGCTGACTCACCCGGCGGGCGTGTTGCCCGATTTGACCTATCTGGCCGATCGTCTCATCGATCATCCGGACGTGAACGTCTCCGCGTTGTTCGGGCCCGAGCACGGTCTGGCCGCGCAGGCGCAGGATATGATCGCGGTCGGGCAATCGACCTACCGCGGCGTGCCGGTGCATTCGCTTTACGGGGACAGCGAGGAGCAGTTGCGGCCGCGCGCGGGGATGCTCGCGCAGATCGACCTGCTGGTGATCGATCTGCAGGATGTCGGTGCGCGCTATTACACCTACATTTACACCATGGCCTATTGCCTGGAGGCGTGCGCACAAGCGGGCATTCCGGTGATCGTCTGCGACCGGCCCAATCCGCTGGACGGCGTGACGCTCGAAGGGCCGTTGCTGCAAAAGGAATGGGCTTCGTTCGTCGGCCGCTATCCGCTGCCGGTGCGCCACGGCATGACCGCCGGCGAGCTGGCGCGGTGGTGGAGCGAGCAATACGGTTGGCCGCTTGAACTGACCATGCTGCCCATGCGCCATTGGCGGCGCGACTTGTACTTCGACCAATGCGGTCTGCCGTGGGTGCCGCCCAGCCCGAACATGCCGGCGCTGGACACGGCGATCGTCTATCCGGGCGGTTGCCTGATCGAAGGCACGAACCTATCGGAAGGACGCGGCACGACGCGGCCCTTCGAGATAATCGGCGCGCCGTGGCTCAACGGTCGCCGGTTGGCCGCGACGCTCAACGAACGAGAACTGCCGGGCGTCGTTTTCCGGCCGATTTCCTTTCTGCCTATGTTCCACAAGTTCGCCGGCGAGCCGTGCAACGGCGTGTTCGTGCACGTGACCGACCGCCAAACCTTTCAGCCGTTTTGCAGCTACGTCGAGTTGATCGCCGCCGCGCGCAAGCTGCATCCGGATCATTTCGCCTGGCGCACCGAGCCCTACGAGTTCGTCGCCGACCGTCCGGCCATCGACCTGCTGTGCGGCAGCGATCGGGTGCGACGGCATCTGGAAGAGGGGGGCGAGGTCGCGGCAATAACGGCCGAATGGGAACGGGATACGGCGGATTTCACAACACAACGCCGCGACCATCTGCTGGCGGAGTATGCGCCGGCCGAATAAAAGTTATTTCTTTTGTCATTTTTCTCCGAAGATTCCGGCCGCCAGGTAATATTTGACCAAAATCATTGAACAATGTACTATGAACACTCTTCGTTGGAATGACAGGTGAGGCGTACGATGAATAGATATCAACGGGAAAAAGCGCTTGCGCTTGCGCGGAGGCTTCTGCCGCCGGAGGAGTTCGAGCGCGTGATGTCCATCGAAATCAACGACCTGGGTTTTGGTTTCGATCAGTTCGGCATGGAAAAGGAGTCGGCGATCATCGCTTATTCGCTGGCTCGTTACGTGCACAAATACTGGTTCCGCGTGGAAAGCGACGGGCACGATAACATTCCGTTGAAAGGCCCGGCCATTCTGGCTTCCAACCACAGCGGCGTATTGCCGATCGACGCGGTGATGGTCTGCGTCGACGTGGCCATCAAGTTGGCGAAACCGCGCGTGGTGCGGGCGGTGGTCGACAACTTCGCCGGCTTCCTGCCGTGGGTCAACGTGTTTTTCTACCGCGTGGGCCAGGTGGTGGGCGCGCGGCGCAACTTCATCGACCTGCTGCATTCGGGCGAAATCTGCGCGGTGTTTCCCGAAGGCACACGGGGCATCGGCAAGCCGTTCTCGCAACGCTACAACCTGGTCAAATTCAACGTCGGTTTCATTGAGCTGAGCCTGACGACCAAAACGCCGATCGTGCCGGTGGCGGTCGTCGGCGCGGAGGAGCAAGCGCCGATGCTGGGCAACCTCAAGCCGCTGGCGCGCCTGTTGGGCTTCCCGTATTTCCCGATTACGCCGTTGTTCCCGCTGCTGGGCCCGTTGGGTTTCATTCCGTTGCCGACGCAGTATCACATCCGCTTCGGCGAGCCGATCGAATTTTACCGCGAGTACGGACCGAAGACCGTCAACGATCCGGAGGCCGTGCGCATGCTGGCCGACAAGGTGCAGTTGGCCATACAGGATATGGTCAACCAGCAACTGGAAAGCCGCAGTTCCGTTTTCGGATTCGGGGAGGACGAGCAATATGACCGCCAAAGCGCGTCGAACTGACGGACGCCGGAAACGTTCGGCGAAGACCAATATTCTGATCACCGGCGTGACCACGAGCATCGGCCGCAACCTGGTCAACCATCTGCTCAACGATCCGCGCGTCGGGGTGATCTTCGGCGTCGCGCGCAGCGACAAGCCGTACTATTTTATGGATCTGCCGCCGAACAAATTCGTCTATCGCTCCAGCGACATTCTCAAATACCGCGAGTTGAAGAATCTGTTTTTATCGAAAACGTTCCGTAACGCGAAAATCAACACGGTCATTCACCTCGCGTTTCAGAACCGGCCGATTCCCGGTGAGGATACGCACCGTCTGAACGTCGAGGGCACGCGCGACCTGCTGGGCAAGTGCATCGAGACGCCGGGCATCACCAAGTTCATCTTCAAGAGTTCCGACGTTGTGTACAAACTGCTGCCGCACAACCCGACGATGCTCGACGAAAACGCCGACCTGAATTTCGATCCCAACGCCGACCAGTGGATCAAGGACCGCGTCGACGCCGATATGATCTGCCGCGCGTTCATGGACAACCGCAAGGTGAACATCGTCATTTTGCGCATGAGCAACATCATCGGGCGCAACATCGACGGTCAGCTCAACGCCTACTTCGACAGCAAACCGTTGCTCAAAACGGCGGGCTTCAACCCGATGGTCAACCTGCTGCACATGAAGGACGTCATCCAGGCAATCACCCTGGCGCTGATGAAAGACGTGCAGGGCATTTACAACATCGCCGGTCTGGACACCGCGCCGATCACCACCTTCGCGCAGCTCAACGGCTCGACGGTGCTCAGTCTGCCCGAGCAGTTGCTGGCACCGGTCAATTGGCTGCAGCGCAAGCTGGGCCTGACGCATTATTACTACAGCGTGGATAAGGAGCGGCAGAAGTACACCGCGTTGCTGGATATTTCCAAGGCGCGCCGGGAATTGGGCTACCGGCCGCTGGGGCGTATCGAGTTCTGATTACTTGCTGCCGCCCACGCGCGTGCCGGCGTACGAGTATTCCAGAATCTCGCAGGCTTCCAGGTACAGCTCGCCGGTCAACTCTTCTTCCGAAAATTCGCCGATGAACGTGCCGAACGCGGTTTCGTTGCAGCGGATGTCCTGAAACACGATGTCCAGTTCGAGGATATCGTCGGTGAGCACGCCGGTCACTTCGGAATAGAACACGCCCAGCGTTTCACCGGTCACGACGTTGTTTTCGTCGATGTTGAGTTTGAAGTACATCGGATCGCCGGCCGGATCGGGCGAGGGCCCGGCGAACACGTAATCGTACAGATCCCAATTCTCGCCGGCGATTTCATCTTCGCCGAAGATGTGCCAATCGCAGGCGGTAAACGACAACAGGGAAAGCAACAGGATCGACAGCAAAATTCTCTTCATCGCCAAAACTCCTCGCTTGAACGCGAAGAGATTAGCCAACCTGTCAGCGCTTGGCAAGTATGGTAAGATCGGTCGTCACTTTTTTAGGGGGAGCTCATGGCAACGCGCAGAACGCAGGTTTTGTTATTGGTGGTCGCCTTGTTGATGGCGATCAATATTGCGGTCACGGTGGTGGATTGGCTGGTCGATCCGCCGGAGGCGCAGGCCGATATCGTGGCCGGCAAAAACTGGTTCACCACCACCGGCGCGGACGGGCGCACAGTGTATCTGTGGCAGTACGTGACCAGCGGCCCGACCGGCTCCAGCGCGCGCGGCGAGATCATTTACTACGGCCAGATCAACGCCGGCGGCAAGTGGATCGAGGCCAAGTAATGAACGCTTGGCGTCTTTTCGTCCCGATACTCTTGTTGTTCGCCGTGATCGGCTGCGCCGGCGACGATCACCCTTCGACAGGCTCAGGGCAGGCTAACGACAACGATGACGCCGTCGATGACGATACCGGCATGACTGACGACGACGCCGTCGACGACGACACGCTCGATGATGATATCGGCGACGACGACACCGTCGATGATGATACCGTCGACGACGACACGCTTGACGACGATACCGTCGACGACGACATCGACGAGCGCACGCCGCACTTCACCGACGACCTTGGCCGCGAGGTGATCGTCCACGGCGTCAACTACATGGGCCTGGAGTACGGCGGCTTCAATCACTCACAGGAAGACTACGACCGCATCGCCGCCTGGGGCTTCACCCACGTGCGTCTGCCGATCAGTTGGAAGTACATGGAGCCGGAGCCGGGCGTCTGGACCACCGACTATCTGACCGAAACCGTGGCCGGCGATCTGGACATGGCGCAAAACGCCGGGCTCCAGGTGATTCTGGACATGCACCAGTGGCAGTGGTGCAGCGCGTTCGGCGGCAACGGCTCGCCCGATTGGGCCTGCGAGGGGCTGTACCCGGCCGGCATCATGGGCATGATGATGTACGCGGCCGATTTCTGGTACGGCGATCTGCACGAGCATTGGGCGCAGGCCTGGCGGCTGACCTGGGAGACGATCGGCGACCATCCGGCCATCTGGGGTTATGATTTATTCAACGAACCATGGGCCGGCTTGTACACGATTCTCCCCGCCTTCGAGCTGGAAGTCTTGCAGCCTTTCTACGAAGGGCTGATCGCCGACCTGCGCGAAGCCGGCGGCGAGCAGTGGGCGCTGATTGAGCCGCAGATGTCGCGCGACTTTCTGCCGCTGTACCTGCAGCCGTTCGAAGACGAGAAAACCGGCTACGCGCCGCATCTGTACACCTGTCAGACGGCCATCGCCGGCGTCGGCTATTGGTGCGGGGAGTTCTTCGTCGAGCAGGATATGCGCATGACCGACAAGCAGCGGCGACGTCTGGGCATGCCCACGTTGGTCGGCGAATTCGGCATCACCACCGACGCCGAGGGGCTCGAGGAGTGGATGCACGACAGCGTTGCCGCGCACGATCGCTACGGGTATTCGGAGACGGTCTGGTGCTATCACCGCGACGATGCCGGCTGGGGCCTGCTGTACGCCGACGGTACGGAGAAGGAATTTTATCTGCGCTACCTGTTGCGGCCGTATCCGCGCGCGGTGGCCGGGCACATCGAATCGTACGAATTCGATTTCGACTCGCGCGAGTTCACGCTGACCTTTACCGACGGCGACGCGCAGGGCGACACGGAGATTTTCGTGCCCGCGCGGCATTATCCGGCAGGCTTTACCGTCGCCAGCGGCGATCCGACGGGGGACTGGAGTTACGCCTACGACGAGGAAAGCCAGGTGCTGACCTATTCCGCCGAACCCAACGCGAACGGGCACACGGTGACGATTTCACCGGCGACCGGGCGATAAAAAAGGCCGGGGCGAAAACCCCGGCCTTCGTTCACTTCGTTCATCTTACCATTTGGCGAAATGTTCTTCGCAGAATCCGTACACCGAATCGATGGTTACCTTGCCTTTGGCGCCGTTGAGCGTGCCCTCGAAGCGGCCGAAGGGCTGATGCAGGCGGCTGATGATCAGCAGGTAATTCTGATTCTCGTAGCGCTCGCTGTCCGGGTAGAACATCAGATCGACCTTGTTGTCCATGCTCGTCAGATGCCAGGGTTCGAACACGTTGTCCTGGTTGTAGTCGAAGTTGACGGTGTCGATCTTTTCCGGCTGTCCGTCGAGCCAGAAGGTGTTTTCCGTGAAGCTGGTTTCGTTCATGCCGCAGGCAAAGTTGAGACCGGTCATGCGCCCCTTGCTGTCTTTGCCCGAGCCGCAGGCCCAGTTCCAGAAGGTTTCGCGCTGCGGAACGCCCGCCGACCAGTCGAGCAACGCCAGGGCGTTTTCGCTCAACGTGTGCTTTTTGCCCGCGTAGGTGATTTCGCCTTCGGCGGGCATGGCGACCATCTTGTAGCAATGGTTGAAGCCGTAAATGCCGGTGCGCGAAACCGAGGTGATGCCGTGACCGATTTCCCGGTAGCGAAAATCGACCGACAATTTGTCGCCATGCTCAATCAGCACGCTGCGCCGGCCGTCGCCCAGATCGTTGTTGAATTCCACCCGTTTGCCGCCGCCGATGTAGGTTGTCTTGCCATCGGCCGCCGAGGATGAGAATTTCACCGCCGAGGCGAGCGGGGATTTCAAATTGATTTCGGTCAGTTCTTTCGTCTGCCGATCGTAGACGTAGGCGAACGACGTGCCGATATAATTGACGTCGACCACCGCCGCGCCCATCACCAGCGTCTCGTCGACCACGCCGACGAACTGCCACTTCTTCGCCAGCAGCTTGGCCGTGCCGTCGGCCAGCGTCCAGGGAAAACGCTGTAAGCGGCGGAAGGGAAACTGATCGAGATTCACGTTATGGATCGGCCCGGCGTACACGCCCAGCAGCGGACGACCGCGATCGTCGATCAACGCCGACGGCGCGGGTTTGAATTCAAACGGCATCATTACCCCCTCGGAAAGAAAAGCGAGCGGAGAAAGTTATTCCTCCGCCCGCTTCGGTTCGCGTGTGTTTAATCCAGCGGAACGAAAACGATGTCGACGTCCGACTGCAGTTTCATGTAGACGGTCGGATTCAAATCGCTGATGTTGGCGACCTGCACCGGCGTACTGTCCATCATCAGGCAGAAGGTGAATTCCTGTTCGAAGTCGATCAGCATATCCTCCAGGCTGCTTTCGCCGCCCGAAGCCCAATTGACGTCCGTCCAGTTGTCGACGTTCTTGCCGGGATCGATCGGGATCGAGGCAATCAGATCGCTTTCGTTGAGATCGTTCTGATCGGCGATGTAGAGCAACTGCGGATCGTCCAGCAGCTCTTCGATCACCTCCTGCGGTACGGCCTTGGCCGTCGGTTTGTCGCCCATAATGACGTACAGCTTCACCGAGCCGGCCTCGGTCGCCGTGTTTTTATTCAGGCGATAGCCGAGTTGATTGATCTTCACTTCGTCGATGTGGCCTTTGACGTCATCCCACATATCGCCGTAGTCGGTCGCCGAGATGATCGCGTTAATGCTGATCGGATCGAAACCGCAAACCGTGTTGATGACCACATCCGCCGCCTCGACGCTCATCAGCGGCACCCAGCCGTCGGTGAGTTCAAAAGCGAAATTTTGTGACTGTTTCGTGTTTTCGTTGATTTCATCCTTCAGATCTTCACAGGCCATCAGACCAATAGCGATGAACATGAGCAGGATCGCCAGGGCCAACGTGGCACGATTTATCATTTCTTCCTCCTACGGTTGTCTCAAGTCACTATAGCGTGTACATTTTACTTGCGAAAACAGATGGGTGCAATGTAAGAAACATATTATCGTCAGATTAAGGGAATACTCTTTTTTACATGCACGATAAACTGGTGCATTATTGTGAAAACGGATTTTGCACGAGGAGCGTGAAATGCGTCGCCTTATTATGATAGTGGGTCTGCTGACGTTGATTCTGGCCGGTTGCGGCGGCCTGAAACCGACCGTCCATTGGGACGATCCGCTCAACGGCTCACCCTCGCTGCCGGAAAACCTGGCGCTGTTTGTGGATGCCAGCTACATCCTGCTCGATGCGGACAATTCGCCGTATATCGTCATCGACGATTCGATCAAGTTGGCCGAAATGGTCAACGACGAGGCGGAAACGGCGATCACCGGCGCGAAGATGTCCCTGAGCCTGCAGGACAAATACTTTATCGGCACGTACCTCGACCGCGAACTGGCCGTTTCCTACGAAGCCGGTTTGGAAGTGTCGCGTAAAATGACGCCGGTCCACCTGGATCCCACCGTTTGCCGGACCGACCGCATGCAGACGGTCATGACCGCTTTGTGGCGCGAATTCGGCGAGAGCGTAACTTCCGACCAGAGCGTGTATCGCACCAAGCCGCTCGACGTGCGCATGACGCGCCTGGTGGGTGCGAAGTACCGCGTCGATACCCTGGCTTTTGTGGCCGTGGTCAGCCGCAAGGATCAGGACAATCAACCGACCGACACGCCGGTCAGCGCGTTGACCGCAATAAAGCTGCACGGTGGCTCGGCCGTGGTGGTCGGTTTGGTGCGGGCCATCGACGGCAATTTCGTCTACCTGTCGGTCAACACGATTCAGGGACCGCAGCGCGACAATTCCATCCGCGATGCCGTGCGCGAAGCCTTTAGCACCTTGCCGCGCCGGACCGTCGGCAACATTTCCTTCCCGGTGCCCAGCCGTACCGAAGACGAGACGGATGCCGATGAAGCGGAACGCGGCGGTTCCACGTCCAACTGGCTGCCGTCGCCGGGGGAGAGCGGCGATTTTTCCGTGCGGCCGGCCGGCGCCCGCTCGGCGGTCTTGAAAGGCCGGGACAAAATCAGCGTACTCAACAAACCGATGAGCTTCGCCACGCCGATGGCGGAAGTACCCGAAGGCACCAAGGTGCTGGTCTTACGCCGCGACATGCGCTGGTATCTGGTGGAATTGCCCGACGGACAACGCGGTTGGGTGTTCGAAAAGTGGTTGCAGTTCTAATCGGCTGACCAATAGCCGAGCGTTTTTTTCATATTGTCGCCCAAATGATGGCGCCGGAGGATAAACTCCCGCGCCATTTTTGCTTGCGCATGCAGGTCTTCATCCAGCGCCTCGGCCAGCGTCCGCGCCAGACCGGCCGGATCCTGCGCCGGGGCCAGCTTGCCCAACCGGCCGTAATCCAACGCTTCGGGAATGCCCGAGACGGCGCAGGCCGCCACCGGCACACCGGCGGACATCGCTTCAAGCAGGGCGAACGGCTGACCCTCGTAACGGCTGGGCAGCACGAACAGGTCGGCCGCGGCCAGCAGCGCCGCCGCATCGTCGCGCCAACCAAGCCACCGTACGCGCACGGTCAAATCCAGCTCGTCGCACTGACGCTTCAATTGCTCTTCGTCCGGGCCGTCTCCGGCGATGTACAACGTCCAGGCGCGCGCCCGCATTTCCGGCCGGGCGCAGGCGGCCAACAGAATGTCGATGCCCTTTTGCTCGTTGAGTCGGGCGAGGGTGATCATCCAGGGCGATTCGCCGGCGGGGAGATGGCGACGGGCGGTTTCACGCTCATCCGGCGTGGCCGGCCGCCACACATCGGGATCGACGCTGTTGGGAATCACCGTCAGTTGTTCGGCGGGCAGACCGAAGTGCTCGGCCAGCAAGCGGCGGTTGGCGTCGCTCACGGCAATGTGCCGGATCGAATACCGATAGAAGGAAACGATTTCGCGCTGCAATTTCGGCGTGAGCGTGAACGAATCGTCGACCAGTTGCTCGGTGCACACCAGGCGCAGTTGTTCGCGCGTCGCCAGCCGGCGCGGCACGACGCCCGCCCAGGGCGCGGGCAGCACCACGTGCATGACCGGCGGTCGATGCTCACGGACGAGCGCCTCCACGAACGCGGTGCGCAACGATTCGTCGTGGCGTTTGTGCAGCGTGCCGCGCACGACCGTTTCGCCTTGGCGCAATAGCGCGGCCGCCAACAGATCGGCGCCGGGATGATCGTCGAGGGCGACGACTGTCTGCCATTGCGCCTGCCGGGCGTGGCGCGCCAGGTCGATGACATACCGATCCACGCCGCCGGCGGCCGTTACATCGCAGACGATCAGGGCGCGGCGGTTCATGGCGCGATCACATCGGTGAGGTTGTGGTGCGCGGCGAGCCGTTGCGTATTGGCGACAAAGCCGTAACTGGCGCCCCCGATCACCAGGCGCTCGATCCTTTTCCGATCGAAGCGTTGCAAAGGATACACTGGTGCGCCGTTCAATTGACCGATCTCGGCGAACAGGCCGTGGGGCGGTTCGTAAATCGCCTCGACGCTCAAACCCGCATCACGTGCGGCGCGCAGCAAATCGGGGATTTCCTTGCCGGCGCGCAAGAAGGCGATTTTCCGCACGCCTTGCGCCGCCAGGGCGATGAAGCGCGGCAACGTTTCGCGCTGCGGCAGAACGATATCCAGCACGCGGTCGGGCAGGACCTGCCGTTGCGCCAGACCGCGCAGGCACTTGTCCGGCAACGCCTCCAGCGCCCGGCGAAAACCAGCGTGCGCGTTTTTCTGCTGCGCAAACACGCCGTAGCGGTAAACGATCCACGAGATGAACCGCGCCGCATCTTCGCGCGGAAAATATTTCATCGCCAAATAGCCATTATTGGCGATCAGCTTTTCCACCATGTAATCGAAGGAACCGCGCGCCTGCGGTTCGTGCCAGACCTTGCATTGATCGGGAAACACGACCGCCAGATCGTGCAACAGAAAACGGTAGGCAACGTCGTATTCCTCGACGTAGGTTTCGTATTCGGGCGGATATTCGCCGATGTCCAGCAGCACGCCGCGCCGGAAGGCCGCGCCGCAGCCGATGTACACATAGCGGCTGCCGCCTTCCTCGAACGATCCGTCCGGCAACACGATCGGGCAGGCCACGATGCCGATCGACGGATCCTGCAACAGGCGACACACCTCTTCGATGGTGCCGGGATAGGGACCGCTGTCGTCGTCGAGCATCAACACGACGGGCGCTTTCGCCGCGCGCGCGCCGTGGTTGCGGGCGGCCGTGCCCAGGTTGGCGCCCAATTCGATGACCGTAACGTTGTCGATGGCTTCGCGGATTTTATGCGGGGTGCCGTCGAGTGAGCCGTTGTCGACGACAATCACCTCAACGTCGGGACCGGGTGTCTGCGCAATGCGCTGCAAGGTTTGCACGATGCGCCCGGCGCGGTCCATGGTCGGCATGACCAATGCGCAACACGCGCCTTCCCGTACAAATCGCATGGCAAACCTTTCCTTTTTCGCCGGGCTTTTTCCATTATATCGGCAAAAATGCGGATAACATGATGAAAAGATAAATTAATTATCGGCTGGCTTTTTGACTTATTCATACACCCAATAGGCCGGCGCGGTATGCACCGTGGTGGAAATCTCCAACGGCGGCAGGTTCATCGCCCAGATTTCCCGGCCGTCCGGCGTCACTTCATACACCTCGCCGGAAGCGCCGCCGCACACCAGCGTGTTGCCGTTGGCCATGCGTTCGACATTGCCCATCGCGGGCGAGAACGGCACGCGGTGTTCCCAGACCAGGCGCACGGTCATGGTTTCCTCGTCGATTTCCAGTTCCATCGCCCGCGACCACGGACCGGCGATGCAATTGAAATCGTAACGACAGTTGCCGTTGTCGAACAGCAGCAGGCGATTGTCGCCGATCCATTGCGGATCGTGTTGATAGAGGAACCACCGTTCTTTTTCCGGCTCGTTGCCGATCCAGGTGAAGTCCAGCCCTTCGCCCAATTGCCAGAGCACGTTACCGGTCGTTTTGTCCACTTTGACGATGCGTTTGAGGTTGCGGAAGCTCAGCAGAAACGCATCCTGATCCGGCAGCGGCAAGACCGAATTGGCGTGCGAGAAATCGACCGTCGCCAGTCCCCAAAACGGCACGATGCAATAAAACAGGTCCTGGTCTTCGGGGCGGATGACGTCGAGATGATCGAACACGCTCCAGCGCCACAGCTCGTTGCCCTCGCGATCCACCTCGGCAATGCCGTCGCCCACCGCGCGCTGCGTCGGCGTGGTCATGTCGCACCACAATCCCGGGCCCATCAGGTTGAACAGCGTCAGCGCCGTTTCGGCGTCGTGGTCGGCGACGTAATGCTGATGATGGCTCGGATAGTAATAGGGTTCGTTGAGGTGCAGCGGGAAATTCATCCAGGCGTTGCCGACCGGATCGACCTCCCAGATGTTCTCCTCGTCGTTGAAGCACAGGTTGCCGTTGTCGAAGCGGATCACGCCGTAGGTCGGAATTCGCGGATGCTTGTACATGAATCGCGCCCGGCCTTGCCGGTCCAGCAGCATCAGGTAGCCGACGCGATCGGCGATGACGCTGTCGGTGTAGGACCGCGCGTTGATGTTGGCGGCGAGCCAGACGTCGGGCGCGACTTCCTCGGAACTGCGCAGGAAAATGGGGCGCGGCACGTACAACGGAATGCGCGGCGTGTCGAACGAGCCGACGGCCAGTTCGACGCTCGGATCGTCGGCGAGATGCACCACGTAATCGAACGTGCGATCGCCGATCAGGCCGACGAACCACAACTCGTGCACGGTGCCGAAGATCGTCGGTTCATTGAACGCCGGTCCGTAGCCGGGCTCGTCTTCGTTGGTGACGTAACCGCCCAGGGAGCAGGGGGCGTCGGTGCGGATGCGTAAGCGGCGGGCCAGCGGGTTGCCGTCCGGCGGCGGATCGACAATCAGCTCGACGATCTGCGGCGGCGCCTCGTCGTCGTCGGCCGGATTGACCGGCAGCGTGACGTTCGAGAACGCGTCCGGATCGTGGTCCTCCCGTTCGTTGTCGGTATCTTGGTCGTTGCAGCCTGCAAGGAGGAGAAAAATAGCCAACAAAATAAGTAGGTTATTCTTCATGCGTATCCTCCCAATACAATCTTGTATATCAATTCGTGAAAGAGATTTCAAGATTCACGATTTGGCGCAAAAAAGTCCTTTTCCTGCCAGATAACTTTTGCTATACTCCGCTCAGTTGAGGGGATCGTCTTTCTGCGAAAAATTGAATACCAACTAACCAAGCGGTGTGGTGGTGCGCGAAAAACTGCTGACGATCGCCAAGTACGTTCGCCTACGATATGCCGTGTTGTGGACGCTGGCGTTGTTGTTGCTGCTGGATATCGGAGTTCGCCGCTGGGAACGAACGCCGGACCTGGCTCTGCGCAACGAAGGCCAATCGCATATCGCCTTGCCTTATATGTTTCGCCAGATGCGCCAACACCGCGACCGGCCGGTGGTGGCGTTTATCGGCGCGTCGGTCATTCAGGGCGTGCTCAACGCCACGCCGGAAACCACCGTCCCCGAGTTGGTGCAACAGACGCTGCAGGCAGACGGCCGGACGATCGAATGCTACAACCTGGCGGCGATCGCCAACGGCTTCGGCGACGATCTGGCGTTGGCCGAGGAGGCCATCCGCAACGGCGCGGACCTGCTGGTCTTCAATATTCCGTTCAAGCTGTTTTCCTATAAGGGCGCGTTGGGGTACGAGTCAGGCCATCGCACATCGGCCTTCTATTTGCGGCATCGGTCCGATTTCGGTTTATTGCGCCGTAAATATCTCCTGCTTTCCTGGCGAGATTTTCTCGACATTCGTTTGCAGGGCGCGGTCGGCAACGTCTGGGCGTTGTATCGCGAGCGGCAGATGATCAACCTGGCGCTGACCGGCGACACCGACGCGCTGGCCGGCGATCTGCGCAACTGGCTGATCGAGAAGGTGCGCCCCGGCATCCTGCAGGCGCCGTTGGAAAAGGTCGGCACGCCGCAGCAGCGCGACCGCAACGACGTGTGGAAGGAGGCGACCGAGGACTATATCGTCGGCAATCGCGACGCGTACGACAAAGTCGTTCTCAAACGCGACTCGCGGCATATCCAGATGTTCGAACAGATCAACAAACTGGGGCAAGCGCCCGATGTCGAGCTGCTGTTCGTCATCTCGCCGGTCAACCGCACGATGAACAATGAGACCGGGCAATTCGACTGGAGCAAATACCGGCAGTTCCAACTCACGGTGAGCGAGATTGTCCGCGAGAACGAAAACATGCTGATCGACCTGACCGACGCGGTGGACAATCGCTACTTCACCGATTCGGATCACCTGACCATCACCGGCAACCGGCAGATGGCGCAAGCGTTGATCGACCCGATCAACCGGGCGTTGGCGGAGTCGGAAGAATGAATTACATCTCCTGGCTGGTCGCCGCCTTCGCTTTGACCTTTTTGTTGCTGGCGCGGTATTTCGTCGCGCCGGAAAACCGCGGCCGCTTGATGACCGCCGGCGCCATCCTGTTCATCCTGCTGCAGGATCCGCCGCATCCGCTGTTGCGCATTTTATTTTTGTTGACCACCTTCGCCATGCTGTTGATCGGCTGGGCGGCGGGAAATTTCCTCGGTCGTCAGACGGACAAAAACGGCAAATTCCCGTTCGCCTTCGTGGTGACGTTGCTGCTGTCGCCGCTGGTGATTTTCAAGTTGGTCCAGGCCATTGTGCCGACGCATTTTCTGAACATCGTCTTCGCCACGCGCGGCAACATCGACATCGGCTCGCTGGCGCCGTTGGGCATCAGCTACTTCACCTTTCGCACGTTGGCCTACCTGATCGAGATTCGGCGCGGCACGCTGCAGCCGGTGTCCTTCGGCCCGTATTTGAATTACGTGGCGTTCTGGCCGACCTTCATGGCCGGGCCGATCGAGCGCCCGCAGGCGTTTTTGTCGCAGCTCGGTCACGAAAAGCCGATCGACGCGGAAGACCTGCGCGTCGGCGTTTTCCGCATTCTGGAAGGGTTGTTTAAGAAACTGGTGCTGGGCAGCATGTTTTATCATTTCACCAAGCCTTTCCTGTTGCTGCAAGGCGCCTCGGTGCACCGGCTGGACGAGTGGCAGGCCTGGCAGCTCTGGTGCTGCTTGATTGCTTATTACCTGTATCTGTATTGCGATTTCGCCGGGTACTCGGATATCGCCATCGGCGTGTCGCGGTTGTTCGGTTATAAGATCATGGAGAATTTCCGCTGGCCGCTGCTGGCCACGAACGTCGCCGATTACTGGCGGCGCTGGCACATCTCATTGACCGGTTGGATCCGCGATTACGTGTATTATCCCCTCGGCGGCAATCGCCGAGGCATGCGGCGCGCTTCCTGGAATTCGATTATTGCGATGGTGCTGGTGGGCGTCTGGCACGGTCTGAGCGTGCATTACGCGTTGTTCGGCGTCTATCACGGCGTGTTGCTCAACCTGTACCGGCACTACCGCAAGCGTTGGCGGAAGGGGCCGCCGTCCACGAGCAAAGCGGCGAAGTTCGCCGCCTGGTTGGGCACGTTCATCCTCATCGATTTGGGTTTCGTGTTGTTCCTGTTCAAACCGCGCCTGGCGCTGGAGATATACCTGCGGCTGTTTATGCTGCACTAGGAGGCAAAAATGAAATCGTCCTGGTGGTGGGAGGCGGCGTTCGGCACGGTCGCCTTTTTGATCATCGTCGCCGCTGTGCTGCTCAGCGGCCAGACGCCGCAGTTCGTTTATGTGATGTTCTGAGCGACGATTATTTCTTCTGCTTGCCGTCGGTCGCTTGCTCGTTGATCTGATCGGCGGTGGTCAGATCGTTCTGCAGCGCCTTGGTTCCTTCCGCGTCGAATTCCTCGGGCACCGTGCCGGTCTCGCGCATGTAAATCACGTCGTACGCGCCGGTCAGCGCCGAAATGGCGTGGGCGCAGTAGTCCATGCGCACGCGCGGATCGACCAACCCGGCGCGGAACGCCCCCCGCGCTTCCTCGGGCACGCGCAGGTAATAGCTGTTGTCGCGGCGATACTGATTTTGCAGCAGGAAGAACGTGGCCGACATGATCGCGTCACCGTACTTCGTGTAATCGCGCTCCATCTGATACGCCAGACGATACGCGGCCAGCAACGCTTCCAAACGCAACGCGGCGGGCAGGGTGCGCGGCGGCCGGGTGTTGTCGAAACCGCCTTGGTAATCGGCGTAATACACCTTCTTGTTTTTTTCCGGATTGCCCCACTGGTGCTTGAGCAGATCGTCGGCCATGGCGAAGCAGCTATCCGCGTAATGCGGCTCCGGATCGATTTGGTACAACTCGGCCAGGCCCTGGATCGTCCAGAAATTCACCTCGCCGCTTTTTTGGAATTGCTTGATCTGCTGTTCGGCGGCCGTGCGTGCCGCGTGCAGCCATTCGATGTTGGGATTGATCTGGTAGTAGCGCACCAGGGCCAACAGCGATTCGCCGGAGAAATATTCGGCCTGCCGTTTGGGCATGTAGCCGATCAGGCGTTGCCAGTAGGAGCTGTAAAAGCGACCGTCGTTTTCCTGCATCTCGACGACGAAGCGCGCCAGTTGGTTGATGCGCTGGATGCCGATTTTGTCGAGCATCGTCTTGGGCAGTTCGCACAACGCCAACAGCGTCAGCGCCGACGAGCCCAGTTTCGCCAGGCCGTATTGCTTGACGCATAACAGCTCGGGCTCGAGCAACGGCGGCTCGGTGTGGCGCATCAGCCAGTCCATCGACCGTTGCGACACCTCGTAGAATTCGTCCTTGCGGCTGGCCTTGTACAACGTCACCAGCGAATAGACGGTGTTCGCGTGACGGACGGTGCTGTAATCGAAGAAGCTGCTTTTTTCGCGGATGATTGGATTGTACTGATACCAGAAGCGCTGGTTGGTTTTGCTGAACGATTTGTTCAGGTAGCGACCGGCGTCCACGGCCGCGCGGCCGATTTCCCGGCTGCCGAATTTGCGGATCAGCGGCGAATCGCGCAGGATCGGCAACGGGAAGAAATCCGGCCGGTGCTGCAGAATGCTGATCGTGCGGTAGCGGTAGATCGGGTAGTCGCGCCAATCGCCGACGTCGGCGGCTTCGGCGAGGTATTCCAGTTGCAGCTTGAGCCGTACCGCGTTCATCCCCTTGGTGCGTTCTTCGGGTTCCCAACCGTGATACAGATAATTGAAGCCGGGTTGGAAGGTCAGTTGCTCGCCGTTTTGCAGAATCAGTCCGTGAATGCCCGGTTCGACGAGAATGCGGCTCAGTTTGTTTTTCGCGAAATCCAGACGGCGGCGCGAGTACATGATCTCCACCCGCACGGCCACCTTGTCGAGGTTGGTCAGATAGTACTTCTGAAAATTCGGGTCCTGCACGATCTGGTAAACCGCGCGCAGAATCGCCTCGTGCATGCAGCCCTGTTTACCCACGCCCCAAATCGGCGGACTGTTCTGGTGATGAATGGAGATGATCACCGGGCGGTCGCAAATTTGCGGCAGGTCCGCGTCGATGGGGATGTTCTTGACCCGCTCGCGATCGGGGTACAGCGCCAGCGCCTGGCGGATCAGAGTGAACATGGCCAATTGGCCGTTCAGCTTGGGCACGTCGATGCCGCCATTGATGTCGGGCAGCGGCGTCGAGGGGACGGGAGCGTCGCAAGCGCTCAGCGCGACGAGGCTCGCCGCCAGCAGCGCAATCATCAACCAACGGAGTCTGTTCATGCCTTGACCAACTCTTTCAACTTGCGAACCTCCCCGGCGCGCAGCATGCGATACTGTCCGAGCGGCAGATCCTCCACCGTGATCGAACCGATTGCCTCGCGTTGCAGCTTGAGCACCGGATGACCGATCGCCTCCATCATGCGGCGCACCTGCCGGTATTTTCCTTCGGTCAGCGTAATGCGCAACCAGGTATTGATCTTCAGCCGCTCGGCGATTTTCACGAGCGCCGGCGCGGTCACATAGCCGCCGATGTCCAGACCGTTGCGCAACTGTTCCAGCGCCTTGGGCGTCGGGTGGCCCTTGATCTTGACCAGATAGGTCTTGGGCGCTTTCGACGCCGGGCTGGTCAGCGCGTGCGCCAGGTCGCCGTCGTTGGTGAACAGCAGCGCGCCTTCGGTATCGTAATCCAACCGGCCGACCGACTGCACGACCGCGCGGTATTTGCCCAGCAGATCGTACACCGTCGCCCGGTCGCCGGTATCCTTGGTCGCGGTGATGGTCTTGGCCGGCTTGTTGAGCAACAGATAGATCGGCGGCCACAACTTTTTGATGAGCTTGCCGTCGACGCGCACGTAATCCTGCCCGTGTACCACCTCGCGATGTGCGTCGGTGACCGTCTCGCCGGCGATCTTCACCCGGCCGGCGGCGATCAACCGCACCGCCTCGCGCCGTCCGCCGTAGCCGGCGAGGGCGAGGTATTGATCCAACGGCACCGGTTGCTTATTGCTCATCGTCTTCCACGTCGTCGTCCGCTTCTTCCGCTAATTCTTCCTCGTCGAGAATTTCTTCCTCATCGTCCTCGTACTCTTCTTCGTCGAGATCCTCGTCGAATTCCTCTTCGTCGATGTCTTCGTCCGGGTCCTCTTCGAATTCCTCGTCGTCCTCATCGAGGATATCCTCTTCGGGATCCTCTTCGAATTCCTCGTCATCCTCGTCGAGGATTTCGTCTTCCGGACCGTCCTCGGGTTCGACGTCTTCGCCTTCGCCGGGTTCGACGTCGTCGGTGCCGTCGTAGGTGTCCTCTTCCTCTTCCGCGGCCGGCTCGGCGTCCGCTTCGGCTTCGGGCTCTTCCTCGGTCACTTCGGCGTCGCCGCCCTGGGCCAAGTCGTTGGCGAACGCTTCCACATCCTTCGGATCCAGCTCCTCGATTTCCTTGAGGCTGGGCAGATCTTCGAGCGACGACAAGTTGAAGACCTCCAAAAATTCGGGCGTCGTGCCGTAAATAAACGGCCGGCCGGGGATCTCCTGGCGGCCGAGGATTTTCAGCAGGTTCAGTTCCATCAGTTTGGCGATGCCGCTGGAGCAGTCGACGCCGCGGATTTTTTCGACCTCGGTTTTGGTCACCGGTTGCCGATAGGCGATGATCGCCAGCGTTTCCAGCGCCGCCTTGGACAGTCGCACCGGTTTGTATTGCACCAGCATCTTCACCCATTCCTGGTTTTCCGGCGGCGTGCGCATCTGGTAGCCCTCGGCCACCAGGTCGATGATCACGCCGCGTTGGCCGGTGCGATATTCCTCGACCAGCTCGTCGAGCACCGTTTTCAGGTCCTTGGTCGGCACGCCTTCGAGGATCGTGCGGATTTTGCGGAAACTGATCGGCGTTTCCGAAACGAAGATCAAGCTCTCGACGATCGAGCGAATGCGTTCCAGTTCAATGGCCATTATCGGCCTCCTCACGATCGAGCAACGACATGATGCGGATCGGCCCGAACCGCTCGATCTGCATCGCCTTGGACATGCCTTGCCGGATCAACTCCAACAACGCCAGAAAGGTGACGACCACGGCCTGTTTGTCCTTGTCGGCGCTGAAAAGCTCGCTGAACAACAGGCTGGTGCGTTCGCGCAGCAGATCGAGCACCTGCATCATCCGCTCGCGCACGCTCACGCGCGACAGGCGAATCTGATGCACCGCTTCCTTGGGCAGATTCTTGATGACGCTGGCCAGCGCGTTCATCAATTGGTAGATGTCCACTTCGAGGTACTGCCCCTCGATTTCCGCTTCCTTGAGGTCCGGGCTCTCGAACTTGCGCGCGAAAACGTCGCGGCCCAGCAGCGGACGTTCGCCCATTTCCATCGCCGCTTCCTTGAAGCGCTGGTACTCCAACAACTGTTGCACCAGTTCCTCGCGCGGATCGACCTCCTCCTCGTCTTCCTCACTCGAGGGCGGCAACAGCATGCGGCTTTTGATGCGCATGAGCGTGGCGCTCATCACGAGGTACTCGCTGGCGATGTTCAGATCCAGCTCGCGCAGCAGATCGAGGTAGTCGTTGTACTGCCGGACGATCTCGGCGATGGGGATATCGAAGATATCGTATTCGTGTTCGCGAATCAGGTGCAGCAGCAGGTCGAGCGGACCTTCAAACAGGTCCAGCCGTACTTGCAGATCCTGATTCGAGTATTGCTCGTTATCCAACGTTTACCTTTTCGCGGATGCGTTCCATGGTGATGCGCGCTTCTTCGCGCGCGTGATTGTTGCCGGCGGCGATGATTTCATCCACGCGGGCCGGGTGCGCTTCCAACTCGCGCCGGCGCTCCTGAATCGGCGCCAGTTCCTCCTGGATCGCGGTGATGATCTTGCGTTTGCATTCCAGACAGCCGATGCCCGCGGTCGTGCAACCGGCGCGCACCCACTGTTTGGTTTCGTCGTCCGAATAAATCTTGTGCAGATCGAACACCGGACAAATGTCCGGATTGCCCGCGTCGGTGCGGCGCATGCGGGCCGGGTCGGTCAGCATCGTGCTGACCTTCTGCTTGACCGTGTCGGGCGGGTCCATCATGAAAATCGCGTTGCCGTAGCTCTTGGACATCTTGCGGCCGTCGGTGCCGGGCACCTTGGGCACCTCGGTCAGGCGCGCCTCGGGCAACGGAAACACGTCGTTATAAAAACGGTTGAAGCGCTTGGCGATGTCGCGCGACAACTCGACGTGCGCCTGCTGATCCTCGCCGACCGGCACGTAATTGGCGCGGTAGATCAGAATGTCCGCCGCCTGCAGTACCGGATAACCCAGGAAACCGAAGGTGTTCATTTCCTTTTCCCTGAGCTGTTCCTGCTGATCCTTGAACGACGGATTCTTCAGCAGCCACGGCAGCGGCGTGACCATGCCCAGCAGCAGATACAACTCGGCGTGCTCCTTGACTTCGCTCTGTACGAAGATGGTGCACTTTTCCGGATCCAGTCCGGCGCTGATCCAGTCGACGATCATCTCCCGGGTGAAACGGCGGACCTGGCTGGTGTCGGCATAATCGCTGGTCAGCGCATGCCAATCGGCGGAAAAGAAAAAGCATTCGATATCCGCGGTCAGCTTGATCCAGTTTTTCAGCACCCCGTGCAGATGGCCGATATGCAGCGTGCCGGTGGGGCGCATGCCCGAAGAGATGCGTTTCATTATCTAGACTCCCATCGTGGCGATGTAACCCGGCATCATAAAAGAGAGGAAGAACTTCATCACCGGGAACAACGTTTTGGAAAACAGCGGAATGTACGAGTCCATCATCAACAGGCCGATGATGATGAACATGCCGAACGGCTCGATCGAGGCGTACCACTCCGAGGCTTTTTGCGGCAGCACGCTGGTCATGATGCGTCCGCCGTCCAGCGGCGGCACCGGAATCAGGTTGAACAACATCAACATTATGTTAAAGCGCAGCATCAGCACCAGCATGATGATCAACGGTACGAATACCGTGTTCATCACTCGTTCGCTGAAACCCAGATTCAACAGCGGGCCGAGCAGATACAGCAATCCCGAGGCGATGAACGCCAGCAGCAGATTGGCCGCGGGACCCGCTCCGGCGACGAACGCCATGTCGCGTTTGGGCTGGCCCAGATTGAGCAAATTGACCGGCACCGGTTTGGCCCAGCCGAAAAGAAAGCCGCCGAAATAAAATAGGAAAGCGGGCACGATGATTGTCCCGATCGGATCGATGTGCTTGAACGGATTGAGCGTCAACCGACCCAACAGCTTGGCCGTCGGGTCGCCGAAGCGATTGGCCGCATAGCCATGCATCGCCTCGTGCAGGGCGATCGCCAGTATCGCTCCCGGGGCCAGCAAAATGATCATGGCTAATTTATCGGCGTCCATAGTGGGTCCTTCCGGTTAAACCAAGCCCAATTTTCTAGCAGTGATACATTCTTTTTGTCAAACCGATTCGGGCTTTTTGACCTGCCGGAGGGAATCGGCCAATTCCAGCTCCTCGACCTTGGACGAGATGGCGCCGTCGATTTTTTCGTCGCGGATGGTTTCCAGGATGTGCGAAAAGAGCGGCCCGGGCGCAATGCCCAGCTTTTTCAGGTCGTTGCCGTCGATGGACGGTTTGATCTGCTCCAGTTCGGTCAGGAAGCGGAAGATCGCCCGCCGGTTTTCCTCCTGTACGGCGAAAACGGCTGTCGTCAGCAGCGTTTCGGTCGATTCGCCGCGCAGCATCCGGGCCAGGTGGCTCAGCAGAGAAGGCGGTTGCTCGGTCAATTGCCGCAATAGCTTTTGCGCGTGGTTGATGGTTGCCGGCGCTTTCCGGACAATGTTTTCCGGCAGTTCCAACCGCTCGTCCAGATGCCGTTGACGTTCGACCGACAGCGGGGCGGTCAGCACCGACCACCACAGCAGGTTGAGATCGGCGGCACGCTCCAGGTTTTGTTGGTGGAACCAGGCGGCGATCTGCTCGGCGCGCTCGAGGTGATCCTCCAACTCCGGCGTCAGCACCCATTGGCGTTCCAACGCCGCCATCACCCCGCGCTCGAACAAGTGCCGGACCGCCTCGGCCGGATGCTTCTCCTGGAAGATCAGCGCGAACTCTTTCCAGAGGCGCGGGCCCGACAGCTCGTTCAGATCGTCGCGTTCCAGCGCCGCGCGCAGCAACCGCTCGGTGTGCGCCTCCAGCTTGAAACCGAAACGCGCCTGAAAGCGGATCGCCCGGAAAACGCGCGTGGGATCTTCCACGAAACTCAGGCCGTGCAGCACGCGGATGCGCCCGGCGATCAGGTCTTCCAACCCGTGATGCGGGTCCAGCAACTGCCCGAAGCGATCCGGGTTGATCGCCAGCAGCAGCGTGTTGAGCGAAAAATCGCGGCGCAGCGCGTCCTGCTCCAGCGTGGCCGGCTCGACCTGCGGCAATGCGCCCGGCGCGGCGTAAAAATCGCGGCGCGCCCCGGCCATGTCGATGTGATAGCGATCGAGCAGCAACGTCGCGGTGCCGAATTCCGCGTGTTCGACGAGCTTGACGTCCAATGCCCGCGCCGCCGTCCGGGCCAGGGCGAGCGCGTCACCGTCGACCACGATGTCCAGATCGACATTCTCGCGCAGCAGAATCATGTCGCGCACGAAACCGCCCACCAGGTACGCGCGCACTCCCGTTTCCTGCGCGAGACGCCCCACCTCATCGATGAACGCGGCCAACGACGGCGGCAGTTGCCGGCGCAGTTGTTCGGCGAAATCGGTTTGATCCTGCCGGCGCGCTTTCTTCACCGGCGGTCGCGCCCGGCGCTCGCTCGCCGCCCGGTAGACGCTCTCACGCGTTACGACGCCCACCGGCCGCCGGTTGACCACCACCGGCAAAATCGCCTGCGCTCCGTGGGCGAACAACTCGAGCATTTCGTCCAGCGTCGCCTCCGGTTCGCAGTCGAGCGGCTCGCGGTCGATCAATTCCTCGACGGCTGTGTCGCCCAGACCGAAACGCAGGGCCTGATCGAGCTGCGGGCGCGTGACGATCCCGGCCGGCTGACCGTCGTCGGTGAGCAGCAACAAATCGGCGGCCGCCGCATGCACCAGCGTTTCATACGCTTCGGCGACGCTGCGTTCCTGCGCCAACCGGGCCGCGTGCGGAATCATCAATTCGCGTGCGGTCGGCGGCAATACCAAGAACTCCGCCAGCAAAGTCAACAGTTCCTTGCGCGTTTGCACCAGCGTACCGGCGACCGTCGCCACGCCGTCGCGCACTCCGCCGGTTACGCCCGACAGCGCGCCGAGCAGGGCGTCAATCTCGACGGCTTCGCCGGTGGTCCGGCCGGCGACGCGCAATTGGTCACCCTCGGCCGCCAGCACGAAAACGGTGGGAATGCCCACCAGGCGATGGAATTGCCGCACGCACAGGGGCAGGTCGGTCATCGGTTGCGGCATGGCCACTTCGCCGATCGCGAAGCGGTAATCGTTCACCGCCACCTGATGCGCCGAACGCAGCAGATCGTCCAGGGCGATGACCTGCTCGACGGCCGCCGCGGCCAGGCGTCCCCCGGCGATCAGGCGCGGATCGGCCCCGTGCTCCAGCAACCAGGCGGCGGCGCGAAAATCGTCGGCGGTGGTCGTCTGGCGCAGAAAACCGCCGGTGGCTTCGTAGATTCCCAGCAGCGCGAAACCCGCATCGGCGGCGGACGGATTCATCTGTCGTTCCTGCAGCCGCTCGACCAGCAGGCTGGTGCAGGCGCCGATTTTCCGCACGACTTCGATCGTGCCGTTGATGTCCTTTTCCGGCGTCGGCCGGTTGTCGTAGAGGTGTACTTCCACCTCTGTTCGGTTCAGGAAGTCGCCGAACGGTTCGATCATCTCAGCGCGTTGCGCGCCCAGGACGATCAGGCGGCCGATCGTTTCCCGGTCGATTTGCTCGGGGCGGCGGAAGTTGAAGTACGCTTCGGGCGACGCGTCGAGCGTGCCGCCCAGGTAGACGACGTCCGCCTGCGGGTAAAGCAGACGGGCGAGCAACGCGGCGCCGACTGTGTCCCAGTCGGCCTGTCGATGACATACAATAACATCCATGGTTTCGTTTTACCCGGAACTTGAATGAAAGTCCATCTTACCCGCGCGGATGATGGTGCGTATGCACCTTCTTCAACCGTTCGCGATTGATGTGCGTGTAAATCTCGGTCGTGCTCAGGTCGGCGTGACCGAGCATTTCCTGCACCGAACGCAGGTCCGCGCCGTGTTCGAGCAGGTGCGTCGCGAAGCTGTGGCGCAGCACGTGCGGCGAAATCTTGCGTTTGATGCCCACCGCTTTGCCATAGCGGTCCACCAGCAGATGAAAATGCTGGCGCGTCATCGGTCCGCCGCGATTGGTGACGAACACCGCCGGCGAAGTACGGTGGTTCAACAAGACCGGCCGCGCCTGCTGGAGGTAGCGCGTCAGCCAATCGGCCGCTTCGTCGCCGATGGGCACCAGGCGTTCCTTGTTGCCTTTGCCGATCACGCGCAGCAGGCCGATCTCCAGATTCAACGCCCGCAGCGGCAGGTTGACCAGCTCCGAAACGCGCAGGCCCGACGCATACAGCGTTTCGAGCATCGCCTTGTCGCGCAGGCCCAGCGGCGAGGCCGTGTCGGGCGCGGCGAGCAGAGCGTCGACCTCCTGCTCGGTCAGCACCTTGGGCAGCGGTTTGCCGATTTTCTGCGTGTCGACCAGCTCGGCCGGATTGGCCGGGATGACGTTCTCTTCGTACAAGAACTTGAGGAAGTTGCGGACGGTCACCAGGTTGCGCGCGACGGTGCGCGCCGACACGCCGTCGTGTTCGCGCCGGTGCACGACGAAGCCGAGCACCTCGGCGGCCGTGATGCGTTCGAGGCGATCGATGCCGCGTTGCTCGCAAAATGACGCGAACAACACCAGATCGCGGCTGTAGGCGTCCAGCGTGTTTTTACCCGCGCCGTATTCGATTTTCTTGTGCGCCAGAAAGCGGTCGATCCACTCGTCCACGTCACTGTCCCCGTCACTCGTTCCGGTCGAGGTAATCCTGAATCCCGGCAACGACGCCGTCGGCCAGCAATTGTTGATAGGAGGTCTGCGGCAGCAACTCGGCCTCGCCGGTGTGCGTGGCGAAACCGATTTCCACCAGCACGGCGGGCATGCGCGCGTCCATGAGCACCATCAGCGGGGCCTGCTTGGTGCCGCGATCGGCCGCGTTCTTGCGCACGGTGCGCACGCGGGCAAGCAGTTTGTTTTGCATCGTTTTGGCCAGATGCCGCGATTCTTCGCGCGCCGTCTCGGTGTAAAAATGATTCAGCAGATTGCGCGACGAAGCGAAGGTGTGATTGCCCGCCTTGTTTTCGAAATCGACGATCTCCGCGTCGTCCGGCTGACTGTTGCCGGCGAACATGTACGTTTCGATGCCGTTGCTCACCGGGCGGAAACTGGCGTTGACGTGCAGCGATACGAACAGATCGGCGGCCAATTCGTTGGCGATCGCCGTGCGCACGTCCAGCGGCAGATAAACGTCCTCCTCGCGCGTGAGCACCACGACCAGATCGGAGCGCTTGCTCAGCTCCTTTTTCACCAGCAGCGCCACGGCCAGCACGATGTCCTTTTCCACCAGCGCGCCGTTGTGCGCGCCCAGGTCGTCACCGCCGTGCCCCGGATCGATGACGATCACCCGCTTGCGCGACGCGGAGGGCGACAGCGCCTGCGGATGCTTGGTCTGCACGTCGACGATCACCCGCGGCGGATCGTTCAAACGGCTGATCTGGTACGAGGAAAACTCGTTCAACTGCAGGCGCAACGTGACCGAGCCGTTTCGGTCGTCGATCATCTCGGCCTGTTGCACCAGCGAATCGTCCATCGCCGGCAGGCTGAAATCCTCGGCCAACGCGGCGTCGATGAACGACAAACGCAGCTCGCCGGGCTCGTGACGATCCGCCGCCGGTTGCGTGCACGATTGCTCGATCGTCACCGGTGCGCTCAGGACGAGCACCAGGCGCAAATGATTTTTCCCCGCCCACACCGCGCAACTGCGCACCTGTGCGGAAGCGCTCGGCGACGGCGGTTCCGGCTCCGGTGTCGTCTCAACAGATTCCACCGCCGGGGGCGTTTCGCTTTCAACCGGCGGGGCGGGCGTTCCCTCGACGACCAACGGCGCTTGCGGCGCAAAGGCGGCCAGTCGCTCCATGCCCGCTCGCGCCTCGGCAACCAGGTCGCCGTTGCCGACGCCGCCCGCCGCGCCCTGGTAGCGCAAGTAGGCTTCAGCCGGCGCTTCAAGTTTCGTTTCCAGAATCCGGCCCGCCTTGACCAGCGCGTCGTCGGCCAGATTGCTCTCCGGATACACGCGAGCCATGCGGTCGTACACCTTGATCGCCGCCCGCAGATCGTCGTTGCGTCCCGACCAGCGCGCCATGCGCACGAAGCCGTCGCCGGCGATAAACAGCGCATCGGCCGCGCGCGCATGCTCCGGGTGATCTTCGGCGAACTGGATGAACGCGCGAATGTACCGCTGCCAATTCACCCGCTGATGCTGCGCCTTGATGTTGGTCAAAAAGGTTTGATAATCGCCGCGCAGCTTCTGGTATTGGTTTTCGACCGAATCGGCCCCGGCGAGCGCGGGCAGCAGCAGAAGCAGCATGACGATGATGACGAAGCGGCGCATCATTTCAATTTCTCCTGCAGCCGCGACAGCGCGTTGAGCGCTTCGATCGGCGTCAGGCCGGCGATGTCGAGGGCGCGGATTTCCTCTTCGATCGGCGAGGGCGCCGGCGCGGAGAAGAAGCTGAGTTGGCCGGTTTTCGGCGCGGCCTTTTTGCGCGCGTGTTCGGCCAGACGCACCTGACCCACCTCGTCGAACTCCGCCGCCTCGAGATTTTTCAGCACTTCCTTGGCGCGGGCGAGCACCTCTTCGGGCAACCCGGCCAGCCGCGCGACCTGAATGCCGTAGCTGCGGCTGGTCGCGCCGGGCACGATTTTGCGCAGGAAAAGGATCTGGTCGCTCCATTCCTTGACGGCGATGTTGTAGTTGACCACGCCGGGCTTGGTGCGCGCGAGGTCGGTCAGTTCGTGGTAGTGGGTAGCGAACAGCGTGCGCGCGCCGACGCGTTCGGCGTTGTGCACGTACTCGGCGACGGCCCAGGCGATCGACAGCCCGTCGAAGGTGGACGTGCCGCGCCCGACTTCGTCGAGGATGATCAGGCTGCGGCGCGTGGCGTTGCGCAGGATGTCGGCCGTTTCGGTCATCTCGACCATGAAGGTTGACTGACCGCGCGCCAGGTTGTCCGATGCGCCCACGCGGGTGAACACGCGGTCGACCAGCCCGACGTGCGCCGCCGACGCGGGCGTGAACGAGCCCATCTGCGCCATGATCGCGATCAGCGCCACCTGCCGGATGTAAGTCGATTTGCCGGCCATGTTCGGCCCGGTGATCAGCAGCAGGCGATTGAGTTCGGTGTCCAGCAGCGTGTCGTTGGGCACGAAGCGCTCGTCGGTGACCGCGACCTCCACCACCGGGTGACGGCCGTCGCGAACGTCGAGCCGGTCGTCGTCGCCGATCTCCGGCCGGCAATAGCCGCGCTTTTCGGCCAGCCGCGCGAAGCAGGTCAGCACGTCGACGTGCGCCACGACCTGCGCGGTCGTCTGGATGCGCGCCACCTGGTCGGCCACCTGCCGCCGCACCTCGACGAACAGGTCGTATTCCAGATCGACGATTTTGTCCTGCGCGGTGAGGATTTTCTCCTCGATCTCCTTGAGCTGCGGCGTGATGAACCGCTCGGCGTTGACCAGCGTTTGTTTGCGCAGGTAATCGGCGGGCACCAGGTCGAGGTTGGACTTGGTAACTTCAATAAAATAACCGAAAATATTGTTGTAGCGGATGCGCAGTTTCTGGATGCCCGTGCGCTTGCGCTCGGCCGCCTCGATTTCGGCGATCACGCCTTTGCCGCTACGCGAAATGTGCCGCAGGTCGTCGACCTCGGCGCTGAAGCCGGGCTTGATCAAGCCGCCGTCGCGCAATGCCAGGGGCGGATCGTCGTCGATGGCGCGTTCGAGCAGTTCGCCGACGTCGGTCAGCAGATCGAGCCGGTCGGCCAGTTCGACGAACAGCGGATTGGCGAATTGGCCCAGCGCCGTTTTGAGCGCGGGCAACTGGCGCAACGAATTGCGCAGGGCGATCAGGTCGCGCGCATTGCACGAGGCGAGGCTGATGCGCCCGGCCAGTCGCTCCAGGTCGTGAATCGCTCCCATCGCCTCGACGAGATTCTCGCGGTCGTTGACGCGGTCGAGGCATTCGGCGACGGCTTCGTGGCGCGCCTCGATCTGCGCGCGGTCGGTCAGCGGATAGCACAGCCAACGGCGCAGCAAGCGTCCGCCCATCGCGGTGCAGGTTTCGTCGAGCACCGCCAGCAGCGTGTTTTTGCGCCCGCCGTCCTGCATGTTTGCGGTCAGTTCGAGGTTGCGTTTGGCTGTTTCGTCCAGAATCAAAAAGGCGTCGGCGCGATCGACCGTGATGCGCCGCAGGTGCCCCAGGTCGCGTTTTTGCGTAATGACCAGGTAATGCAGCGCCGCGCCCGCGGCGCGCAGGGCAGCCTCGTAGGCTTCTTCAGCGAAGGCGGCCGACGAAAAATCCGGGAACTGCGCAGCCAGCGCCTCGCCGGCGGCGGCGGGCTCGTAGGCGTCCTCGGGTAGCGAGGTGAGGAACCGGCCGGGCAGGGAATTGAGCAACCGTCGTACGCGCGGATCGTCCTCCAGCGTTTGCGGGACGATCAACTCCGACGGTTCGGCGCGCACCAGCTCGTCGACCAGCGCGTCGATCGTCTCGGTCAGGCCGAGGCGAAACTCGCCGGTCGACAGGTCGCACAGCGCGAAGCCCTGTTTGTCGTCTTCCAGCCACACGGTCATCAGGTAGTTGTTGGCCTTTTCGTCCAGCTCGTCCTGCTCGATGACCACCCCGGGCGTGACCACCCGCGTGACGCCGCGTTTGACGATCCCCTTGGCGTGACGCGGGTCCTCGAGCTGATCGCAGATGGCGACCTTCTCGTTCGCCTGAATCAGCTTGGCCAGGTAGGTGTTGAGCGCATGATGGGGCACGCCGCACAGCGGGATAGGGTCCTCGGTGCCCTTCGAGCGGCTGGTCAGGGCGATGTTGAGGACCTTCGCGGCGCGTTGGGCGTCCTCGAAGAACATCTCGTAAAAATCGCCCATCCGAAACAGCAGCAGATGATCCGGATACTCCTGCTTGATATCCAGATACTGCCGGATCATCGGCGTAATTTTCGCGCCTTTGTTCATGATACACCGCTCGCTGTCTCGGTAGTTGTTCCGAGCCGCTACGCTAACAGATTCATCCCGCCGCTTCAATGCTTTTGGCAACTAAATATTGTGCATTTTTACGGAAAATCCACTAATTGTGGTAATAATCCGCGGCAACATTTTTGTGTCCGAAAGAGGGGAAAGCCTTGTGATTTCTCCGCCCCTGCCGTACAATCCCCCCGTTCAGAATAACCCCGACCGATTGGGAGGTTTTCCATGCTGTGGCGCAAATTTATTTACGTTGCCGTCGTCCTGGTGTTTGCCCTGAGCGGCTGCGCGGATGTCGGCGACGATACCCCGAACGATTATGCCGCGCTCGCCGACGGAGCGATTTCCCTGGTGAGCGAAAGCGCGCGGGAAATCGTCTTCCACGTGGTGCTGCCCGAGTTGACCTTGACCGAGGCGGAAACCGAACTGGGCGTGTTCACGCGCCTGGAGGCGGCGGGCTATCCGTATTACGGCCAGGTGGGTGAACCGGCGCTGCCGGCGCTGCGCGAGATCGTCTCGCTGCCCTTGGGCGCGCGGGTCACCGTGACCGCCGAGCCGCTGTTGGTCGACACGATCGCATTGGATCATCCGGTGCTGCCCAATCAGCCGCCGGTGGAAAAGCTGCCGGGCGCGTTGGAAAACCGGGAGTTCGTTTATGACGCCGACGCCTACAGCATCGACGCCTATACCGTCGGCCGTTTCGCGGCAATGACGGAAGAAGGCATGATGCGCAACCACCGCCTCGGCATGTTGGAAATCACGCCGATCGACTACAATCCGGCCGGCGGCGAATTGCTGGTCGCCCGCGAACTGCGCGTCACCGTGCATCTGAACGGCGCGGATATCGCCGCCACGCAGGAAATGGCGCGCGAATACGGCGTGCCGGCCTTCGACGCGATCCTGGGCAATCAGGCGGCCAACCCCGGCAAAACGTGGAACCTCTTTTCGCAACCGACCGCCGGCGCGGCCTACCTGATCATCTACGCGAACACGTTTGCGAGTTCCTCGGCGCTCAACCAGTTCAAAACGCTGAAGCAGAACGACGGGTGGACGGTCCACACGGCCAGCATGAGCGACGTGGGCTCCAACACGGTTGTGGGCATCCGCAATTTCATCATCGAAAAGTACGACGCCATCCCGTCGCTGACCTTTGTGCTGCTGGTCGGCGACACCGACACGATCGCCGGCGCCTCCGGCTTCGCCAGCAACTACCCGGCGACCGACATTTACTATTCCTGCATGAACTCGACCGACTATTATCCCGACCTGCTGCTGGGGCGTTTCCCGGCGCGGACGGAAGCGCAGTTGGCCAACATGGTCGCCAAAACCGCCGCATACGAGGCGGCGGCTGGTTTGAAGACGGCCACCTTCATGGCCAGCACCGACAACTACAGCATCACCGAGGGGACGCACAACACCGTGATCAACTACTTCCTCAGCCCGCATAGTTACACGGTCAACAAGCTGTACACGGTCACCTACAGCGCGACGACGCAGCAGGTGAAAAACGCGATCAACGCCGGGACGAACTACGCGATCTACTCCGGGCACGGCAGCGAAACGTCCTGGGCGGACGGTCCGGCGTTCTCGCAGAGCGACGTGGCGAGCCTGACCAACACGCGTTATCCCTTCGTGTGCAGCTTCGCCTGCCTGACCGGCAAATACACCCTGGCCGAGAGCTTCGCCGAAACCTGGTTGCGCGACGATCACGCCGGCGTGGCGATGATCGCCAGCTCGGTGACCTCTTACTGGGACGAGGACGACTGGTTCGAAAAAGCGATGTTCCTGGGCATGTTCAACTTCCCCTGGACCGGTTATCCGGATCAGGTGTGGGCGGCCAGCGCGATGCTGTGCGGCAAGTTCGGCGTGTGGCGCATGTCCAACTTCGGCGGCGGCAGCAGCCACCGCTACTTCGAAATGTACAACCTCTTCGGCGATCCCTCGCTGGAGTTCTACACCTACTGAATCGACATTAAATGCGAACGCCCGCTCTCGCGTGAGGGCGGGCGTTTTTGTTTAACGAGGCGCGTTACGCCTTGGCGAAAAACGCTTTGTAGCACAGGAAGGAACTGAAGACGTCATCCTTGTGCGCCAGTTCGAAGGGGCTGTGCATCGCCAGCAACGCCGGACCGGCGTCCAACACGTCCGCGCCGTAGCGCGCGAAGAACAGCGCGACCGTACCGCCGCCGCCTTCGTCGACCTTGCCCAGTTCGCCGGTCTGCCACGGCACCTTGGCGTCGTTAAGGATCGTGCGGACCTTGCCGATGAACTCGGCGTGAGCGTCCGACGAACCGGCCTTGCCGCGCACGCCGGTGTACTTGGTCAGGCAGATGCCGCTGCCGGCGATCGCCGCGTTGTGTTTGTCGTGCACGCCCTGATGATCGGGATCGATCGCCGCGTTCACGTCCGCCGAGAGCACCTGGCTGTTGGCCAGCGCGCGGCGAATGGCGCGTTCGTTGTCCTTGCCTTCGCGGGCCAGCAACTCGCCGAGAAAATCCAGCAGGAAGCGGCCTTCTGCGCCGGTGTTGCCGGTCGAGCCGATTTCTTCCTTGTCCATGAAAAAGCAGACGGCGGTGCGCTGCGGTTTGGTTTTCAGGGCCAGCAGCGCGCGCAGGCTGGTGTAGGCGCACACGCGATCGTCATGGCCGTAGGCGCCGATGAACGCGCCGTCCAGACCGACGTTGCGGGCGAAGCCGGCGGGGACGATTTCCAGTTCGGCGCTGACGAAATCCTCTTCGATCAGACCGTATTTTTCGTGCAGCAGTTTGAGCACGTTGAGTTTGACGCGGTCTTTGCCGTCCTCGGCCTTGCCCAGCGGCCGACCGCCGAACACCACGTTCAATTTTTCGCCGGGAATGGCCTCGTTGAGTTTTTTGTTGCCCTGACTGCTGGCCGCCAGGTGCGGCAGTAGATCCAGCACGGTGAAGCACGGATCGGCCGGATCGTCGCCGATGGCGATGTCGACCATCTTCCCGTTTTTGTCGACGACCACGCCGTACATCGCCAGCGGAATCGTCACCCACTGATACTTGCGGATGCCGCCGTAGTAGTGCGTTTTGAGCAGCGCGATATTGCAATCCTCGTACAGCGGTTTCTGCTTGAGATCCAACCGCGGCGAATCGATGTGGCTGACCACGAGGTTCACGCCTTTTTCCACCGACTCCTTGCCCAGCACGGCCAGGCCGGCCGCCTTGCCGCGGTAGGTGAGCAGCAGCTTGTCGCCTTCGGCCTTGGCGGTCAGCGGCTGGAAGCCGGCTTCGGTCGCCAGCCGTTCGATTTCCACGACGGCCAGCCGCTCGGTTTTGGCGATGTCCAGAAAACGCCGGTAATCGTCGCAGAACGGCTCGATCAGCTTTTTCTGGGCGGCGCTGTACGCGTCGTAGGCCAGCGGGATTTCCCGGGCCAGATTCTTCTTCGCCTGTTCGTACACTTTGCTTTTCGCCATGAATGGCCTCCTTACTGCCTGACGCGAAGTCGATTCGTCACCGGGAACCGATTTCGTGAGATTGAATTATGCGGATGTCTTGCGTAACCCCAACAAACGACGCAACGGATTGCGGCGCGGCTTTTCCGCCAGCAACTCGCGGATGCGCGGCATCGCCTCCTCCGCCGCTTGTTCCCCCAGCTTAATGATCGTTTCCGCCGCGGTAAAGTCCGCCCAGTGGATGTGTCCCACCTGCGGCGTGATGACCACGTCGGCCGCTTCGAGTTGTTTTTCGATCAGCAGCCGCTTGGTGATGTCCTGCGTGCGGAAGTAAATTTCCAGCGCCCGCTTGAGCTCGGGCGGCTTGAGCAGGTCGTGACTGACGTTCACCGCGATGACCACATCCGCGCCCATTTCCTGCACGACGCTGATGGGCACCATGTTCACCACGCCGCCGTCGATGCACTCCATCTCGCCGATGCGGATCGGCGGAAACGCGCCGGGCACCGCGCTGGAAGCGGCCACCGCGTCGATGATCGGCCCGCGCCGCAACACGACTTCCTTGCCGGTCAGCAGATCGCATACGACGATCCCCAGCGGGATGAGCAGGTTGCGGATGTCGCTGTCGTCGATGAAATTGGACAATAGCGAGTACAGGTCGTCGCGGTCGAGAAAGCCCAGCCGCGTGACCGTGCTGCCGATCATCAGGCCGCGTTTGACGGTCTGGGTGAAGGAATCGAAAAAGCCCTGCACCTCTTCGTTGCGCTTGAGGCCGTGAATGCGCGACTGCGCGAATTCCTCGCTTTGGTAGAACTTCTGCGCCTTGACGATCAGCTTTTCTGCGCGCGGATTGCCGGCGTACAGCGCGCCGACCAGGCTGCCCATGCTCGCGCCGGAAATAAAATCGACGGGCACCTGTTCGCGTTCAAGCACGCGCAACACGCCCAAATGCGCCAACCCCCGGGCCGCTCCGCCGCCCAGGGCCAATCCGACCGTCTTGCGTTTTTTCTTGGCGATCAAAGTTCCGGCATCCCCACGCCCCAGGCCTTGGCGCTCACGTTGGACCAGCCGGCCAGGAGCCATTTTCCGTCGCGTTTCACCAATTGCAGCCCGATGTTTCCCCAGCGATAGCCTTGCCGGTCGGGCAGGCCCGAACCGAGGCTGGCCACCCGGGTCGCTTCGCCGACGACGTGAAATTTCGCGGTGGCCTTGTCGCCGTCCACCTCGATCTGCAACTGCACCAAGCGGATTTCGATGTCGGTCCATTGCGCCATGCTGGCGGCGATGACCAACGCCCACTGGTCCTTGGTGAAACCGAAGGAATCGACGAAGTCGTCGGCGAAATAGGCGATCACTTTCTCCGCGTTCTGATCCTCGATGTCATAAATCGCCCGCTTGAGCGAGCGTTCGACCTGCGCCTTGGGCGTCAGGTAGCACGAATAAACCGCGATCGCGGCAATCGCGACCGCGACGATCAGCAATATCGTACGCCGTCGGTTCATCGGTCAGTGGCATCCGCTGCACGAGGGGCGCGAGCACGTGCCGCACCCCGAGGATGATGATTTGGTCGTCACGCCGTCCCGGCCGGTCGAGCGAAAGCTGAATCCGCTCATCTGTTTTTGCACGTCCGTCGCACCGCAATGCGGGCAGGGCGGCGTGTTGCCGCCGAACACCAATTTCTCGAATTTGTGCTCGCAACGGCGGCAGATGTACTCGAAGATCGGCATGGCGGTTTACTGCAAATTGATTGGGGGTTTGGTTTTACGCATCGGTTTGCCGTCGCCGGCCAACTCGAGATCGTCAATGAACATCTCGCGGCATTCGGGGCACAGGACCAACTCGATTTCCATGTGCACCTGGTCCTCCAGCGTTTTCTCGTCCAGTCGCGAGGCTTGTTCCAGAATTTCCAAACGCGTTTCGTCGTCGCCGCCGATGTCGGGCAGATAGCCGTCCCAGTCGGCGGTGATTTCCACGCGCACGTTGTATTTGGTCGATCCGAGCGGCAGCTCGGTCTGGCAGCGGTCGCAATATTTGGTCGCCAAGCGTTTCATGACTCGTCTTCCTTTTCTTCGCTCAGCCGGCGAAGTTCCTCCACCAATCCATTGTGGAATAACGACCGTTCATCGTCAAGAATGGTGCGCGGATCGGCCAGCACGGCGTCCTGCTCGATGCGCACGATGATCGGCAGTTCGCGGGCGCGCAACGCGGTAACCAGCGCGTCGGCCGTCGTGTGCTTGGGGCGCACGGCCACCGCCGGATCCTCCAGCCGGGCCAGGGGCATGGCGCCGCCGCCCACCTGACCTTCGGTAACGACGATCTCGAAGTCGGCCAGCTCGCCCGCGTCGCGGCGTAGATCGGCCGCCAGTTGCTCGGCGCGCTTGGTCAGTGCGTCTTTTTCCATCGATACCATGCGCAGCGTGGGGATGGTCGCCAGCGCCCGTTGCGGATCGCGGTACAGGCGCAAGGTGGCTTCCAGCGCGGCGAGGGTCATCTTGTCCACGCGCAAGGCCCGATGCAGCGGATTTTTCGCACAGGCGCGGATGGCCTCGGCCTTGCCGATCAACACGCCGCCTTGCGGGCCGCCCAGCAGCTTGTCGCCGCTGAAGGTGACCACATCCAACCCGCTGGCGACCACCTCGGCGGCGGTCGGTTCGTAGGGTAGATGCAACTGCGCCGTTTCCAGCAAACAACCGCTGCCCAGGTCTTCGATCGCCTTGACGCCCTTGCCGTGCGCCAGCTCGGCCAGTTCCGCGCCGGTCACGGTTTTGGTGAAACCCTGAATGCGATAGTTGCTGGTGTGCACCTTTAACAATAAGGACGTGCGCTCGTTGATCGCCTTTTCGTAATCGGCCAGGTGCGTGCGGTTGGTCGTGCCGACCTCGACCATGATCGCGCCGGACGCGGCCATCACGTCGGGAATACGGAAGCTGCCGCCGATCTCGATCAACTCGCCGCGGCTGACCACCGCTTCGCGGCCCTTGGCCAGCGAACTGAGCGCCAGCAGCACCGCGCCGGCGTTGTTGTTGACCACCAAGGCGGCTTCGGCCCCGGTCAATTCGCAGAGAAGATCCTCGACCAGCGAGTAACGGCTGCCGCGTCGACCGGCGGCCAGGTCGTATTCCAGGTTGCTGTAACCGCGCGCGGCCCGGGTGACGGCGGCGACGGCCTCTTCGGCCAGCGGCGATCGCCCGAGGTTCGTGTGCACGACGATCCCCGTGGCGTTGACCAGCCGCGTCAGGCGAGGGCGATCGTTGCGATGAACGCGCTCTTGCACCGCTTGATAAAAGGAAGCGGCGTCGATCGTCGCGACCTTGTCGGCCAGGATCAGCGCGCGCAAATGCTCGATCTCCTCGCGCAGCGCCCGCACGACCAGCGAGCGCGGAAACGCATCCACCACCGCCGCCAGTTCGGGCGCGTGAATCGACTCGCCGACCGCGGGCAATGATTGCAGTAATTTCTTGCGTTTATCGGTAGTCATCGGCGCCAATCATAGAGAGTTGTCCCCCTTCAGGCAACCGAAAAGAGACGCCCCGCGCCGCATGTGACTAACTCGCTGAATTTGCGCGCGAATTTTTGGTCACACCGACGAGTGAATGGTTATTCGTGGGCGCAAAACACGGAGTATCCGCTTGAAGAAGTCAATCTAACCCGGGAGAATGAAAAAAATACTTGACAATTCGCAGGATATCCTCTATGTAAGCGTCCTTCGAAACCGCAATGATGCGGAAGGGAGTCATTTATGTACGCTTTGATTGAAACCGGTGGCCAGCAGTTCAAAGTGCAGGAAGGCCAGACGATAAAAGTCGAGCGGATTGAAGGTGAAGTCGGCGCGCAGATCGAGCTGGACAAAGTCCTGCTGGTGCGTACCGACAGCGACGTGAAAGTGGGCGCTCCGTATCTGAACGGGGCCAAGGTGCTGGGCGAGATCGTGGCTCAGGATCGCAACAAGAAAGTGATCGTCTTCAAGTACAAGCGCCGCAAGGACTATCACAAGAAGGTCGGTCATCGGCAGCCCTATACCGCGTTGAAAATCACGAAGATCACGAGCTAGGAGGTCCGTCATGGCGCATAAGAAAGCCGGCGGCAGCAGCCGCAATGGTCGCGACAGCAGTGGCCGTCGCTATGGAGTGAAGGTGTACGACGGACAGACGGTGCCGGGCGGCTCGATCATCATCCGCCAGTTGGGCACGCTGATCCATCCGGGCGAGAACGTCGGCATGGGCCGCGATTACACGCTGTTCGCCAAGGTCGACGGCACGGTGAAGTTCTCCCGCTGGGGCAAAGACCGCAAACGGGTGGAAGTCATCCCGTTGGAAGAGCCGGCGACCCCGGAAAACTGACCGTAAAGAAAAGAGCAACGAAGGCCGCTCGTTTTGCAACGGGCGGCTTTTTTTATGCTACACTGAAATCATCCCCACAGGACGCAGGCGACGAGCCGATGGTAGGCGGTCATGAAATTTGTGGATGAAGCGAAGATTTTTGTCGAATCCGGCGGGGGCGGCAACGGCTGTGTCAGCTTCCGGCGTGAAAAATACGTGCCCAAGGGCGGACCGGACGGCGGCGACGGCGGCAACGGCGGCAGCGTGGTTCTGGTCGCCGATTCCTCGAAAAACACGTTGATCGACCTCAAGTTCAAACCGCAAATCCGCGCCAAACGCGGCCAGCACGGCAAAGGCAGCAACAAGCACGGACGCCGAGCGGAAGACGTGTTCGTGCATCTGCCGCCGGGCTGCGTCATTTCCGATTTCGACACCGGCGAAGTGCTGGTCGATCTGGATCGTCCCGGCGCGCAATGGACGGCCGCCGGCGGCGGACGCGGCGGGCGCGGCAATTCACGGTTCATGACCAACGCCGACAAGGCGCCGACCTACTGCGAGGAAGGCCAACCCGGCGAGCAGCGGTGGCTCAAGGTCGAACTCAAGACGCTGGCCGACGTGGGCCTGCTCGGTTTTCCCTCGGTGGGCAAGTCCACGTTGATCGCGGCGATCAGCGCGGCGCGGCCGAAAATCGCGGCGTATCCGTTCACCACGCTCTCGCCGAACCTGGGCACGGTGTATCCGGAGGGCGAGCACAGCTTCGTCGTCGCCGACATCCCGGGGATCATCGAAGGGGCCAGCGAAGGCGCGGGGCTCGGGCTGCGCTTTTTGCGGCACATCGAACGCACGCGGCTGCTGGTGCACATCCTTGACCTCGACGAGCACACCGGTCGCGATCCGCTGGCCGATTTCGACGCGCTCAACGCCGAACTGCGCGCCTACAGCGAGGAACTGGCGCAACGACCGCAGATCGTCGTCGCCAATAAAATCGATATTCCCGCCGCCGATGAGGCGTTGCGGGAGTTGACCGCGGCCTTGAACGAGCGAGGCATTAATATTTTTCCCGTCAGTGCGAAGGACTCAATGGGCGTGGAGGCCCTCCTGACGGCCATCGACGCCCGCTTGCAGGAAATGGAACGCGAACACGAGGATTGAACCATGCGTTACGCCGTGATCATGGCCGGAGGAACCGGCACGCGCTTCTGGCCGGAAAGCCGCGAGGCGCTGCCCAAGCAGTTGTTGCGCATCGCCGGCGATAAAACGCTGATCGAGCGCACCGTCGAACGCATCGCGCCGCTGGCGCCGGTTGAGCGCCTGGTGATCGTCACCGGCGACGTGATCGCCGACAAGATGGCCGCCGCCGTGCCGAACCTGCCGCCGGAAAATTTGCTGTCCGAACCGTTGCGCCGCAATACCGCGCCCTGTGTCACGCTGGCCGCGAAGATCCTGCACGATCGCGACCCGGAAGCGGTCATCGCCGTGCTGGCCGCCGACCATCTCATCCGCCACGAGGACCTTTTCCGGCAGATCATGCAGGCCGCGATGGACGTGGCCGCGCGCGAGGAGGTGCTCATCACGCTGGGCATCATGCCGACCTACGCCGAAACGGGCTATGGGTATATTCAGATGGGCGAGGCGTGCGGCGTGCAAAACGAGGCGCCGTACCATCGCGTCAAAGCGTTTTTCGAAAAGCCCGACCAGGAAACGGCGCAACGCTACCTCGACGACGGCAAGTTTTTATGGAACTCGGGCATGTTCGTTTTCCGCGCCGACACGCTGCTGCGCGCGGCGGAAAAGCACATGCCGGAGATGATCGCGCTCATCAATCGGGTCGACGGCGCGGGCGATCGCGTGGAAATCAAGCGGCGCATCGACGAAATCTATCCGCAATTGGAAGCGGTGAGCCTCGACAAGGGCATCATGGAGAAGGCCGACAACCTGCTGGTCTTCGCCGCCGACATCGGCTGGAGCGACGTGGGTTCCTGGACCTCGATGCGCGATTTCATCGTACCCGACGAAGCGGGCAACATCGCCCAGGGGCACCACGTCTGCCTCGAGGCGAGCAACAACACGATCTACGCGCGGCAGGGACTGGTTGTCGCCATCGGCGTTGACGATCTGATTATTGTGCACACGCCCGACGCGACGCTGGTGGCGCGCCACGACGATGCGCAGGCGATCAAGAAAATCTTCGACGAATTGGAAAAGCGCGGCCTCGACAGGTTCCTGTAACCGAATCGTCTTAAAGAAAAAAAGCGGCGGGAGAATGCTCCGCGCCGCTTTTTCGTTTAATGCTTGTCTACTTGATTTCGCAGGAGCCGTCGGCGGCCGGCAGCGAATCGGCGACCGCGCCGGCTTGCAGCCTCGGCGGACGCGCCAGTCGATCGAAATAGGTGTACATCGTCGGAATCAGATAGAGGGTGAACACCGACGAAACCAACACGCCGCCGATGGTGACCATGGCGATGGCGGCGCGGAACTCGGCGCCGGCGCCGGCCAGCGTCTGCGGCAGCAGGCTGATGGCAATCGCCAGGTTCATCATGATGACCGGCCGCAGGCGCACCGTCGACGCTTCGATCAGCGCGTCGCACAAGCGCCAGCCCGCCGAGCGTAACTGCGATGCATAATCCAAAATCAGAATCGCGTTGTTCACGACGATGCCGACAAGCATGACGATGGCCATCATCGACATCATGTTCAACGAAATGCCCGACAGGAACAGCGACAAGCTGACGCCGATCAAGCCCAAGGGCAGGGTCAGCATGATCGTGAACGGATGCACGAGGCTTTCCAGCGTGGCGGCCAGCACCATGTAGGTCAGGATAACGGCCAGGAGCAACGCCTTCAAGATTTCGCTGAACGTCTCGGCCATGAACTCCGATTGTCCGCCGAAGTGGATGTTGTACCCGGCGGGCAGATCGATTTTCTCGTCGATCAACTTTTGCATCGCCTGCTGCGCTTCACCCAGCGAGCCTTGCGCGATGTTGCCGGAAACCTCGACCATGCGCTGCTTGTCCTTGCGACGGATTTCCGTTTCCGCCACCGTGTAGTCGATGGCGCCCAACTGCGTCAGCGGTACGTATTTGGGCCCCAACCGCAGGAAGATGTCGGTGAAGTCGTTGGCCTCGGTGCGCTCGTCTTCGGCCAATTGCACGCGAATGTCGTACTCTTCGTCGATCTCGCGATAACGCGTGGGCACGTCGCCCTCGAAAGCCGTACGCAGCGTCAGCGCCACCTGACCGGTCGTCGCGCCGTAGTTGATCATCTGCTCGCGATCGGGCGTGAAGGTCAGCTCCGGTTTGCCGGCGACGTAGGTCGAACGCACGTCGACCAACTCGGGCAACTCACGCGCCAACTGCATCAGCTTGTCGTTCAAATCCAAAATGACGTTCAGGTCCGGGCCGGTGATTTCCATTTGCAGACCTTCGCCGGGACCGTGCCCCTCGGAGGTGCTGATGGAAATGTCCGCGGCGGGGATCGTGGCCAGCAGCGGACGCGTGCGCGCGACCAACTGTTTCGCGCTCAAATCGCGCTCCAGCTTGTCGACCAGTTTGAAGGTAATGCCGCCTTCTTCGGGTCCTTTGCCTTCACCGCCGATGCTTTGCAGACTGGAGATGATGTACTTGTCGAAGTTGCCGCGCACCAGCGAGTCGATCTCCTGCATGACCTCGTCGGTCTTCTTCAGCGAGGTGCCCGCCGGCAGCTTCAACGACACGCGCATAACGTTTTCGTCGGACTCGGGGAAGAAATCCATGCCGACGAAGCTAAAGAGCATGATGCCGCCGAAGAAGGCGAGGAACGTCAGCACGATGACCACCCAGCGGTGCAACAACGACCAGGAGAGCGTGTTGCGATACCAGCGCGCCAGGCCGCTATAGCCGGTGTTCCACCAGGCGGAGAATTTTTTCACCCAGTTCATTTCGTGCTTCTTGCCGCCGGCGCGATACAACAAGGAAGCGAGCATCGGCACCAAGGTGAAGCTCATGATCAGCGAGAAGACCGTGGCGAACACGACCGTCATGCCGAACTGTTTGAAGAACTGGCCGATGATGCCGGCCATGAAGGCGATCGGCGTGAACACCACGAGGTTGGTCGCCGTCGAGGCGATGACCGCGATCGCCACGTTGTTCGTGCCTTCGATCGCCGCGTTCTCCGGCGAATAGCCTTTTTCGATGTACGAGGAAATCGATTCGAGTACGACGATCGAGTTGGCGACCAGCACGCCGACGCTGACGCCCAAGGCCATCAGGCTGATGATGTTGAGCGTGAATTCGGAAAAGAGCATCGGGGTGAAGGCCGCGACGATCGCCGCGGGCATCGACACCGCCGCAATCGACGTGGCGCGAATGTCGTGCAGGAACAGGAAGAGGAACAACGAAGTCAGGATAATGCCGATCAGGATGCTGTTGCGCGCATCCTTGATCGAATCGCGGATGTATTCGGCGCGGTCCTGCACCGTGGTGATTTGAATGTCCGCGGGCAGGATGCCGGCCAGTTTCACGATCGCCTTGGAGACGCCGTCGGAAACGGCGACCGTGTTGGCGTCGCGTTTTTTACGGATCTGCAGGCTGACCGTTTCCTCGGTTTCGAAACGCGACTGGTCGCGCGGCTCGATGTACGTGTCGAGCACGTCGGCGACGTCGCGCAGATACACCGAACTGTTTTCCCCGGTGGGAATGCGCACGCGGCGGATGTCTTCCAGCGAATTGAATTTGCCCGCGATACGCAGCGAAATTTCATTGGCGTCGCCGATGATGCGCCCGATCGGGTAGTTGAGGTTTTCCGCCGCGAGCATGGCCATGACGTCCATCACCGACAGGCCGTAGGAACGCAGCGCCTGTCGTTGCAGCGCCACGCGGACTTCGCGCTGGCGGCCGCCGATGATGTCGACCGAACTTACGCCGTCGACCGTGGCGAGAAAGTCTTTGATCTGCTGATCGGCGATGCGGTACGTCTCTTCCAGAGAACGCGGGGAACTGATCGCCAGATTGATGACCGGCTCGTCGCCGAAGTCGAATTTGAACACGGCGGGCGGTTTGGCGTCTTCCGGCAGGTTGGCGCGCACCGCCTCGATTTTGTCCTTGACCTCGATCGCCTTGAGGTCGGCGTCGCTGCCCAGCTCGAATTCGAGGAAGATGAACGACAGCGCCTCGCGGCTGTAGGATTGCATCTGCCGCAGGTTGGAGATCGAACCGACTTCATCCTCGATCAACTTCGTGACCGAGCTTTCGATTTCCTTCGGGCCGGCGCCGGGATAAATCGTCTGCACCATGACGAAGGGAAAATCGATGTTGGGCGTCAGGTCCTGGGCCAGCATCGTATAGGAACGCACGCCGATAACGATGAACAACAAAATGAACATCGTCGTCAAAACAGGACGTTGAACGGACAATCGCGCGAGAAACATCGCTTACCCCCGTCCTATTCCGCGTCGACTTGTTTGTGGATCTTCACTTTTTCGCCGCCCGCCAGCAGGTTCATGCCCCACACGACGACCTGTTCGCCCTCGTTGAGCCCTTCCGAGATCCACAAGGACGTTTCGTTGGCGGCGGTCATCACCACCGGCCGCTTTTCGGCCTTGCCTTCCGCGGTCACGACGTACACGAACATCTCGCTACCGACCTTCACCAACGCCTGGATGGGAATCGTCAAGGCGTTTTCCCGGTAGATGGTGCGCACGAGCACGGTCTGCAGCGTACCGGCGCGCAGGTGTCCGTTTTCCTCGAGCATCACATCGACCAGGAAGAGGCGCGACTGTTCGTCGGCCGACAGGCTGATGCGATGCACTTTGCCCGCGCCGCCTTCGCTGCCGTCACGGTGGATCACTTTGGCCGGCTGACCGACCGCGAGTTCTTCCATGTCCGACTGCGACACTTCCAGCTTGATGTTGGCTTTGCTCATGTCGGCGACCACCGCGAGCGTCGCGCCGGGATCGACCTTTTCACCCTCGCGCACGCGCATGTCCGTCAGCGTGCCGCTGATCGGGCTGCTCAACGTCAACGAAGCCTGCACGTCGCGCAGGCCCGCCTCGGCGGCTTCCAACTGGGTTTTGATCTGATCGAACTGACTGTCGCTGATCGCACCGGCTTCGTGCAGCGGCTTGAGGCGGTTGAATTCGCGCTTGAGGTTGTCGTACTGCAAGCGCGCGCCCTGCAATGCGCTGTAGGATTGCGGCGAGCTCAGCGGATCCAGCACGATCAACGCCCGGCCGGCGCCGACGCGGTCGCCCTGCTTGGCCAGAATGCTGCGCACACGCATGGGGGCGCTGGCGTAGATCGGCGATTGCTTGATGCCTTCGAGATTGCCGATGAACTTCCGCCAGCGTTCGAAAGTCGTCGTTTTCGCCGTCACCACGTCGACCGCGATGCCTTCGCTCCGGCGGATGTCGTCAATGCTTGCGGCTTTTCCCTCGCCGCCGGAGGTGGCGAAACGATAAATAATCAAGCCGGCCACACCGGCCAGCACCAGGATTATAATCAGTCTGCTCAATTTCATGGTTCACCAGCCTATTCGCCCAAGGCGCGCGCCAGATTCGCTCTGGCGACATTGAGGTTATAGAGGGAATTGGCGATGCCCAGCATGGCGCCGTTGAGGTTCGCCTTGGCATCGGTTACTTCCAGTCGCGTGCCCAAGCCGTTGTCCAAGCGCAATTCGGCGAGTTCATAGGCGCGTTTGGCCACGCGGAATGATTCCTGATTCGCGAGGTAGATCTGCTCGGCCACCTGGATCTGGCTGACCAGCGAGGTCACCTCCAATTCGACGCCGCGCACCAACTGCTGATACTGCAGGTGCACGGTCCGCTTTTTCGCCTTCATCTGCCCCATCTGGCCATAGCTGCGCAGGCCGTCGAACAGCGGCACATACAGCGTGACGCCGAACGACAGCGTCGGCTGCAGTTCGTCGTCCGGTTCCTCGGGAAAGATCTGCTTGTCGGTGCCGCCCGTGCGCGAGGCCGAGGCGTTGGCCGCCAGCGTCGGCAGGTACATCGAACGGAAAATACGATACGAGCGGTCGTACATCTCTTCCTGCATTTGCAGCAGGCGCAGTTCCGGCCGCTTGAGCTTCGCCTGGGAGATCAACTGCGACGCGTCGCCGGCCAGCGTGGTGAATTCCATTTCGCCGACGATGGTCACCGGGCGATCCAGCGGTTCGCCGATCTGGTTAAGCAGCGCCTGCGTCGCCAGGTTCACCTGGTTCTGCGCCTCGAGCACCGGCGGCTTGGCCGCGGCCAGCTCGGCTTCGGCGATCAGCAATTCGAAGCGACTCATCACGCCCTGGTCGGTTTTCGCTTTGATGATCTTGTACAGCGCCTCGGTCCGCTCCAGGTTGCTTTGCGCCACGTTCAGCACTTCCTGGCTGAACAGCACGGTCAGGAACGAACGTTTCGTCTGCACGATCACGTCCTGCACGGCGACCTTTTTGCCCTGGTGCGCCAGATTGCGCGAAATGTCGCCGAGGGCGAGGGCATTGCTCACCTTGCCGAAGGTGAAGATGTTCTGGGTCAACATGAGGCGGAAATCCCACTCATGATTGTAGCTCAGGTACACTTTCTCCACGCTCAACTGCGGCAATTGGAATTGCGCGAACAGCGGATTGAGGAAGGTCATGTCCTGCTCGGAATACATCCGCTCCAGGTTGCGGTTGTAGGTGATGCTGCCGGACAACTGCGGGAAGGCGTCGGCGGCGTATTCCCGGTAAACGCCCTGCGCTTCGGCAATGGCCTCGTCGGCGATGAGAATCTGCTCATTGTGCGCCAACGCCAATTCGACCGCCTTGTCGATCGTCAGGCGTAGCGGCAGATCCCCCGGTGACGGCGTTTGTTGGGCGTACAAAGCACCGGGTAAACCCAGGGCTATGGCCAACAAAACCACAAGCGCCGGAATGGATTTTTTCATTTAACACACCTGCAAAATGTTTTGTTGAATAATAGGGAGGAATTTCTTTCTGTCAAGTGGATAAGTACCGTATAGTACTATTATATTTTGCCTTCTAACGACGTGATAACAGTTGATTACAGCGCCAATAATTTGATTTCCCGACACATTCCACCGCGCCTGAAAAATCTGTGCGCCAAACGTTTGCGCCACTTTTTTTCCATAACTGGATAACGTTCTGACTCGGATGACCATATCGGTTGTACCGCCCGGCCGAAATCAGTGCGTCCGTAGCCCTTAATGAAGCGATAAATTCCGGTATGCTGCTGGTGGCGGAGCCGTGATGTCCGACCTGTACCAAACCGGCGTTCCCGGCCTTTGTGTTTCTTAACACCGCTCGCTCCGCTTTGTGTCCCATGTCGGCGCAAAAGAGCGCCGAACGACCGTGGCAGGTCAATTTGAGCGCCATGGATCGATCGTTGAGATCCCAATCCCATGGTTGTTCCACCGGCGGATTGAGCACGACGACTTCGGCCCCACCGAGCGAAAACGGCGTCAGCGTGTTGTCCATCATCCGCACCTTGACGTTATGGGCGCGTGCGGTTTCCATTAAATAAAGGTAAGGGCCGGTGTTCTTGAAAGCCCTGGTCGAATTGATGCACCAGAGTTCCTTGACCGGAATCGTCTCCAGTACGGCCTGCAAGCCGCGATAATGATCGGGATGTCCGTGGCTGGCCACGACGACGTCGAGCCGGCGGATGCGCTTGGCGGCCAGAAACGGCAGCACCACCGCGCGGCCGATGTCGAAATCCGAATACGGCAGCCCGCCGCCGTCGAACAACAGCCGCTTGCCGCCCGGAATTTCCGCCAGCAGGCTCAACCCCTGGCCGACATCGAGCATGGTGACTTTCATTTCGCGTTGCAGGTAGGGGCGCACCAGGTGCCCGATGGGCACGGCGATCAACGCCAAACCCGCAACCACGGCAATCAACCGCGCCCGCTTTTCGCGCAAGAACGGCAAGGTCAGCAACAACGCCGCATAGGCCGTCAGTTCCGGCCAGGACGGTCGGCCCACGAACACCTGCGTGACGCCCAATTCGCGCAGCAGCGAAGCCATGCCGTACACCTGCTCGATGCCCCCGGCGGCGACCGTCCAACACAGATGCGCGAGCGTCGCCGACAACGGCAGCACGATCGTCCCGGCGATCAACGCCGGAATGACCAGCATGGCGAAAATGGGAATGCCCGCGAGGTTGGCGAGCAATCCGGCCGGGGCCACCGCGCCGAAATGCCATGCGGTGATCGGCATCGTCGCCAGAATCGCCGACAGTGAATAGCCCGCGCCGCGCAGGAACCGTTGCCGCCAACGCAACAGGCGCGGGTGGCGCGTCAGTTTTTCCTGCCAGCCGACGCGCTCGGCCAGCTCGTCGACCAGCGGGCGCAAATGCACGAAGCCCAGCACGGCGGCGAAACTCAGTTGAAATCCCGCCCGCCACAGGTATCCCGGCTTCGCCAGCAGGATCACGATGGCCGCGAAGGCCAGTCCGATGTACATGTCGCGCCGCCGCCCCATCCATACGCCGAGAATAAACAGCAAATACAACAGACCGGCGCGCACCACGCTGACCGAACCGCCGGCGAGCAACGCGTAAAGAATCGGGAACGGAAACGCGATCAGCGCGGCGAAACGATGCAACTGAAAACGCAGCGCCAGCCGGCTGAACCGCGCCAGCAGCATCCAGGTCAGGCTGAAGATCAGCCCCGCGATGGCCGTCACGTGCAGGCCGGAAATCGCCAGCAGATGGCTCAAGCCCACGTCGCGGAAGGTGTCGCGCACCTGCGCCGAAAGCATCTGCGGTTCGCCCAACACCAACGCCAGCACGTAGGGCGCGTTCTCCGGCGAGCCTTGTTGCGCGGCACGGGCGATGCCGCCGCGGATGCGTTCGACCAACCGCGTGAACCCGAATGATCCCCGTTCGACGATCTCGATTTTTTCCCCCGAGCGCACATAGCCTTGCGCGAGGAGGCCGTCGACCTGCGCCAGCCACGGCGAATCGACCGCGCCCGGTGTGCGAAAACCACCGATCGGCCGCACGTCGGTGGAAAAACGCACCCGGTCGCCGATCTCCACCGGTGGCAGGTCGCGCGCCACGGTGACGCGCAGGCGCCCCCGCGCGCTCGTGTATTGGTTGGGTGCAAAGAGGATCCGCTCGGCGGCCAATTCCAGCCGCGTGTGACCGGCGGTGTTGATTTGCGGCGCGGCCGTCAGCGTGCCTTGCACGGTCACCTTGCCCTTGTCGATCCAATGGGTGATGTGCGTGGCGGGCAATTGCGGATAGGCCAACGGCGTGATGCGGCACCAGCCGACCAAAAAGGAAAACAGCAGCCCGGCGATCCAGCGCCACCGGCGATTTTCCCAGATCGTCGCGGCGGTCAGGCCGGCCAGCGCGCACAGGCCCAGCGCGAGCGTCAGCGGCCAGGGCAGATACACGTAACGCCCCAGCCACAGGCTCGCCATCAGGCACAGCGCGGCGGCGGTCAGCGGACGACGGCTCATTTGTCTTTCAAATGTCCATATATGGTTTGCGCCAGACGCGGACCGATGCCCGGCGCTTGTTGCAATTCCTCTATGCCGGCCGCCTTGACGGCCTTGATCGTGCCGAAGGTTTTGAGCAGCGCTTTTTTCTTTTCCGCGCCCAACCCGGGAATGTCGTCAAGCACGCTGCCGACCATCTTCTTCGAGCGCAGCGTGCGGTGATACTCGATGGCGAAACGGTGCGCCTCGTCGCGAATGCGCTGCAGCAGATGCAACGCGTTGCTGTTGGCTTTGAGATTCACCGGATTCTTGCGCTCGGGTAGGTAGATTTTATCCTTCGCCGCCTGGTCGCCCGGCGCGAGGTCCTTCACCTTGGCGATCGACGCGACCGGCTGCTCAAACAGGTTCAGCGCGTGCAACACTTCGCGCGCCACGTTGAGATGCCCCTTGCCGCCGTCGATCAACAGCAGGTCGGGCAGGCCGCCTTCCTCGACGCCGCGCGCAATGCGCCGCGTAAGCGCCTCGTGCATCATCGCGTAATCGTCCGGCTCGTCGCGCAGGCGGATGCGGTAGCGGCGATACCCGGCCTTGTCCGGCTCGCCGTTGGCGAAACGCACCAACGAGGCCACGGCCAGCTTGCCCGAAACGTTGCTCACGTCGAAGCACTCGATCGTCTCCGGCGTGCGCGGCAAATGCAGCCGCTGCCGGATTTCCTCCAGCACTTCCTCCCGGCTGATCAACTGACTGCGGCGTACGGTGAATTGGCGCCGGGCGTTGTTGGTCGCCATCTCCACCAGTTGCTTCGCCTCGCCGCGCTGGGGCAGGCGCAGTTCGACGCGCCGGCCGCCGCGTTCCTCCAGCCATTGCGCGTACAGCTCCAGCCCGCCGTCGGGTTCGACCGGCACCAGCACCTGGCGCGGAATGAACACGTCCTCGGAATAAAAACGACCGAGCACCTGGGCCAGCAGCGAGGCGTCGTCGCGCTCGACGTTCCCCAGCGCGAAAGTGCGCTGGCCGGTAATCGCGCCGTTGCGGATGTACAGCTGGCACACGACCACCGCCGCGCCCTCGCGGTACAGGCCGAACACGTCGCGGTCGATCAACGAGGGATCGACCACCTTTTGCTTTTGCAGCGTGGTTTCGATCGCCCGGATGCGATCGCGCAGCCGCGCCGCTTCCTCGAAAGCCATCGCCGTCGAACGCTCCCGCATCTGCTCGGTGAGCGCGGCGATGATCTCCTGATAGCGTCCGGCGAAAAACGAACGCACCTGGCGCACGATTCGTGCGTAGCTTTCCTTGTCGATCAGCCCGACGCACGGCGCGTGGCAGCGGCCGATCTGGTGTTGCAGGCAAGGGCGCGTGCGCGCGGCGAATTGGTGGTCGCTGCATTTGCGCAGCGGAAAATTAGTATTGAGAAAGCGCAGCGTTTCGCGCGCGGCCGTCGCGTTGTCGAACGGTCCGAAATACGCGTCGCCGTCGCGCTTCATTCGCCGCACCACGTACAGCCGCGGGAAATCGTGCCCGAGCGCCAGGCGCACGCACAGGAAACGCTTGTCGTCCTTGAGCAGCACGTTGTAGCGCGGGCGGTGCTTTTTGATCAGCGTGTTTTCGAGGATCAGCGCTTCTTTTTCCGAATCGGTGACGATCCAGTCGAGGTCGCGGACGCGCGAAACCAGCACGCGCGTTTTCGGGTCGAGTTCGTCGGTGCGTTGGAAGTACGAGCGTACGCGGTTGCGCAGCACCTTGGCTTTGCCGACGTACAGAATCTCGCCGTTCTCATCCTTCCACAGGTAGACGCCCGGGTCGGTGGGAACCAGTTGCAGTTTTTGTTCGAGGTCGTCGACCGGCATTATTCCCTGTTGGGGATGACGCAAACGAAGATGAGTTTGTCGTCGCCCGTGTTGACGATCTGATGAAGGGCGTCGGGTTCGACGAAGGCCACCGAGCCCGGCCCGATGGGCATCGTTTCGCCTTCGTAGAAAATCTCGCCCCGACCGGCGTGGACGAAAATCTCATGTTCGAAGTCGTGGTGGTGTTTGGGCGAATAGCCGCCCGGCGCCAGTTCGAACACGCGCAGGGTGAAGTTGTTCGCGCCGTGCTCCGGTCCGACGGCGATGTACTTGATCACGCCTTGCATCGTTTCGTCGTTGACCGGCAGCCCTTCCACCTCATGGTAATGCTTTTTGATATGCATGAACGCCTCCCGCATTGCCTCGATTGTATAGCGGCCAACGGTGCGAACTCAACCGCGCTTGCGCACCTTGCGCCGTTTGACGGTCGGTTTGTACACCTTGTGCTTGTGCAGTTCCGCGCGCAGATCGGCGGTCGATTTTTTCGTGCCCAGATGCAGCTCTTCGAGGACGATGATCCGGTCGCGCAACTCGGCGGCCTTTTCGAAATCCAGATCCTTCGCCGCCGCCAGCATCTCGTTTTTCAGCGAGTCGATCATCAACGGCAACTGCGCCGGATCGATGTCCTCCTCGTCGTCGGTCAACGCGGGCACGGTCAGGTAATCGGCCTCGTAAATCGACGCCAGCACGTTGTCGATGTTCTTGACGATCGACTCGGGCGTGATGCCGTTTTCCTCGTTGAACGCGGCCTGGATCTTCCGCCGGCGCTCGGTTTCGTCCAGCGCCCGCCGCATCGAATCGGTCATCTTGTCCGCGTACAAAATCACCGTGCCCTCGACGTGCCGCGCCGCGCGTCCGATGGTCTGGATGAGGCTTGTTTCCGAACGCAGAAAGCCTTCCTTGTCCGCATCGAGAATCGCCACCAGGCTGACCTCGGGCAGGTCGAGCCCCTCGCGCAACAGGTTGATGCCAATGAGCACCGAAAAATCGCCCCGGCGCAGATCACGCAAAATCGCGATGCGCTCGAGGGTGTCGATTTCGCTGTGCAGATAGCGCACGGGCAGGCCCAGGTCGCGGTAATAGTCGGTCAGGTCCTCGGCCATGCGCTTGGTCAGCGTGGTGACCAGCACGCGCTGCCGCTTTTCCAGGCGCGCCTTGATTTCGTCGAGCAGATCGTCGACCTGCGATTCGGCGGGACGCACCTCGACGCGCGGATCCATCAACCCGGTCGGGCGGATGACCTGCTCGACCACTTCGCCGCCGCAATGCTCCAACTCGTACGGGCCGGGCGTGGCGCTGATGAACACGGTCTGGCCCATGCGCTTTTCGAATTCGGCGAAGGTCAGCGGGCGGTTGTCCAGTGCCGAGGGCAGGCGGAAGCCGTACTCGACCAGGCTGGCTTTGCGGCTGCGATCGCCGTTGTACATCGCGCGTATTTGCGGCACGGTCTGGTGCGATTCGTCGATGAACAGCAGGTAATCGTCGGGGAAGTAATCGAGCAACGGGCTGGGCGGTGAGCCGGCGTTGCGCCCGTCGAGATGGCGGCTGTAATTTTCGATGCCGTTGCAGTAGCCCAGCTCGTAGAGCATCTCCAGATCCAGCAACGTGCGCTCGCGCAGGCGTTGCTCCTCCAGCAGCTTGTTCTGGCTTTTGAGCAGTTGCAGCCGTTCGCGCAGTTCGTCGCGGATCGACTCGATGGCGCGCTCCAGTTCCTCGCGCGGGGTTACGTAGTGGCTGTTGGGAAACACGGCGGCGCGCTCGATTTCGCGCAGCGACTTGCCCAGCAGCGGATCGATCTCCTTGATCATCTCGATCTCGTCGCCGAACATCTCGATGCGGATGGCCTTCTGATCCTCATAGGCCGGGAAGATTTCGACGATGTCGCCGCGCACGCGGAAGGTGCCCCGATGAAAATCGGTGTCGTTGCGCTCGTATTGCATGTCCACGAAGTTGCGCAGTAGTTGCTGCCGGTCCAGTTCCTGCCCGCGATGAAAAACGGTCAGCATACGGCTGTAATTGTCCGGGCGGCCCAGGCCGAAAATGCAACTGACCGAGGCGACGACGATCACGTCACGGCGGGTGAGCACGCTGCGCGTCGCGCTGTGGCGCAGGCGGTCGATGCGTTCGTTGACCGAGCTGTCTTTCTCGATGTACGTGTCCGACGAGGGAATGTACGCCTCGGGTTGATAGTAGTCGTAGTAGGAAACGAAATACTCGACCGCATTGTCCGGAAACAGTTGCTTGAATTCGCCGAAAAGTTGCGCGGCCAGCGTTTTGTTGTGCGCCAGCACCAGCGCCGGGCGGTTGAGCTGAGCGATGACGTTGGCCACGGTGAACGTTTTTCCCGAGCCGGTCACGCCCAGCAACGTTTGAAAGGGACATCCTTCGCCGAGGTTGCGCACCAGGGCGTCGATCGCGGCCGGCTGATCGCCGGTCGGTTGATAGTCGCTGATCAGTTTGAAGGTATCCATGCGCGCGATCCTAGCAAGATGCGTGCGGCGATAAAAGCGGCCTCAGTGAATTATCGCGGCGTAGTCGCCGCCGGTCAGAATGTCGAACTGCAGCAAAGCCAGCATCGCCTCGCCGGCGCGCGTGAAGTGACCGTTGAAGGGCAGGTAGAGCAGATCGTCGCCTGAGTATTGCTGGAACTCTTGACGCAGGAAGCGGCAGTCCAGATCGTGCCGCGGACAGTACGCTTCCAGGAACGGAACGAACGTGCCGCGGTACACACGGTCTTTCTCGAACGCGTAAAGCTCGCGCCCCTGCGCCCATTCGCGCGCGGCCACCTGGTGCCCGTGCGGATAAACGAACACCACCAGCGGAATGTCGCGCGCGGCCAGGTAATCGCGAATCAGCCGCACATACGCACCGGTCTGTTTGTAGTAGGGCTCCCAACCGGTCAGCTCGTCGCGGGTCGTGCCCAGCCGGTCGGTGTCGATGTCGCCTTGGGCGATCGTTTGTCGGGTGAAACTTTTTTCGAAGTAATGCGTGCGCTCGGCGATGAATTTAACAATAAATACTTTATAATATAAAAATCCTAGTAAATGGTTCTTTTGCGGCGGCTCTTTGGCGATGACGGTCGGGATCGGCCGGAAGGGGACGGCCACGGGCAGGCCTTGTTCGTCGAACTGCGCGATGCGTGTGTAGAGCTGATCGTCCTGCACGTCGGTCATGTCGAGGTTGAGCAGCACCAGGTCGGGCGCGAGGTCGATCAGCTCCTTGGACAGCAGCAGGTATTCCAGCAGCGGGCTGTAGGAAACCTGTCCGGCGTTGATCACCTGGAAGCGCCCGGCGCCGAATTTATCGTTAAGTTTACGCTCCAGAATTTTTGTCGAACAGAACGGAAACGGCGCCGTACCCGCCTCGGTGAACGAATCGCCCAACACGAGAATGCGCGTCACGCCGTCCGGTTTGGGGCCGTATTCCACGTCGCGCAAGCCCTGAGAGTTGGTGACCACTTCGATTGTTT
>Ga0116164_10000119_pt1:25000-76894 | contig 76894 bp, 65 predicted proteins | sample AD_UKC109_MetaG_FD_89888 | JGI IMG/M metagenome (GOLD analysis project Ga0116164, IMG submission 89888) | Active sludge microbial communities of municipal wastewater-treating anaerobic digesters from Hong Kong - AD_UKC109_MetaG | ecosystem: Engineered > Bioreactor > Anaerobic >... | reverse complement strand
CCGCGCGGAACTCGAACTTGTTGCCGGTAAAGGCCACCGGCGAGGTGCGGTTGCGGTCGGTGGTGTCCAGCGTGACGCCGGGCAGGTGACGGACCTTCAGGTCCAGGCTCGCCTCGTGCAGATCGGCGATGTCCTTGCCGCCGGCGATCGCGTCCAGCACCGCCGCGATGTAGCCGCCGATGAACACCGACATGATCGGCGGCGGCGCCTCGTTCGCGCCCAGGCGATGATCGTTGCCCGCGTCGGCCACCGACGCGCGCAGCAGACCGCTGTAGTTGTTGATGCCCAGCATGAACGCGGACAAAAACGCCAGAAACTGCACGTTGCGCTTGGGCGCTTCGCCCGGCTCCAGCAGGTTGTTGCCGTCGCTGTCCATCATCGACCAGTTCAGGTGTTTGCCCGAACCGTTCATCCCGGCGAAGGGCTTCTCGTGCAGCAACACGGTCAAGTTGTGCTCGTCGGCCACCTGCCGCATGATCTCCATCGTCTGCAGATTCTGATCGACCGCCAGGTTCGCATCAACGAACGTCGGCGCCAGTTCGTACTGGTTGGGCGCCACTTCGTTGTGCCGTGTCTTGAAGGGAATGCCCCGGTCGATGAGGATCTTCTCCACGTCTTCCATGAACGACAGCACGCGCGGACGGATCGACCCGAAGTAATGATCCTCGAACTGCTGCTGCTTCGCCGACGGCGCACCCAGCAACGTGCGGCCGGTCAGCAGCAGGTCAAGCCGATCCTGGAAAATGCTCTTGTCGACCAGGAAGTATTCCTGCTCCGGTCCGACGGTCACCTTCACCTGCCGCGCGGTGCGGTTGCCGAACAGCTTGAGCATCCGGTAAGCCTGTTTTTCCACCTGCCCCAGGGAGCGCAGCAGCGGGGTTTTCAGGTCGAGCACTTCGCCGTTGTAGGACATGTACACCGACGGAATGACCAGCGTTGCCGACTTGCTGCCGTTCATGATGAACGCCGGGGAGGTCGGATCCCACGCCGTGTAGCCGCGCGCCTCGAAGGTGCTGCGCATGCCGCCGGAGGGGAACGACGAAGCGTCCGGTTCGCTCTGAATCAGTTGGCCGCCGGAGAACCGTTCGATCGGCCGGCCGTCTTCCAGGGTCAGAAACGCATCGTGCTTTTCGGCGGTGACGCCGCGCTGCGGCTGAAACCAGTGCGTGAAGTGCGTCGCGCCGTGATCCTGCGCCCATTCCTTCATCGCATGCGCGACCTGGTCGGCCAGTTCGCGGTTCAGCTTTTCCTTCTGCTCGATGACGTTCATCAACGCTTGGAAGGCCGGTTTGCTCAAATGGCGTGACATTACGTCACGGGTAAACACCTTGGCGGCAAACTTTAAATGCATCTTTATCCGTCTCCTTGAAAATGAGAGTTGCTGGCTTTTTGTGAACGACCTGGCTGTTACTTTTCTTCGCAGTCGATAGAAGCTATTTTCTGCATTTGACGCGGTTTGTCAATGCAAAAAAGACCTATTTTGGAAATTTATACACTCGAAAGTGCCATATCTAGTGTAAAGGGTGGGTTGGTGCGGTTTTTAAATATATGTAAAATATCATTGGGCAGCCACGCTAATGACACAATATTCCGATGGATTTCCCCGGGCGCGGACAAACCGGTCAAGCGTTCGCGACTTTCGGTCGATATTAATGATTTGCTTTTTATGAAAAAACGGGCTGTGAATTGAACGCTTTCGCTCGCGCGAAGGTCTTGTAAGCGGGGATACGGATAGAGTATGGTGATGCAACTTTTACGCGTGACCAAGGAGTGATTCGACCGTGCGCCGTGTGATCCTATATCTGATTGTCGTGTTGATGGGCTTTTCCTGCCTGGCGGTGACCTGGCACCTGGAGCCGCCGATTCAACGTATGCCCAAACCCAAAGCGAAAGCGGCGCAAAATGGGCCGGCGAAAAAGGAATTTCACGTTCGCCTGTTTTCCCGCCAGAAGATCGAGCTCGACGAACTGACCGTCGAAATCGAGTGGGACGAAGGGGTGATCGACAAACCGGTCGTCAAATACGGCATGGTGACCCGCCGCGCCCGGCCGCGCCTGCGGGCAGCCGGCAATCACGCGACGATTCATTTTAAAAACATGAGCGGCGAAAAGGCGCAGATCGTCGGCCGCGGCCCGATCGCGCGCCTGTCGTTCCGGCAGGTGGATCAGGACGCCAAACTCGGTTCGCGCTCCGTGCGCGTTCTGTCGGCCAAGGGCCTGACGCCCGCCGGCGAGCAAGTCGACGTTGCCGGAATCACCGTGGCGCGGTATACACCAAAGGTGAAAAAAGCGCCGCCGAAGGCGGAAGCGCCGAAAGGGAATGATCAGTGAGCGAAACCTTGCGTCAGACAAAAAGTCTTGATGTGGAAACCAAGCGGTTCGCCATCGAGGATTATCTGGCCATCTTGCGTTATCGTAAGTGGCTGATGGTCGTCCCCACGGTCGTGCTGGTGCTGGCCACGGCCTTCGGCAGTCTGTTTCTGACCGACATCTACCGCGCGCAAACGTCGATTCTGATCAGCGCCGGCGACGTCCCGGACGATTTCGTGCGCACCACGGTCAACGATCCGATTCAGGAGCGCATCACCACCATTCGCGAGCAAATTCTCTCCGAAACGTTGCTGCTCAACATCGTCAACAGTTTCGGCCTCTATCCGGAAATGGCCAACCGGCCGACCGAAGAGTTGATCGCGCGGATCAAAGGCAACATCCGCCTGCAGATCTACGGCAAAAACGCTTTCACCATCAGCTACACCGGCACCGATCCGATGGTCGTGCAATCGGTGACCAACCGCCTGGCCCAGATGTTCATCGAGGAAACCGTCGGCGATCGCCAGAAGAAGGCCAAGGCGACGATGGACTTTCTCGCCCAGCAGTTGGAAGAGGTGAAAGTCAAACTCGACGGCCAGGAACAGGTGGTCGCCGAATTCAAAAAACGCAACATCGGCCTGCTGCCCGAGCAGATGGAAGCCAACCAGCGTACGCTGGACCGCTACCAGTTGGAACTGCAGAGCATCGACGATCAACTGCGCGCCTACGAGGGCAACAAGAGCCTGCTCGTCAGCCAGATGGTGCAGTTGCAGGGCGCGCTCATGACCGCCGGCGGCGGCCAGTTGGTTACCGCGCAGCAACAGCTCGAAGCGCTCGAAGCCGAACTCAAACAGGCCCTGCAGGACAAAACGCCCGAGCACCCCGACGTCGTCGCCCTCAAGAGCAAGATCGCCGCGCTCAAGGCCGAAATCGGCACCAACGTCATGGTCGACGGGCAGCAGTTCCGCGTGACCTCGGTCAACCGCGATCTGTACAACAGCATCCAGCAGACCGAAATCAAAATCCGCTCCCTGTCCGGCCGGCGCGCGTCGGTGCAGAGCGAAATGGCCAAGCTCAATTCCGACGTCTCCAAGGCGCCCGCCGTCGAGCAGGAACTGTCGGGTCTGATGCGCGACTTCGACAAGCTGCGCGAGACCTACCAGGATCTGCAAAAGAAATACATGGAAGCCAAACAGGCCACCGCCCTCGAAGCGCAGCAGAAGGGGCGGCAGTTCAAGATCATCGACGAGGCGCGTTTTCCGGAAAAGCCCTACAAGCCCAATCGGCCGCGGCTGGTCGCGCTGGCCTTCGTCATCGGCCTGATGCTCGGCATGGTCGCGATTTTCATCACCGAGCACATGGACCACAGCATCCGCGACGACAACGATCTGGCCGCGTTCACCGGTAAAACCGTGCTCGCGACGATCCCGCGTTTCGAGATGGAGAAAGACCGCATCGCACGCAGCAACATGATCAAACTCGCCATCACCGCCGCGGCGGCGATCGGCTTTTTGATTCTACTGTTCATCATTCTCAAGGTGGGATTCGGCTTCAATCCGCTCAGGCTGATCGGCCGCTAAAAGGAAAGCCGCACTTCGCACGGCGTGAAAGGAATCCTGGATCCCCGGGTCAAGCCCGAGGATGACGGTAAGAATTGTCATGCCCGCGCAGGCGAGCATCCAGGACCGGCAGATACCTTTCCTGACCTTACCTTACGCTTTCAATTTAGCGACCACGTCGCCGAAGAACAGCGCGTCCTTCACCCGCGCTCCGCGCGGTCGCATCGCGTCGTCGGCGTAAAGTTTGGCTTCACCGCTCTTGATCGCGTACACATCCTTGTCCAGCTTGACGGTCAACTGCCGCTTGGCGCCGACCTGCTTCATCCACTCTTTTTCTTCGTCGGGCAGATCGCTGATCTTGGCGATGTACACGTCGATGCGGTCGGTCGACACGCGCTTTTTCTTGCCGTCCTTTTTGATCGTTCGCTCCCACGGCATGGTCTGCAATTTGAAAAGCTTGCCTTCCTCGATCTTGCCGTAGGCGCCGGCCCGCATGTTGAAAAACAAATTGACGATGTCGTCGTAATACACGTTGGGCGGAATGTGCCGCGCTTGCGGTTTTTTTCTTTTGCCGTTTTTCACGCGCGTTTTGATCCACCGCCGCGATTTGTAGTTGAAGTAATGCCGCGATTCGCTCGTGCCCTCGGTCGAAATCAGCTTCGTGTAAAAACTCGAGGTCACAAACCGCATCCCCTGCGGCGTTTTCTCCGGGCTGAAGGTCGAGGTCAACACCTGCTTGCGGTACTTGACCACCTGCGCCGCCAGCCCCGTGATCGTCGCTTCTATCGACGCGGTGAACGTTTCTTCCGCCGTGCGCTTGAAGGTGATCTTCCCCTGCGCCGTCTTCGCGGTCATGAAGCGAATCTCGAACTTGATGCTCTCGTTGATGAACTGCTTCGCGATCGCCGCCGGCGGCGCCCAACTCGACGGATCGGTCTTTTTAATGCCCTCGGCCTTTTGCGGCTTGGCGGCTTCCTGCTCCACTTTTATTTCGAATTTGTCGGCGAACGCCGACGTGCCGAACAACAATATGCTGGCCGTCGCGGCCAATCCCGTGACCATAAAATCGCGACGGTCCATCCCGGATGCCTGAGCTGCATGATGGCGGCTTTTATCTTTCACGATCCGGTCCTTTCGTTTTGCTTATCGCCAAGATAATTGGCGGCTCCTATGCTGTCAAACGGCCGCCCGCGGAAACATGCGTCTCCTTGGGCGGCCCCCTTACATTCCTTTAGACACCGCCGCGCCGCAAAAGGATCACCGCAATTCACATTACCGGTTGTTGCCGATGTATGCGGGAGCTTTGGGATGGTTTGGTTTTGTTAGCCCCGCCAGGGGCGACAGATTTGTAGCCCGGTGCGCAAGCGCCGGGAAAAAATGTCCGATTTCACCCAAGCCCCGCAGGGGCGGCAGACGCAATTCAGCCCGCTTGACGCCCACCTATGCTTCGTATATGATATATATCATATAGGTCATATATGATATCGGGGAAATGAAAAGAGGGCCCGCATGAAGCTATCGAAAAAGGGACAATACGCCCTGCGCGTGCTGCGTCATCTCGCGGAAAATTACGGCGATAAACCGCTGTCGGTTTCGCATCTCGCGAAAATCGAAAACGTGCCCTATAAGTACCTCGAGCAGATTTTATCCACCCTGCGCAAACAGGGTTTGCTCGTGAGCGCCCACGGCAAGGACGGCGGATACGCGCTGCGTCGTCATCCGGCGAAAATCACCCTCGGCGACATCATCCGCGCCGTTGACGGACCGCTCGCGCCGATCCCCTGCGCCAGCCGCACCGCGCCGCATCAAAGCTGCGACTGCCCGTACCCCTTCGAAACCTGCTGGCTGCGTCAGGTGATGTTGCGCGTGCGCGACAACATCTCGGCCGTCCTCGATCAGGAGACGCTCGAGCAGATGACCCTCGACGCCAATCGCTTCGACGAAGTCGCGCCTTAAACAAAAGCGGCTTGCCGCCGCGCCCGCTTTTGTGTACCAATAACCGAACGTGACATTTACTTGACGGCAGGCCACCGTGCGCTGGAGGTTTGCCGTCATTGTCGTTTTAAAAGCCGCCGACGAACGAGGATGTGCCCGATGAACACCGCCGCCGAACAACGCCGTCCCTCCCTGCTGCGCGACCTGCGCGACAACGGTCCGATCTGGTTCATCTACCTGATGGCCATTTCGCTGCTCAACTACGAACTGACCAACGTGCGACCCGAACACTACGCGGAGGTGGGCATACCGCTGTGGCGCTTTGCGATCACCGCCGTGTTTCCGTTGTTCTGGGTGATTGTCTATTTCTACTTCCGCGCCCGCGATTCGCAACGCCTGAAAAACCGTTGGCGGACCTTCGGGATCGTCGCCGGCGTGCTGTTGGGCCTGCCGCTGTTGGCCGTGATCGGCGCGCGCCCCAGCTACCTGACCGAACAGCAGATCGTCATGTTCTACGAGTACGCGCAATTTTTGTGGGTGGCGCTCCTGCTGGCCCACGTGTGGTACACGCGCGGCTTTACGGCGGTCGCGTTGTTTTTCGGCGTCTGTTTTCTCTACGGCATCTGCCTGGAAAACATGGGGATCATCATCGGCTACTTCGGCGAAAGCCACTACCGCCACTACCTCGGTTTGAGTCCGGAGTTTTATCTGCCCGCGCCCGCCGCGACGATGCTGGGTTGGTGCATCGTCTTTTACATCTGCATCTGGCTGGCCGAGTATCTCGGCGACAAGCTGCGCTTCGTGCGCGGTCGGCCGCTGCGCCTGGCGCTGCTGACCACGGCGATCGCGCTGAGCCTCGACATGCAGATCGACCCGCTCGCCTCGCTCTCGGGCCTGTGGTGGAAGTGGGATCCGCGCCTGCCCGGTTTCTGGCTGGGCGTGCCGTTCATCAATTACGTGGCCTGGGCCGCCGCGTTTCTGCCCTTCGCCTTCGCCTATTTTTATTACAAGGGCCGCGAAGACCTGTCGCCCTGGCGGCGCAATCGTCGCTTGTTGCTCTGGGTGCCCTGGATGGTGCTGATCTGTCTGGCGATCGGCATGCCGATCATCATCCTCGCCGAGCGCGGCATCAGCGGACCGTCGTTTCAGATCGCCTTCGAATTCTGGGACAAGATCATGCCGTATTGATGCCGGAGAGACGGGAGTGAAGGTTGTTGGCTTTTACCCTCTCCCGGTGGGAGAGGGTCGGCCGTAGGCCGGGGCGAGGGCGATGCATAGTATAAAGATATTTTATCGGTGTGTTTCACGCTTTTGGCGAAGCCAAAGGTGTGCTGATTAAAATCGTTCCGGATCGCCTTCGAATTCTGGGACAAGATCATGCCGTACTGATTGTTGAATGATAGCCTTCAAGCCCGTAGGGCGCAGGTCAATAGCGAAGGGCTTCAGAGATTGTCGATAAATGCGCCGATAGGCGACAAACAGCCCCATCAGGGGCGATAGAGGGTAGCCCGACCCGTAAGCGTCGGGCATTTTCCCCCAAGCTCTACACGCATTCACACTCAAGACGAGAAAATCGACAGTCTCTTCAGCCCTGGTATAAAAAGGACCAAATTAAAACAAACCCCTGAAAGGGGTGCTGGACGTATTCACACCAATAAATGAATTAAAGTTCCTGCCGGTTGAGCGCCCAGGCGGCCAGCAGGCAGCAGGCGAGGGCATAGTGCGCCGCGTAGACCAGCAACAGCGCGTACGTGCCGCCGACGCCGTGCAGTACGGTGAAATCCTTGAAGCTCAGGTAGAAAGTCGAGGTCGGCGGGCACACCAGGTGCACCACGCGCGCCACGCCGTGCATGATGTCGAAAGCCGTCGGCGACAGCTTGGGGAACAAGCGGTTGATCGACTCGGCCGTGTAAAAATTATCCCACGCCAGCAACGCGACGATCCCCGCCAGAAAACGCGGCGCGAACTGCGCCAGCATCATCGCCAGCGCCATCACCGTCAGGTGCACCGGCAGCAGGTGCAGTTGGTACACCGCGTCGCGCCAGGACACCGCCGCGCCTTCGTGCCACGCGGCCAGCAGCAGCAACACGGTGAAGCCCGCCGCCACCAGCGCCAGGTACGCCAGAGCGCCCAGCAGCTTGCCGACGATCACCTCCAGCAAACTGATCGGCCGCGTTAACGTGCTGCGCAACGTGCCGTCCGCGCGATCGGCGTGCACCAGCGAGATGCCCAGCCAGATCGCCATCAGCCACAAAATCATCCGCGCCAGATTCTGCGCGGTCGACACCCACAGATCGCCCAGCGCGAAGGTCGCCGCGGCCAGCAAACCGATGATGAACGCGCCGGCGAAAAAGTACCGCGAGCGACTCAGGCGCAGCAGCGTGAAGCGGGCGACGGCGATGATCTTCATGCCTGCTCCTCCCGCCCGATCGCGCGGATGAAATAGTCCTCGAGCGCGATGCGCTCGGCCTGCGCCGACACCACGCGCCCGCCGGCCGCGGCGATTTTTTCGCTCAACGCCGCCAGCGCCGCCGTGTCGGGCACGGTCGTTTTCCACAGTCCGCCGTCGGCGCGCTCGGCGCCCGCCAACTCCGGCCCCGGCTCGCCGAGCAGCGCGAAACGCACCGCCAGCAGGCTGTTTTCGCCCAGCAGGTCGGCCAGCTTGCCCGCCGCACGCACGCGTCCGTTGTCCAGAATGCCCACGCGGTTGCACAGCCGCTCGACCTCGCCCAGCAGGTGCGAGTTGATGAACAGCGTCGCGCCGCCCGCCGCCAGCTTGGCCAGCAGATCGCGCACGCGCTTGCGCCCCAGCGGATCCAGCCCGCGTGTCGGTTCGTCCAGGAAGATAATTTCCGGTTCGGCCAGAATCGCCGCCGCGATGCCCAGCCGCTGCTTCATGCCTTTGCTGTAGGTGCCGATGCGCCGGTCGGCCGCGTCGCCCAGTTCCACCAGCGTGAGCGTTTCGTCGATGCGCGCCGGCAGCCGCACGCCGTCCACCGCGCTGAGCCGGCCGAAGTAGGCCAGATGCTCGCGGCCGGTCGCGCCGGCGAACAGTTGCGGTTCCTCGGGCAGATACGCCGTGCGCGCGAACAACTCGTGACGCGACGGACGCTCGCGGCCCAGCACGCGCAGCGAACCGCCGCTGATGTGCGTCAGGCCCAGAATGCAACGCATCGCCGTCGTCTTGCCCGCGCCGTTCGCGCCCAGCAGGCCGAACACGTCGCCGCGCTGCACCTCGAAGGACACGTCGTCCAGCGCCAGCGTTTCCGCCCGCCGCGTCGCGAAGCGCTTGCTCACCCCGCGCAGTTGGATGACCGCGTCGCTCATTGCGTCACCCTCCGCTGCGCGCGTCCGCCCTCCGGCGGCAGGTAGCCCTCGATGATCTCCCGCAATTGCATGTTGCCGCCGGACACGTATTTGTCCGTGGCGTAGCGGATGACGTTCGTGCCGTCCACGACGTAGATCGTCGGCGTGTTTTTCGCGCGGAATTTCGGGGCGCGCGTGCCGCCGCGATCGAACACGGTCAGCTTTTCGTTCAGGGAATATTTTTCCGCGAAGTGCCGGTGCGCGCTTTCGTCGCCGCCGGTGAACACGGTGACCAGCCGCAGGCGCCCGTCGGGATAATCCTCGCGCCAGGCCTGCATCGCGCGCATCTGTTTGGCGCCCGCGCTACGCGTCGGATCGAGAAACACGAACACCCGCACCAGCCCGCGATCGAGCGCCGAATCGTAATACTCGCCGGCGAGGTTGGGCCCTTGCAGCAGCGGGGCGCGCGTGTTGAGCGGCAGGAGGTTGGGATTCTCCGCCCAGGTGGCGCGCTTCAGGCCCAGGTGCAGCGGAATGCCGATCAGCACGAACAGCGCCAACGCCGCCGCCGCGCGCCATCGATTGCCGCCGAGCCACTGCACCGCTTCCACGCTCACTCCTCCGGGTTGGGTAGGCTGACTTCCGGCGGCGACAGCGGTTCGGTCGCGCCCGCGTGTTTGGCGCGAATGGCCTTGGTCGTGCCGTGTTCATCCTCGAAGGCCTTCACTTTCTTCGAGAGTTCCGTGTCGGTCGGCACGCTCACGGTCAGCTCGACCAGATCGTAACGGAACCGGTTGCCGACCTCGCGCAGATCGGCCAGTTCCTTTTGCCAGCGTTCGATGTTCGTTTTGTAGCGGTCGTAGCGCGCCTGCAGCGACGCGTCGCCGGCCAGAAATTCGGCGATCTTCTCCTCGCCGCCGGCCTGCTTGTTCAGCGAATCGACGTACTTCTGGTAGCGCTTGATCTTGCGTTCCAGGATCTGCCGCTCGCCCTCGTCGGCGAATTTTTTGCCCGCCTCGACCAGCGTGACGTCCAGCCGCCCCACGTAGCGCCCCAACTCGTAAACGCTGACCACCGGCACGTCGTTGTTGTGTTGCACCTGGTGAGTGAGCATCTTGGCGTCGCGGCTTTTGATGACGAAGTCCACGCCCTCGACCGCCGTCAGCACCGCCTGAAGTTGTTCATAATCGAGGTTGGCCACCAGCACCAGCAGGTCGCATTCCTTGCGCAGCAGCGGCGCGTATTGCGCGGCGGCGGCCACCGGATCGGCGATGACGATCTGTGCGGGCCACGACAATTCCTCGAGCCCGATTTTCTTCCGGTCGCTGACCAGTCCGAGCAACCCCACGCGCAGCCCGCCGCGTTCGAGCACCAGCGTCGGCTGCCACAGCGGCTTGTTGGTCGCCGCGTCCAGCACGTTCGCGCCCACGATCGGAATGTTCATGATCTGCGCGGCTTGCCGTAGCGGCGCGACGCCCAGCGCGTAATCCCGCGCGCCGAACAACACCGCGTCGTAACCCGCGCGTTGATAGGCCTCGGCGATCAACGGCACGCGCAATTGTTCGACTTTGCGTTCCTCGTCGGTGTTGGGCTGCACCGGGAACAGAAAATCACCCGCTTCGATCGCCAGCAATCGCGCGCCGTCATTTTTCTTCCAGTCGGCGATCAGCCCGGCGCGCCGGTCGATGCCGCCGGAGATGCCGCCTTTGCAGCCGCAGTCGGCCAGTTCGCCCAGCGCGTCGTTGGTGAAGGCCAGCGTCACGCTCCGGCTCGGTTTCGCCGGCTGCGCCTGACAGCCGACCGCCAACGCGATCAACAACAGCAACAAGAGAATGCGTGCGGTGTTATTCATCTTCTTCTTCGTCGGCCTGTGCGGCCCGGTTCAGAATTTCGGTGATCGGTTGACGGGGAACGAACGGCGTCATCGCCACGCCGAACGCCGCGGCGCTGATCAACCGGCCCACGCCCGCCCGGATTTCCCAGGTCGGCAGCAGCCGGCCGCTCGCCGTCATGGTCGTGTCCAGCGCGACGATTCCCCGCTTCGCCGAGCCGGTCAGCGTCAAGAGCCGCGCCGACAGGCGACTCATGGAATCATAGCCCTCCTGGCGTGTCAAACCGCGCGCCGTGCGCCAGCGGTGCCAATCCATGCACACAATGAAACGGTCGAGGCGTTTGCCGGCAAGGGCATTCAGGTCGATGCCCGTCTCCAGCAGATAGGCGTTTTCCTCCAGCGGCGCGGGCAGCGGCAGCGCCAGACCGACACGGCAACCCGGCGCGGCCCGACGAATCGCCGCGACGATCGTCTCCACCGCGTGGTTGATCTGCCCGGCCTGCGCTTTGCGCAACGCCGCGAAGGCCGCGTTGTCCAATCCCTGCGTGCGCCAGGCGAGTTTCTCGGCGGGCAGGACGCCCATCGTCGCGGGCCAGTCGATCTCGCCGCCTGCCGGTACGGTCGCCGCGTTGCGCGCCTGCTCGCTCATCCCTTCCCCCGGCGCGATGGCCAGATCGCGGTCGAGCCAGATCTCGTCGACGCCCGCGCGCGCCAGATCCTCGGCCAGCGCGGCCAGTTGCTTGATTTCGCCTTCGTCGAACAGGTTGCGGTGACGCTCGTCGGCGACGAACGTTTTGCTTTGCTCGTCCCAACGTTGCTCGGCGCCCGCGCTTCCCTCGCGCGGCGGAACCGACCGCGTGGGCAACACGGCGATCAACTCCAGGTCGGCCTTGTGCGCGGCCGCGACCATCCGCGGTAAAACGTCGCCGCACACCGGCGCGGCCCGCGTCGCGAAGTAAGCCCCGTGGAGCGGCGGTTTTTTCACCAGCCGATGCGCCGGGCGTCCGGGCAGCCGGTAGGCGTCGACCGCCAGCGCGTTGTAGCCGTTGCTCGCCAGAAACGAAGCCAGCCGCGCCAGTTCCCCGTCGTCGGCCTGCGCCAACCGCCCGAGCCACGCGACCAGCAAACGGCGTTCCTCGCGGCGTACGCGGGGCAGGGGCAGGGCTTCGCCGCCGGCCTTCTCGCGCGCCTGCTCCAGCCGCCGGCGCACCTCGGCGATCGCCGCCCCGGTCGGATACGTGCGCAGGTAATGCTCGAAGTGCGTGACCGCCGCCGCGTAGGCTTCCCGCCGGTACGCCGCCTCGCCGGCCTTGAACGTCGCGTCCGCCGCGAAGGGCTCGTTCGGGGCCGTGCGGTAGACGGTCATCATCTCGGTTTCGGCCCGCTGATAATCGCCCTGATAAAAATCGGTTAGCGCCCGGTCGTAGCGTTGGCGCGCGGACGGTTCCGCCGCGTCCGTTGACAGCCACGCGAGGCATCCGCAAATAAGTAAGCACCATAAGGCGATTTGTCTGTTTTTTCGCACGTTGTCTTCACTATCACCAAGTGGCCGTCGAGCGCAATCGGCAATTGACAGTCGGTCGTCTTGTGCTATCTTCTCTCTCCTAATTGTTCCGGCTCAAACGACTTGATAATGAGGTACGATTTCGATGAGTGAGAAGAAGACCAACTACAAAGACACCCTGGCGCTGCCGTTCACGGAGTTTCCGATGAAGGCCAATCTCGCGCAGCGCGAACCGGAAATGCTCAGTCGTTGGGACGAGATGGATCTTTATGGCCAGATCCAGCAGGCCCGACAGGGACGGCCGAAGTTCATTTTGCACGACGGCCCGCCCTACGCCAACGGCAACATTCACCTGGGCACCGTCCTGAACAAGGTGTTGAAAGACATTATTATCAAGTCGAAGTCGATGCAGAACATTTTGAGCCCCTACGTGCCCGGCTGGGATTGCCACGGGCTGCCGATCGAAAACGCGATGCTTAAAGAGCTGGGCGAATCCAAGCCCGCCGCCGGTCAGGAAGGCGATTTCCGCCGCCGTTGCCGCGAATACGCCGCGCGCTACATCGACATCCAACGCGCCGAGTTCATCCGCCTGGGCGTGCTGGGCCAGTGGGCCGACCCCTACGTCACCATGAAGCCGCAGTACGAGGCGATCACCGCGCGCGAACTGGGCAAGTTCATCGCCAAGGGCAGCGTCTACAAAAGCCGCAAACCGGTGTACTGGTGCGCCTCGTGCGTGACCGCGCTGGCCGAGGCCGAAGTGGAATACCAGGATCACACCACGCCCTCGATCTACGTGAAATTCCCGCTGATCGACGAGGTCACCGACGTCATCCCCGCCGCGGCCGGTTACAAGGTCAGCGTGGTCATCTGGACCACCACGCCCTGGACGATCCCGGCCAACCTCGCGCTCGCGTTTCATCCCGAGCACGACTACGTGCTGGTCGACGCGGGCGACGGCGAAGCGTTCATCATGGCCGAGCGCCTCGCGCCCATCTGCATGGACGCCTTCGGCAAGCCGCTCAAGGTGCTGGCCACCTTCAACGCCGCCGGGCTGGAAAAGAAAAAGGCGCAGCATCCGCTGGGCTATCGCGAATCGCTGATCGTCCTGGCCGAGTACGTCACCCTCGACAGCGGCACGGGCATCGTGCACATCGCCCCCGGCCACGGCCAGGAGGACTACGAGGTCGGCCTCGCCTACGGGTTGGACGTTTACTCGCCCGTCGACGATTACGGCAAGTTCACCCACGAGGTGCCCGAGTGGGCCGGCACGTATGTGTTCGCCGCCAACGAGGCGGTGAACAAGACGCTCGCCGAGCGCGGCATGCTGCTGGAACAGCACGACGAACAACACCAGTATCCGCACTGCTGGCGCTGCAAGGAACCGATCATCTTCCGCAGCACCGAACAATGGTTCATCTCGATGAACGAAAACGACCTGCGCGCCAAAGCGCTGGACGAAATCAAGCGCGTCGGCTGGATCCCCGCCTGGGGCCGCGACCGCATCTACGGCATGGTCGAAAACCGGCCCGACTGGTGCATCAGCCGCCAGCGCAGTTGGGGCGTGCCGATCGTTGCGTTCCACTGCGACCACTGCCACGAGATCCTGCTGAGCAAAGAGGTCGTCGATCACGTCGCCGACATCTTCGAAAAGGAAACCTCCGACGCGTGGTTCGACAAGACGGCCGAAGAACTGCTGCCCGCCGATTTCAAATGCCCGAAATGCGGCTGGTCGTCGTTCAGCAAAGAAACCGACATCCTCGACGTCTGGTTCGATTCGGGCGTCAGCTACGCGGCGGTCTGCGAAACCGATCCGCAGTTGGGCGCGTCGGTCGACCTGTACCTGGAAGGTTCCGACCAGCACCGCGGCTGGTTCCACAGTACGCTGCTGGCCGCCGTCGGCACGCGCGACCACGCGCCGTACAACACGGTGCTGACCCACGGCTTCGTCGTCGACGGCAAGGGCTACAAGATGTCCAAGAGCCTGGGCAACACGATTCCGCCGATGCGGATCATCGAGAAATACGGCGCGGAAATCCTGCGCCTGTGGACGGCCGGCAGCGACTACCGCGACGACATCCGCATCTCCGACGAAATCGTCGCCGGGTTGGTCGACGGCTACCGCAAGGTGCGCAACACGCTGCGCTTCATGCTGGGCACGCTCAACGACTTCGACCCGGCCGAGCACGCGCTGCCCGAGGCCGAGCTCGACGAACTCGAGCGCTTCATCCTCGCCAAGTGGGAAATGCTGCGCCAGCGCCTGCTGCGCGCCTACAACGAGTACGATTTCCACCTGGTCTATCACCACCTGCTCAACTTCTGCGCGGTGGATCTGTCCAGCTTCTACCTCGACATCCGCAAGGACACGCTGTACGCCGACGCGATCGGCGATCCGACCCGCCGCGGCGCGCAAACCGCGATCCACACGCTGGTCGGCGAGATGTTGCGCATGATGGCGCCGATCTTCTCCTTCACCGCCGACGAGGCCTGGCAACATCTGCCCGGCGCGAAGGAGGACAGCGTGCACCTGGCGCTGTTCGGCGCGGAAAAACCGGCGCGCATCGACCAGGCGTTGCTCAAGCGTTGGGACGATCTGCTCGAAGTGCGCGGCGCGGTGAACAAGGCGATCGAAACCGCGATCGAACGCAAGCTGATCAAGCAGCGTCTCGAAGCGGAACTGACCATCGCCGGCGACGACAAACTGCGCGCCATGCTCGGCGAATACGGCGACTCGCTGCTGCGTCTGTTCATGGTCGCCAAGGTGACCGTCGTCGCCGAACTCAGCGGCGAACCGCTCGCCCAAAGCGAAGCCCTGGGCACGATCAAGGTCGGCCTTGAACCCACGAGTGCGCCCAAGTGTCCACGTTGTTGGAATCGCGACGAGACCGTCGGGCGTGGTCATCCGGAACTATGCTCGCGTTGCGCGGCGGTCATTGCCTGACGGGGAGAAACGGTGCGAAAAGTTCTGCACGACAAATACGGCGCGATGATCATCATCGGCATCCTCAGCCTCGTGCTGGATCAGGTGACCAAATCGATGATCATCGCCCGGTTTCCGCGCGGCGGATCGTTGCCGGTGATCGACGGCTTCTTCGAGCTGTATCACACGCACAACGACGCGGCGGCCTTCGGCCTGTTCGGCGGCAACTCGGTGACGTTCTTTCTGATCGTCAGTTGCTTCGCCATCGCCTTCATTTTCTATTACTTCATCAAGCTGGAACGCTCCGACGTGCTGCTGGCCGCCTCGCTGGCGATGATTCTCGGCGGCGCGCTGGGCAACATCATCGACCGCATCCGTCACGGTTTCGTCATCGACTTCCTGCGCTTCTACCTCGGCGAACATTCGTGGCCGACCTTCAACGTGGCCGACATCGCCATCGTCTGCGGTGTCGCCGTTTTCGCGCTGGACATGATTCGCCAGGAGCGCAAATCGGCGCTCGAGAAAGGGGCCTGAGCGCGTGCATCCGATGATTTTCGAACTGGGTCCGCTGAAGCTGCACAGCTACGGCTTCATGCTCGCCGTCGCGTTTCTCGTCGGCATCTGGCTGGCCTCGCGCGAGGCCAAACGCCTGGGCACCGATCCCGAAGACGTGCAAAACCTCGCCTTCTGGATTTTGCTGTCGTCGATCGTCGGCTCGCGCCTGTTCCACGTGATCGTCTTCTGGGAGCAGATGGACAGCTTCTGGGAGCCTTTCAAAATCTGGGAAGGCGGCCTGGTTTACTACGGCGGCTTTTTGGGCGCGGTGACCGCGAGCATCATTTACACGCGCATCAGGAAAATGGACTTCTGGCAGTTCGGCGACATCATCGCCCCGTCCATCGCCCTCGGGCTGATGTTCGGCCGCACCGGCTGCACGCTGGTCGGCTGCTGCTACGGCAAGCCCTGCGGCCCCGACTTCCCGCTGGGCATCACGTTCCCGCCCGAGACGATCGGCGTGGCCGGCGTGCGCCTGTACCCGACGCAGCCCGCCGAGGCCCTGGGCAGTCTGGCGATCTTCCTGTTCCTGTGGCTGTACCTGCGGCGCCGGCGCAAGTTCCGCGGGCAGGTGCTGGCCGTGTTCGTGTTGCTTTATTCGCTGCTGCGTACGATCCTCGAATTCTGGCGGGCCGATCCGCGCGGCTTTTTACGGCTGTTTACCGTCCACGGCGAGCCGGGCCTGACCGCGCAGACCGCCGGTGGAATCAAGGGCGCGCTGTTGTGGACCGAAACGCTGGCCGAGGTCGGTCCGGGCGTCTACGCCGTGCAGTTGTCCGAAAGCCAGGTGGTCAGCATCGTGCTCAGTCTGGCCATCGCCGTGTTTTGGGTTTATAAAAGTCGACGCGACCGGCGCCTGGGCGTGGAACTGGGGCCGGTTCCGCTGACGACCGCAAAGGCGAAAGCCCCCAAGCGAAAGGGTAAGAAATGACGCGGCGGATACTTCTGATGTTGTTGGCGTTGGCGCTGGGCCTGGCCGCCTGCAGCGTGACCAAAACCGATTTGCGCCTGGACCAGCTCGACATCGAAGGCATTCCCGCCGCTGAGGTCGCCGACGACATCACCGCCCTCAACGCTCGCGTCACCGGCCTGTGGTCGAGCCTGATCAAGGCCAAGCTGACCACCCACATCACCAAGAAACGCATCGCCGAGTACTTCGAATCGGAAAAAGACCTCTCGGACTTCATCGCCATTTACGCCAGCCTGTTTCGCGAGAAGCATTTCGCCCGCGAATACGTCTACGACTTCGAAATCGGCGAAATCGCCATCGAGCCCAACGGCGTGCTCGCGCGGGTGGAAATCACCATCCGCGGCCGCATCTACTGGTTCTTCCTGCACAAGATCCACGAGGTGCAGCGCTGGAAGCGCATCGACGGCGTCTGGTACATCCAGCCCGAAACCTATTGATTTTCAAACCGTGAAAAACCTGGGAAGAAACGGGACCTTATCTGCGAAAATAATATAATCCTATTATAAAATAACACTAGAATACCGAACAGAAAGTGCGAAAATCTTTTCATAAAATCAATGAACTCGGCTGTTGAAAGGCCCTATTTTATTTGTTTGTGGTGGAATTGTAACCGACTCCGTTTTGCCCTTTTCGATTCAAAGAAATTAATGCTATATTTTTGTATCTCATTTGAATCCGGAAATTTTTATGAACGGCAGGATATTACTAATCAGCAACCGCGAATCGTTGATCGTCGCGTTGGTCTCTTTCCTTGCGGAAATCGGCTTTCAAACCGAAGTGTGCCGCGAGGAAAAACAAGCCCCGCAGGTCGCCCGTTCGTTTCAGCCCGACGTGGTGCTCAGCCAGATGAACCATGCGACCCTGACCGGCATGGAACTGGCGCGGTTGTTCAAAAGCTTCGACTCCCTGGCCGCCATTCCCTTTTTGTTGTTGACCGAAGCCCCGCCCACCGACGAGGATCTCGAGCGCGCCGACATGCGTATCCCGGCCGACGATTTTATCGAACTGCCTATTGATCGTCCGCGGTTTTTGCGGACGATCGAGCGCTGGCTGCAAACCGCCGACCGGCGACCGGTCTCCATCTCCGAACGCATGGCCGGCTCGCTGAGCGAGGAAGAACCGCCGAGCAAGCGTAAATCCTGGCGCAAGGGATTGATCGGACACGTGACCCTCGGTCGTTTGTGCGGCAACCTCGTCGCGCACCAGAGTTCGGGCCGCCTCATCGCCTTGCGCGATCGCCGCCGGCTGATCGCCGAGGTGCGTCGCGGCCAGTTGATCGTCGTGGAGGCCATCGACGGCGCAAACGATTCGCTGATGGATTTCCTGGTGCAGCTCAACGCCATCACCGAACGCGAGCGGCAGATCGCCGATTACCAGGCGCTCAATTCTCACCGGCGGCCCGAGGACGTGCTGCTGACGATGAATCTGATCACGCCCGAAAAACTGGCCGAAGCGATCCGGCAGTTGCAACTGCACAAACTGTTGCGCCTCTGGCGGCCGCAATGGCATGGCGCCGCCTTCGAATTCACGCCCCGGTTTTCCGCCATGCCCGAACACGCTGTGCCGATCGCCTCGGTGGCCGATTTCCTCAAGGCCGGCATCCTTTCCTCGGCTCTTTCCGAGGAACTGACCGCCATCTTCCGCCGTCGGCGTCGTCTGACCGCGCCGCTGAAGATCGGCGACGATTTCGCGAAGATCGTCCGCCGTTACGAAATCAACGGCAGGCAGCAGGAAATGGCCTTGAACCTCGACGGTCGATCGTTGGAGGAAATCGCGGCCGAAGTCGGCGCCGAGTATGATGCATATTTGCGAATGGCGTTCTTCCTGGTGACCGTTCGCGGCGCCGTGTTTTCACCCCCGAAACTGCTGGTTGTCACCGCCGCGCCCGATCAGCCCGAAGCGCCGCCGCCGGATCAGCCCGAGCCGCCGGATCAGCCCGAGCCGCCGCCGCTGTTGGACCGCCAGGACGGCGACGACGGCGCTTATCACTCCTGGAACGCCGACGAATACGACATGGCGATCGACCGCGCGCAAACCCTGTGCGAGCAGGGCAACTTCGCCGAATCGCGCCGCGAGGCCGAACGGGCGCTGAAACTCAATCCGAACAGCAGTCCGGCGATGACCTTGCTGGCCTGGTCGGCCTACAGTCTCTTCGGGCGTGAAAACGATCACGTGAGCTTCGCCAGCAAGCAAATGTTGAAAGACGCCATCAGCCTCGACGAGGGCAACGATCAGGCGATGGTGTTTTTGGCCCTCATCTATCGCGACGAGGGTAAATACGACATGTCGCGCATGTTTTTGCAGAAAGCGCTCGAGAACAATCCGGCCAACAGCCTCGCCGAACGGGAGCTGGGTTTGTTTCCCGTCGACGCCGACGAAAGCGGTGAGTCCGAATACAGTCAATAACGGACGCACCTCCTCGTTTTCGTCCGCTTCACCAGCCGCTTTTTCCATTAGATTCCACTACTTTATATCAAAAGAAACATAATTTGCGGCGGGATACTCCGTTGACATCGCAGGCCTTCTCGCTGTACTTTAATGCGGGTTTTGTACAGGTAAAAAGTCGACTCGACGGTCGTGTTATGTCAAATGCATAATTGACTTGATTGAGTCCGATAGGGGCGTTGTGAAAAACGTAGCGAATTCTTTTTTTCGATGGATTCGCACAATTGCCCGCACGAATTGACGGAAGTAAAACCGTCATACATCCCAAGACGTTACACGTGAGGCAGGCAAAGGAGAAACAATGGCGACTACCTATAGCGGTTACATGGGCGAAGCGCTCTGGATCGATCTGACCAAAGGCGAAGTGAAACCCTTTGAGATCTCCGACCGCGACCGTTACCTGTTTATCGGCAACAAAGGCATCGCCGCGAAAATCCTGTGGGATCATCTCGAGCCCGGCATCGATCCGTTGGGCGAGAAAAACCTGCTTGTCGTCAGCACCTCGCCGATGACCGGCACCGGCGGTCCGTGCACCAGCCGCTTCAACGTCTCCTGCAAAGGTCCGCTGACCGGCGGAATTCTCGCCTCGAACTCCGGCGGCTCCTTCGGCATTCAGCTTAAACGGGCCGGCTACGACGTGCTCGTTCTGGCCGGAAAATCGCCCAAGCCCGTCTACGTCGAGATCACCGAAGAGGGCGCGAAAATTCACGACGCCGACGATCTGTGGGGCCTGGATACCGAGGCCACGCAGGAAGAGATGATCAAGCGCCACGGCAAAGCGGCCGGGCGGTTGGTTATCGGCCCCGGCGGCGAAAATATGGTGCGCTTTGCCTGCCTCATGAGCGGCGAACGCGCCACCGGTCGCGGCGGCGCCGGCGCGGTTATGGGCAGCAAAAACGTCAAGGCCGTCGTCGCCGGCGGCAAAAAGAAAATCCCGGTCACCAACGAGGAATACAAAGAGTTCAACAAATCCTGGATCAAATACCTCAAAGATCATCCGGTCACCGGCAAGGAACTGCCCGAATTCGGCACCAGCGGCCACCTGGGGCGCTGCAACGAACGTGGCGTGCTGCCGACGAAAAATTACAGTGCCGGCAGCTACGAGAATTTCGCGGACATCACCGGCCAGGTATTGGCCGAGAAGTACCTGGTGAAAAACGACGGCTGCATGTCCTGCCCGATCCGCTGCGCCCGCGTCGTCGAAATCGAAGGCAAAAACCTCAAAGGGCCCGAATACGAAACCGTCGCCATGTTCGGCTCCAACATCGACAACAAAGACCTCTGGTCGATCTGCGAGTGGAACTACCTGATGGACAAACTGGGCATCGACACCATCAGCACCGGCGGCGTCATCGGCTTCGCCATGGAGTTGACCGAAAAGGGCCTGCTCGAATCCGACCTCAAGTGGGGCAAGACCGACAAACTGGCCGACCTCATTCAAGACATCGCGTATCGCCGCGGCCTGGGCGACGATCTGGCCGAAGGCGTCATGCGCCTGGCGGAAAAATTCGGCGGCAGCGATTTCGCCATTCACTGCAAGGGGCTGGAACTGGCCGCCTACGAGCCGCGCCGCTCGGTGGGCCACGGCCTGGGCTACGCCACCTCCAACCGCGGCGGCTGCCACCTCAATTCCGGCTTCATGATGTACTTCGAAAACCTCGGGCCGGTGAACATCGATCCGCTCAAGCTCGACGGCAAACCGGGCCTGACCGTTTTCCAGCAGAACATGTTCGACGCCGTCTCCGCCGCGGGCTATTGCATCTTCACCACCTACGGCGTTATCCCCGGCTTCGCCGGCAAGCTCAATCCGAACAGCGCGCTGGCCAAGGTCGTCGACAAGACCCTGCGCATTTCCGGTCCGCTGACCGGCGCGATGTTCCGTATGCCGGCCGGCATGTTGCCTTTCCACCTGCCGGTCATTCACCACTCCAAGGCGTTGGAACTGTGCACCGGCATGCGCTATAAAACCGGCGATTTCTTCAAGGCCGGCACGCGCATCTACACGCTGGAAAAAATGATCAACGTGCGCGAGGGCCTGGTCGAAGATACGCTGCCCAAGCGCCTGACCAACGAAGATCAGCTTCCCGGCCGGCCCGACACCAAGGTGCCGCTCGATAAGCTGCTGCCCAAGTATTACAAAATGCGCGGGTGGGACAGACGCGGCATTCCGTCCGCCAAGCTGCTCAACTGGCTCGACCTCGATTTCACCGTGCCCGCGCTGCCGCTGGATTCGGCGACCGTCGACGAGTTGCAGTCGGCCTTTACCACCGCGCGTCAGGCCGTCGACGCTTCGCGCCACGCGGCCATCGTCGCGCAGATGCCGGCGGCCGAGAAGAAGGTGGCCAAGCCGAAAAAGAAATAACGGACCAAGGAAAAAAAAGGGCTTCGACGAATTTCGCCGGAGCCCTTAATTTATGTAAACCCCTTCGTAGGGGGTTGGGATCATCGCCGCTCAGCAACTTTCCAGGCAGGCGGCGAAAGCGTCACATCCCTCCTCGTTCTCGTAGCAGAAACTCGCGCAGGCGCGCTCCGTGGCATCCAGGCGGGCGTCGCAGGCGAGGTTGAAAAATTCCTTGTACTCGAGGCATTCCTGATTGCTCATCCCGTAGTACATGTTTTCACAGCCGGTCGCGTCATCTTCGCTGCACTGGGTTTCACAACGTTCCGTCTCGAAGCACAGATCCGCGCCGTCGGTCAGGTCCGCGATGCAGTCGCGAAAGCAGGCCGGATCGGTCAGATCCTCCTCCTCTGAACAGGCGTTCCACTCGAACGTGCCAAACTCCATGCACTGGTTCGCCAGCGTCTGTTCGTAAGCTTCCTGGCAGTTGAAATCATCGCCGCCGTCGCCGTCATCGTCGTCGTCGCCGTCGCATGCGGTGCAGAAAAACGTGGCCATCATCATGATCAGCAGGCCAAACAACATTGCTTTCAAAAACTTCATCGAACTCTCCCTTTTAGCCGATCCCGCGTTTGACTATCCAATTGCAACCCAATTCAGCAAACGCCGTGCCAGCCGAAAATGCGCGGGCAAAAACGTCTTTCATTTCGCCCAAATGCGAACCTATTGCCACCGATTCTCAAATTCCGGGAAACGCGAATGTGTAGGAATTTCTGTTAACCGTCGCCGAAAATCTGAAAGAGGGAAGGGCCTGGGCTACACCTTGCGCCGCAGCACGCGCTTGTCGCCCACGCGCAGCGTCAGCTTGATGCCGTCGAAGTACTCGGCCAGCGGAATCGACCATTTGCGCGACAGACCGAACAGCGCCTTGAAGCCCTGCGCGTCGATCTCCCCGTGCTCCTGCAGATAGGCGATCAGCTCGTCCTGCGCCCGGCGCAACGTCGCCGCGTCGAAAAACAAAACGCCGCCGATGCGCACGACTTCCTCCGCGCGCAGCAGCATCGCCAGCGCCTCGTCGAAAAGCTTGCCCGCGCCCTGTACGTCCTGCAATTCCTTGAGCGTCGGCGCGCTCATCCCCGCCGCGCGCACGCTCGCCGAAATCGCGTCGCGGATCGTTTGCAGATCCTCGTCGGCGGTGACCGAATGGCTCGCCAGCCGCGCCGTGCCGCCCTCGAGCACCACGCGCCCCTCGGCGGTCAGCTCGCCCAGCGCCCGCTGCAGCACTTTCGCCTCGCCGCCCTTGAGCGCCTGCGCCGTCAGTTCCGCCCGGCTCAACCCCGGCGCACTCGGATGCGCCCGGTGATCCGCCTCCAGCAGCGCGACGATGTCGTTCATGATCTCGCGCAGCGTTTCCGCGTCGACCGCGCGGTCGGTGTCCTTGTCCACGCGGATGATGCGCCGGTGGCTCAGCAGTTGTTGATAGGCCTCGCGCAACGGCTTGCCCGCCACGCCCAGCAGCGGGGCGAGATGATCGGGTGTGATGCCGCGCCGGCCCGTGCCGCGCACCTGCACGGCCATGCGCTCGACCAGGTCGCCGGCGAACAGAATTTCCAGATCCTCCAGCGCCCGCTTGAACGGCGCGCGATGCTTGCGCGGATGCGAGTTGAGCACCGTGCCGCCGCCGACGGTCGTCACCGGCGAATACGAGCGCAGCACGAAATGGTCGCCGGGCAGCGCGATGACCGGCTCGACCAACCGCAGTTGCACCATCCCGTGTTTGCCCGGTTCGATTTGCTCGGCGCTCAGCGGCGCCGCGAAGGCCATCACCTCGCGCGTGAAGCTGTGCAGCCGCACGCGGCTGCGGCGCTTGACCGGCCGCGGCGCGTCCCGCTCGACGTGCAGTTCGACGTCGAGCATCTGCGTGGGCAGCAGCATCCCCGGCGTCGCCAGCATCTCGCCGCGCTGCACCTCGTCGATCGCCACGCCCTGCAGGTTGATCGCCGTGCGCTGACCGGCGAAGGCGGTGTCGGCGGCTTTGCCGTGCACCTGCAGGCCGCGCACCTTGCACGTGCGGCCCGACGGCAGAATCTCGACCATGTCGCCGACGTTGATCTTCCCCGCGATGGTCGTGCCCGTGACCACCGTGCCGAAGCCGCGCATGGTGAACACGCGGTCGATCGGCAACCGGAAAATGCCGCTGTCGCTGCGCGGAACCACGCTTGCCGCCATCGCGTCGAGCGCCGCGAGCAGTTCGTCCCGGCCTTCGCCGGTGAGCGAGCTGACCGGCACGATCGGCGCCTCGGCCAGAAACGTGTCGGCGATCAGAGAGCGCACGTCCTCGACCGCCAGCGCGCGGATTTCCTCGTCGACCATGTCGATTTTGGTCAGCGCCACCAGCCCGCTGCGAATGCCCAGCAGGCGGCAGATGGCCAGGTGCTCGCGCGTTTGCGGCATCACCGCCTCGTCGGCCGCGATGACCAGCAGCACGAAATCGATGCCGCCCGCGCCCGCGACCATCGTGCGCACGAAGCGCTCGTGCCCGGGCACGTCGACCACGCCCAGCGTCATTCCCGACGGCAGATCCAGATGCGTGAAACCCAGTTCGATGGTGATGCCGCGTTGCTTTTCCTCGGGCAGACGATCGCAGTCGTAGCCCGTCAGCAGGCGGATCAGGCTCGTCTTGCCGTGATCGATGTGCCCGGCCGTGCCCATCACCAACCGACCCATGCTCAGCCCTCCAGCGGTTCGAACGCGGCGCCGGCGATGCGGAACGAGCCCACGCGGCGCGCTTGCAATGGTGCGAGAAGTTCTTCGATTTTCGATAGCCGCTCGCAGTCGATTTGTAAAGCCATGCCGCACTCGGGGCTGATCTGCTTGGGCACCGGAATCAGCCGCGCGCGCAATCCGGCGGCCAGTGCGAGTTTTTCGGCTTTGATCACGTCGTGCACGCTGAGGAAGGTCAGGGCGCAAGCCGGCGAGGTCATCGTTGCGTCCGCAGGATATCGCCGATCGCGTCGGCAACCTCGTCCACCGCCGACGGCGGCGTGAACAAACCGGGCGCCAGGCGCACCGTGCCGTCCGGGAACGTGCCCAGCGTACGGTGGGCGCGCGGCGCGCATTGCAGTCCGGCGCGCACGGCGACGCCGTATTTTTCGCTGAGCAAAAACGCCATGTCCGACGGCGCCAGGCGGCTGGTGATGCCCAGCGTCGCGGTTGCCGGTCCCGCCGCGTCGCCGATGATCGTCACGCCCTTGAGCGCGCGCATACGCTCGATCATCCGTGCGCGCAACTCGGCTTCGTAGCGGGCGGCGACTTCGATCGTTTCCTCCAGCAGATACTGCACGCCGGCCAGCAGCCCGGCCGCGCCGTGCGTGTTGGGCGTGCCGGCTTCGAGGCGGTCGGGCAGAAAATCGGGCATGGCCTCCTTGTCCGACGCCGAGCCCGTGCCGCCCAGCAGCAGCGGCTGGATGCGCTCGGCCCCGCGTTCGCTCAGCAGCAGCGCGCCGGTGCCGGTCGGCCCCAGCAAACCCTTGTGCCCGGTCAGGCACAGCGCGTCGATGCGCATCGCGTCCATGTCCAGCGGCAGCAGCCCGCCGCCCTGCGCCCCGTCGACGATGAAGATGATTTCCCGCCGCGCGCAGATCTCGCCGATCGCCGCCAGATCCTGCGCCAGCCCGTGCACGTTCGAGGCGTACAGCGTAATCAACACGTCGGCGTTCGTTTGGGCGAGAAACGCGTCCAGCGCGGTTGGTTCGATGCGCCCGAGCGCGTCGCCCGGCGCCTGCGCCGTCGTCCAGCCGTGGCGTTGCGCCAGGTGCGTCAGCGGCCGCATGACCGCGTTGTGCTCCAGCGGACCGTGAACGATCGTCGCGCCCGGCCGCGCCAGACCGCTCAGCGCGAGGTTGATCGCCTCGGTCGCGTTTTTCGTCAGCACCACCCGGTCGTCGGCCCCGCCGCACAGCTCGGCCAGCGCCTCGCGCAGCTCGAACAACAGGCGCGAACCGGCCTGCGCCCGCTCATGAGCGCTACGCCCGGCGGTGCCGCCCACGCCGCGCACGTAAGCGTCCAGCGCTTCGTAGACTTGCACCGGTTTGGGGAAGGAGGTGGCGGCGTTGTCGAAGTACAGCCGGCCGTCGTCCATCGGCTAGGGCTCCACCAGGTGACCGGCATCCATCATCGCCGAGGCGATGTCGTACATGTTGCCCACGCGTCCGACCTTCAGGTCGTTCATGTGCCCCAGGTAATCCAGGCAGGTGCCGCAACTGATGATCTCGCAGCCCAGCGCTTCCAGTTCGCGGCAGTATTCGATCACCTGCGCATCGAAGCAGGGCAGCGTAACGCCCTCGTTGACGAACAGAATCTTCGCCGGTTTCGCGTCGACGTTCAGCAGCGTTTTGAAAAAAGCGCGGATCAGAATCGTCCCCAGATCGCCCGTGGCCGCGCCGAAGGTCGGGCGCGTGCACAAGACCACCGGCGGTTGTTTAAGCGCCGGCGCGTCCGTCGGTTCGGTGACGGGTGCGGCGTTCGGATCGGCTTCAATGACGATTTCCCACTCGCCGTCTTTTTCGGTTTCCTGAAAATGAAAGCCCTTCGTCGCGGCGAATTTGGCCAGGTTGTCGCGGGTGACGCGCGAGTCGATGGTTACGCTCACCGCCGCTTCGCCCTCGTCGACCATCGCTTTTTTCACGCGCACGATCGGCTCGGGGCAGGCCAGGCCCTTCAAATCCATTTTCTTCATTGAGGATCCTTTACTTCAATGCCGGTATCCAATTCCAGGTAGTGCTCCAGCGGAATGTTCACGTTTTGCGGCATGCGTTGGGTGGTCATGCCGATGACCTGCACCGGCACTTCCAGCAGCGCGTTTTTATGGCTCGTCGACTCGTCGGCCTTGTCGGTGTAGGTCACCTTGACGCCGAGCTTGATCACGTTTTTCCCACGGGGCGCGTTGCGGTCGATGGAGCAGTTGATGATCATCGGAAACGACGGCGTCTTCATCTCGATCTTTTTTTCCAGGAACGTGAACCCGGGCATCGCCGGCGTAAACACCGTGACCGGCGACTCGCCGCTCAAATACACGTAGCGCGGATGATAGACCGTCAACTCGATCAGGATCCGATCGCCCGCCGCCACCTGCGGCAACCCGATGCCGCTGTCTTCCTCGGCCGCTTCGGGTTTGGGCTCCATCGCTTCCTCGCCGGCCACTTCCGCCTTCTTTTTGCAGGCCACGGCGAAAAGCAACAAAATCGCCAGACAAACGATTAGATAGTTTCGCATTTCGTTTTCTTCTCCCCACAAGCCAACGTCAGGAACTGCCGGGTGATGCGCCCCGTCGCGCCCCAGATGATTTTATCGCGCCAATGGTAGTACGGCACAAGCGCCGACTTCCCTTCGTAATGGATTTCCGTCTCCTGGTAAATCCCCGGGTCCGCCAATTCCGCGATCGGCGCCAGGAAAAGCTCCGCGATCTCCGCCTCGCTCAGAATGAAATTATACGGATACGGCACGGCGCCGACAAACGGCGAAACCACGTAGCGCGTCGGCGTCCAGATGTCGTCCAAGCGGCCGATCAAGCGCACGTCTTGCGGCGGCACGCCGATTTCCTCGTGCGTTTCGCGCAGGGCGCACTCGGCCAGCGTTTCGCCTTCGTCCAGCCGCCCGCCGGGGAAGCTGATCTGTCCTTTGTGATGCTCCACGCTCTCGGTGCGTTGCGTGAACAGCAGGTGCGCGCGCCCCTCGTGATGCACCACCGGCACCAGCACCGCCGACGGCTTGAAGCCGTCGATGTCCAGCCGGTGCGGCCGATGCCCGTCGAGTGTCGCTTGCAGTTGCGTCAAATCCAGCATTGGTCCGATCGTTCCTTTCGCGGCGGCTTCACGGCCCCGCGCTTATTCGTTTTCCCCGCCGTCGACCGGCAGCGCCTCTTCGGTGTCGGCGGGATCCGGCGCGACCTCGTCCTCGTGCAGAATCTCCTCCGGCGTGGTCGGCGTCTCGTCCTCCACCAGCCAGAACACCACGCGCGCCGCCGGCCGCCCGTCCACCTGAATTTCCACCGTGTGCAACCCCAGCGCGTCGCCTTCGCTCATCGTCCAGTTCGCGCGGGCGATCCAGTCGTCGCGCACCTTGAGGTCGTTGGGCACCGTGGCGATGCGCCGGTCCGAACTGACCAGGTGCCGCCGTTCCAACTCGCCCCAATCCTGTGGCGGCACGGGCGCCGCGAAGCGTTCGATGATCCGCACGTATTTGCGATGCGGCTCCTTGAGCTTCATCCGCCAACCGAATTGCCGCCCCGGCCGGAAGGGGATTTTCCGCGTTTCGATCCAGTTGGACACGTACGGCTCGTCTTCCCAGTAACCGACCAGCACGACCTCGACGAAATCGGCGATCATCGGCGCGGGCACGCTGGGCGCCGGCGTGGCGGTCGTTTCTTCCGTCTCGGTTTTCTTCACGGAAGAAAGGCAGGACGTCAGCGTCGCCGCCAGCAGCAAGATCAACAACCATTGGAAACCGCGGTTCATTCGCCTCCGTCCTTTGCGCGTCGGACCGTTACCATAACACAGTCCGGGCCGTGTTTCAGCCGCTGGACACTCCTTCTTCTCGTTTTTTGACTCCCGTGCTAAACTAATGTGTTCCGAACAATCGCCCCTGGGGCGCATGAAGGATGAACTTGATGAAACGCACGCGAAACTGGTTGTTGCTTCTGGCCGTGATGATGCTTCTTCTTTCGCCGTTGGCCTGCGGCGACGATGACGACGACAACGACGACAACGACGACAACGACGATACCGACGACGACAACGACGACGATGCCGACGACGATACGCTCGACGACGACACGCTCGACGACGACACGCTCGTCGACGACGACACGCTCGACGACGATACGCTCGACGACGACACCGGCGACGACGACACGTCGACGGTTTGTTGCGCGTCCATCACCCGCCAGCCCTACCTGCAGCACGTGACGCAAACGTCCATCCGCATCATGTGGTTCAGCCGCAACGAGGGCGATACGAAGGTTGAGTGGGGTCCGACCGAGGACCTGGGGCAAGAGGTCTACATCAACGAACGCACCCATCATCACCTGGCGGAAATCACCGGGCTCGAACCGGAAACGACCTATTACTACCGGGCGGTCACCTGCGACAATCCGTCGGCCGTGAGCACCTTCACCACCGCGCCGCTGGTCGATACGCCCTTCAGCTACGCCGTGTACGGCGACAACCGCACCTTCCCGGAAGACCACCGGGCCGTGGCCGAACAGATGCTGGTCGCCGCGCCGGACATCATTCTCAACGTCGGCGACATCATCACCCACGGCTGGACCTTCAGCCAGTTCGACACCGAATTTTTCGAGCCGCTGGTCGATCTGATCGATCACACGCCGATCTACATCAGCATCGGCAACCACGAGGGCGAGGCACCCTATTACTACCGCTCCTTCTCGTACCCCGGCAGCAATTCGAAGTTCTCGTTCACCTACGGCAACACGTTTTTCATCGCCTTCAACTCGAACCGGCCCCATTTCCCGGGATCTCCGCAATTCATCTGGCTGCAAGAACAGCTAGCCTCCGATGAAGCGCTCGACGCCGAATTCATCATCGTCTTTTGCCATCATCCCGCTTACAGCGAGGGGTGGGAAGGATACGAGGGCAACGTCGAAATGCGCGACACGCTCATTCCGCTGTTCGAGGCCAACGGCGTCGACGTGTTCTTTGCCGGCCACACGCACGATTACGAGCGCGGTCACCTCAACGGCATGACCCATTACATCACCGGTGGGGGTGGGGGCGCACTGGACACCCAGGCGCGCGACTTCGAACACATCGTGTTTTATCGCTCCGCCTATCACTTCATCAACGTGACGGTCGCGGGCAGCACCATGACCCTGGATGCCATCGATATAGACGGCGAACTGTTCGACACCTACACCATCGTTCACTAAATACAGCTAAGGCGGAAAATCCGGGACGCGCCCAAACCGCTGAAAGGGGTGCAGGTAAGATTCCTCCGCCCCTCCGGGGCTTGTCGTTTCTGGGCAGGTCGCGATTTCCAGGGCTTCGCCCTTCGCTACTGACCGTCCGCCCCTGCGGGGCTTTGGCGGTCCGGGCAGGTCAATGCGGATGTTGGAAAGGCAAGCCGATCTCCCTTCTCCCCGGCGGGGTGGCACTGTTTTGCGAGCGCAAGAAATGCGCGAGCATAACAGTGGATAAGAAAACGCTGGTACACTCGGCAGGTTCGGTGGCAGGCTCGGTGGCACTGATACACGAGCGAGCGAAGCGAGCGAGTTTATCAGTGTTTTTACAAGCCGATAATTAAGTATGGTGTCCCTTAATTACCTTAATTACAGAAAACACTGGATACAAATAACTCGTAGGGGCAACCCCTCACCCCGGGCTGACGCCCGACCCTCTCCCAAAGGGCGAGGGTAAGAAACGGAAAATCACGGGACACGCAACGAGTGCATGCCCCGGAGTTTTCGGGGGATGAGGGCGCACCAATTCGGAAGTCAGGAAAGTAGAAAAACCGGGACGCGCCCTTGTGCGGCGTGTCTCGGTTTTTTAAACACGATTTTGGATCGGGCGTCGCCCGGGATGAGGGCGAAAAATCGATTAAGGCTTCAACACGATCGGCGCGCCGCCCGCCAGATCCTTGGCGTGCACCGACGCCTGTGCGGTGCGTCCGTCGGCGAACGTCACCAGCACGACCATCGACACGCGTTCCGGATCGCCCGCCACCTTCGTTGCGTCGTTGTAAAGCTTGGGCGGATAGAACGTAGCCGAGCGTCCGTCGGCGGCCACCTGCAGCAGGTGCGCCACGTCCTTGGCCGCAAACGGCTTGCGGTTGCGCGTGCCGAAGCCCAGCGTTATCTCTTCGTCGACCTCGAGCGCCTCCAACCACTCCTGGTAATTGGAGATCGTCTCGGGCATCAACATCCAATCCGACAAACGCAGGAACGAGTTCAGCGACGTCGTTTCATCCGTGTAGACGGGCAGGTAATTGAGATCGATTTTCCCGTTGCCGTGCACGCGGGCGTGCAGCACGGGGTAAAACCGTCCGTTCATCAGGTCGGCGAAACGGCCCTGGTCGGTCAGCGTCGCGGTCGGGGCGTCGAGGGTCGGCAGCGGGTCGGTGGATTTTTTCACGCCGGTGATTTCGTCGCGCCGGGGGAACGTGTTGCTGATGAAGGCACGGAACGGCTTGGCCAGATCGTTGCCTTTGACCGACCATTTACGAAACACCCAGTCGACTTGCGCCTGCGGCTCGACGGCGTTCAGTTCGCCGGGCAGGAAAACCTTCAAGGTGAACTGCTTGCTGTCCTCGCCGAGGAAACTGGGCAATTCCTCGTCGCTTTCCTCCGGCGCGCTGAACAACTCGTTGAAGTGCAGCAGCTTGTCCATGTCCAGCGCGTCGGCTTCCACGGTCACGTCGTAACCCTTGAGTTTGCGGCAGAAGAACGTCCGTCGCTCCTTGATCGTCGCGCGCAGCCCCAGCAACGACAGGTAATCGCTCAACGCCCGGTGATTGTCGAACAAGAACTCGCGTACCAGCACCACCCGGTCTCCGCCGAAAAACGACTCGCGGCTGGTGGCGTGCATGTCGCCGATCATCACCGCGTCCCGATGCGCGATGTTCTGCATTATCTCCAGCGCCTGTTTCTGTTCGAGGCCCATTTTGTTCAATTGCAGCTCGAAGGCCTTTTTCGGCACGACGATGTAGTGGCTGACGTACGCTTGGCCGGCGTCGTTGAACTGGATGTCCACGTACACCTCGTAGCAGCCGGAAAGCATGAACAACGCCAGCAACGCGAAAACGATTTGCACCGATTTTTTCATCGTTGTTTCCTCCTACTCGGCCTGGGTGCGCACGATGAACGAACTGTCGGCAGCCAGCATGCCGGCCGACACGTCCAGTTGCACGGTGTTGCCGTCCAGTCGCTTTCCGTTCGAGCCGACGATCGGCCGCGCGCTGTGGACGATCAACCGCCCGAGTTGCGGTTCGGGCGTTATGCTCAAAACCGGATTGCCTTGTTGCAGCCAATACACCAGCCGGAAACGATACACCCAGTGATCGTTGTCGCGCCGCAAGCGGACGTTGTCCTCCAGCGAATACAGCGGAATCGGATTGCGCGTGGTGCGCCGCACCTCGACGCCCGCCCGCCCGTCGGGGCCGGTGACGGATTTGACCTCGATGGCGTAGTTGTTTTTCAGATCGGGCAGCAGGTTCAGCAAGAGCAGATCGCGCTCGGCGAGGTACTGCGCCGATTCGCCGTAGTAGGTGCGCACCGCGGTGAGCATCATCTTTTCCGTGTCGACCAGGTCGACGTGCAGTTCGAACTGCGAATCGACGGTCGCCTGCGCCACGGCCCTTTGCAGTTCCCGCTTCTCACGGAGTTTTTTCAGGATCTCCAAAATTTTCGCGAACTGCGGCGACGGCTCGGGGATCATCTCCCGGCGCTTGGCCGCCAGTTCCTCCGCGCTCAGCGGCGCGCCGACGAACCGCGCGGTGAAGTTGCCCTTGGCCAACAGCGTCAGCGGACCGGTGAACACCACCGCGCCGTCGTCCAGCCGGCTCAACTCCACATTCTCGTACGGGTCGGCGTAATTGGTTGCCGGCGACGGACGCGGTCCGCGCATGAACAACTGCATTTTAAGTTCGCCGCCATTTTCTTCCAATTGTTGGTTGAATTCCGGATTGTCCTGCATCTCTTCCAGCAGGTCGGGAGAGTCGGTTTTCAGGTTGACCGACCAGGTGATCTCGCCGTTGGCCGCCGGCGCCGATTCGTTCATCGACAGTTGAATGTATCCCTGATCGCCGGCGTACGCGTTCCAGGTCTCCAGCGAGTCGAAGGAGTAGAAGACGTTCACCCGCAATCCCTCGTCGGTGAGATAGAAGCCGAAGTCGATCAGCTCGATGCCCTCCGGCAAGTCGCTCACTAGGTCGTCCATCTCGCCCGCGGAAGAGTTGTTTTCCATGTATTCGATGAACATCTCGTTGATGTCCTGCTGTCCCCGCTGGGCCAGGAGCATCGCCAGTTCGTCCGATACGATATTGATCGAAAAGCCGTAGGTCCCCGAACCGTCCAGCAACAGGTTGACGTGTACTTCCAGGGTGATGCAGCCGGTCAGCGCGAAGGCGATGACCACGGCCAGCATGACGCGAACGATACGCATGAGTCCTCCCTTGTTTCTCTCGCGTGGGCGCGTTCCTATTTCCACTTACCGGTTGGCGAGCACCGTGAGTTCGCTTTCGGCGGCGGCCAGCTTGCCGGGCCGTTTTTTCTTTTTCGGCCCGTCATCCAATTCGGCGGGGCATTCGTCGTTGGGATCGACCCAGAACACGAAGCGCGCCGCCAGTTCGCCGTCGATTTCCACTTCCGTCACGTGCGGGCCGGGCGCGTCGCCATCGGACAATCGCCAGACCACGAAGCCGATCCAGCGGCCGTCGCCGGTCACTTCGCGCTCGGTCGTGACGGAGCGCCGGTCGTTGCTGAGCCGGTCGGATCCTTCCGCCGCTCCCCACGTGGCCGGCGGGGCGGGCAGGGTGAAGCGCTCGGTCACCTTGGCGTCGGCCGCGACCGGATGCTTGAGTTTGAGGCTCCAACCGAAGGCCCGGTTGGCGCAGAAGGGAATGTGGTTGGTTTCCACGAACTGGTTCTGACGCTGCTTGGCGTGCCAATAGCCGAAGTGCGCCTCCTCGACGATCGAGCCCACCCGCGGCCGGGCCGTTTGGGCGGCGTCGAGACCGTCCGGATCGTACGTCAGCGCCGGCGTGCGCGGGCGCATTGTCTGACACGACACCAACCACACGATCGCCAACGACAACAAGACGATCCATAACGTTCGCCGGTTCATAAACACCTCTCCCCTGTCGGATTATTTAACAATGATAAAATAGCACATACGGCCCGGCGGCGAAAAGGGTAAATAAATTTTCAGGGGCGCAGCGGAATTGGCGTGTTCGCCGTCAGTTCCTTCGCGCGTACGATGTGCTGCGTTTCGCGTCCGTCGGCGAAGGTCACCTTGACCACCATCGTCGGGCGCTCGCCGTCGGTTTGCGTCGTGTCCACTTTGGGCGTGAAGAACGTCGCCGAAGAGCCATCTTTGGCGATGGCGAACATGCCCTCAAGCTGCTCGGCGGCAAACGGCCGGCGCGAACGATACCCCGCGGCCAGCCGGTCTTGCCCGTCCAGCGCGACCAGTTCCATCCAGGAAAAATAGTTGGCGGCGATCTCGGGCAGCAGCATTTCGTCGACGCGGCGGTAATAGGGGCCGTACTGCCCGCTGACCTCGTCGGTCAACCACAGCAGCGCCAGATCGACGCGGCCCTTTTTGTCCAGCCGCGCGTGCAGCACCGGAATGAACCGGCCGCCCAGCCGCCGCGTGAAGAGGGCGAAATTCTCCTGTCCGCCTTCGCCGTCGGTCACCGTGGCGAACGCCTTGGTCGGCGGCTGGTCCGCCATCGCCAGCGGCGCGGCCTTGGCCGTCTTCACCGCCAGGTGCGCATCGAGCGGCTGTTCGTATTGATCGCCCCTGACGCTCCACACGTAGGCGCCCTCGTCGCGCCGCGTATCGGGCGCGATCGTCTCCAGCGCGCCGGGCAGGTTCACCGCGACGGTCAGCGAACTGGCCTGGAGCATTTGTTTTTGTTCGCCCATGCCGCTCGGATTATCCTCGTAGTAGCGGCCGATGCGCACGATTTTTTGCTGGTCGATGCGCTCGGCGTGCAGCGTGAAGTCGAAGCCCTTCGTGCGTTTGCAAAACAGCGTCTTTTTGTGCTGGAGCTTCGTGTCCAGACCCAGCAGCGCCAGGTAGGCGCTCAGCGCTTTGCCGTCGGCGAACAGCAATTGCCGCTCGATGACCGTCTTGTTGGCTTCGGCGACCACCGCCACGCCGGCCAGGGTCAGCCCTTCGATCGCCGCGGCGTCGGCGGCGGTGGATTCTTGCAGTTCCTTGGTCAGCGCGGCCGTGTCGGTCTGCATCGACGACAGGCGCATATTGAAGGCGGCGGTCGGCAGCTTGACCGCGTGCGTCAGCAAGCCCTCGCCGGTTTCGAACACGTGCACGCGCAAATCGACCTCGTAGCAGCCGGTCAGCAACAGGACCAACGTCAACAGCACGGATACGATCAGGATTTTTTTCATCGCGTGTATCTCCTACTTGGCCGCCGGGATGCGGACGATCAACATCGAGGGACCGGCCAGGTGGTCGGCGGTGAATTCCATCTCCACTGTGCGGTCGTTCATCTTTTCGCCGTTGGTGCCGGAGACCGCGCGCGGCATGCTGACGATCAGCATGCCCAGCGGCTGCTCGGGCGCCTCTTCGAGCGCGCCGAAGGTCAGCAGCGGGCCGACGGCGAAGCTGTACACCAGTTCGTCGTTGTCGCGCCGCACGCTGATCAACTCGCCGAACGCGCCGGCCGGCAGCGGCTGCCGCCGTTTGCGCTCGAAGACCGTCGTGTTTCCGTTCCCGAATTTGGTCGTACGCGAAATGGTGCAATTGTAATTGGCGTTGACCTCCGGCAGCAGGTAGTGCAGCAGCGCCTCGCGCTCGGCCATCAACTCGCCCGCCGCCCCGCGGAACATGCGCCCCTGCGTTATGCCGATTGTCCCGTCCTCGTTCACGGTCAGGTGCAGGAGAAACGTGCTGTCCACGATCGCCGCCTGCGCCGCGGCCTTTAAGTGTTCGCTTTCCTTGAGCCGCTCGACGACGGCCAGGATCTTTTTGTATTCCGGCGTCGGTTCCGGAGCGAGTATCTCGCGCCGCTTGCTCAGTTCCGGGGCAGAGAAGGGCAGACCGGCGAAACGCCCGATCATCTTCGTCGGGCGCGTCATCAGATCCATCTTGCCGACGTACTCCACCGCGCCGTCGACCGTGCGGTTGATCGTCGCGCCTTCCACCGGCTCGCCGAAGTTCTCGCGTTCGGCTTCGCGCGGACCTTCGATGATGATCTTCACCTGGCCCTGGTTTTCCTGGCCGCCCAGCATCGGTTGTTCGCCGCCTTCTTCGCCCATGCCGGGCAATTCCCGGCCGGCCATGTCGACCGTCACGGTCCAGCGCACGGTCGGCTCGGTGTTGGTCTTGCCCGTCGGCGCCTGGGTGGTCAACGAAAACTGCGGATACCGCGACGAGCCGGCGAACGCGTTCCAGGCCTGCGTGGAAGTGAAGGAGAACGTCAGACCCATACGGCACACGCGCTCGACGCAGTACGCTTCGGCATGCACGATGCGTACGTCCGGCGTGTTCTTGAGTTCCTCCTCGGCCTTGATCAACGCCAGGGCCATCAGGTCCTTGATGTCGGAAATGCCGCGCTGATCCATCACCAGGTCGATCAAGTCCTGCGGTATCTCCACCGCCTCGAAATAGGTGCCGCTGCCGTCGGGCAGCAGGCGGACGCGGATTTCGTTGTCCAGGCAGCCCGCCAGCACGAGCAGTAACGCCAGGACCGTCAGGATACGCATCAGGCGCATGAAACCTCCCGTTGAAAAGTGAAACGGCCGCCGTGGGCCGGTACAGTTAGGACACGCGCAAACGCGATTCGGTTCGCGTTTATTCGATTTCCACCTTGGTAATGCGCGGCTTGGGGGCGTGCGGATCGTGATCGCGTTCGTGCAGCAGGAATTTTTTCAGCGCCATGAGCGCCTCGACCTTGAGCACGTCGCGTTCGCCGCTGGCGAAACGCCCGGTGCGCTCGGCCTCCTTGTCCAGCAGCTCGACCAACTGATCCAGCGCCTCTTTGCGCGCCTTGATGATCTCGTCCGGCGGCGGTCCGGGCAGGTGTGAAATGGCGTAGTCGATGCCCGCCGCCGCGCCCTCGAAAAAGTACACCGGCAATCCGCCGATCGACTCGGGCGCTTCGCCGGACAGTTCGGCCAACAGCTTGATCACCTCGCGCAACGCGACCAGAATCTCGCGCTGGCCGACGAGAAAATGCCCCTTGGCGTTTTCCAGCCGATTGAGCACGTCGTGCAGATGAATCTGCGTGCGTTCGTCGTTTTCGTTCACACCGTTTCCTTGGTGAAGAGAATGCGAAACGTCTCGCGGTCGAGCTTGGCCTTGGTCACTTGGTGATCGGCCAGTTGCCGCGGCAGCAGCAAGTGACGCACGTAACCGCCGGCGGTGACGATCAACTCGCCTTCCTTGACCAGCAGCTCGACCTGGTTTTTGGTGATGCCCGGCAGGTGCAGCCGCATTTCGTAGGTGCCGTTCGCGCCCTCCAGTTCGAAGGGCCGGCCGCGATGCAGCACCGCCGCCGGCTCGCTGCCGTCGAACAACTCTTCGGCCACCGTGCCCACCGCGCGCAGGCCGGTCATCTCCTTGGGGAACAACCGGCAGCGCAGCAGCGGCAACGGCGCGAACGCGGTGCGGATTTCCTCCAGGTGCTGCGCCTGAATGTCCAGCCACTGCGCCAGGTACGCGCCGACCTCGTTGGGCAGCAGCCGGTTGACCACCACCGCGTCGACCGGATACCCGTACAGGCTCAGACAGGTGTAGGCCCGCCGGCTTTCGGCCAGCACCATCTTCTCCGCGTTGGTCACCAGCCGCACGCTGGTGCGGTCCGGATCGGTCAGCAGGTCCTTGATGTCCATCATGCGCTTGTACAGGTCCTCGGCCTGCCCGAACACCTCGTCGCCCGGCAGCGGCGCCTTGATGATGCGCTCGGCCATCGGCCGCACCGCCTTGACCAGCTTGCGCTCGATGTCGAAGAAGCGGTTCATGTACCAGTCCACCACGTCGGTGAAGCCCAGCAGTTGCAGCGTGGCCCCCGTCGGCGCGCAGTCCAGAATCGCCAGGTCGTACTTGCCCGCTTCGTTCAGTTCCAGCAGACGCAGCAGTGAAAAAAGGTCCTCCATCCCCGGCAGGACCGACAGCTCGTCGGCGATCGCCTCGCCGTAGCCGCGGCTGGACAGAAAATGCTTGATGTACGTCTGGATCGTGCCCCAATTCAGCGCCAGTTCGTGGCGCACGTCGACCTCGCAGGCGTACAGGTTGGTGGCGATGCGCACCGGCTCGGGACCGATGGGTTTTTCGAACAAATCCGAAAGGCTGTGGGCGGCGTCGGTGGACAACACGATGGTTTTCAAGCCTTTTTTGGCGCAGGCGACCGCCGTGGCCGCGCTGACCGTCGTTTTGCCCACACCGCCCTTGCCGGTGTATAAAATGACGCGCATGCACCTATCCCGTTGTTGAATTCCGGAGCTAACCATGGCATTGCGGGCCGCGCAGGTCAAGGCTGGCGCGCGGCGATGTACTCGTCCATGCCGATGTCCCAGCCGGCGCCGCTGGGGCGCGCGTCGCCTTCGAAGTCGTAAAAAACTTCGGGTCGATCGTACCAGGGTGTGGGGTCGATGCCCGCGTCGATACACGGGCTGCCTTCCGCCAGGTGCGCGTAATAATCGCCGGTCAGCATCGGTTCCTGCGCGATGTTGCCGACGGCCGACTCGCATTCGCGCCACTCGCAGGCGTTGATTTCGTCGGCGGTGTACAGCGAGTCCCCGCTGCCATTAATCAACATGCCGCCCATCTGATTGTAAAAATCGTTGCCGAATAGATCAAAAGTGGGAAGGAGATAGGTCTGCGTGACCAGACAGTAGGCTTCGATAATTCCGGTGCCGCTCATGATGATGTTGTTGCCCAGGATATGCGCCCCGCCCGGCAGCCAGGCTCCCATGGCGAATTGGCCCGTCCCCGGGAAAAGCGTGTTGTGCAGGGTCAGCGTATCGCCGAGGGCGTACATTCCGACGGCGAGCGGCGAATAGGCGGTGCGCATCACGTTGTTGATCAGGGTCGCCTGCGCCGCATAGCCCACGAAAACGCCGGTGGCGAGAAAATTCCCTTGTTGGGCAATCAGGATGTTGCGAATGACTTGCGCCTGCGAAAGGCCGTCGATGAACACCGGCGCGAGAATGCCGTAGCCGAAAGCGCCGGTCTTGCCGGTGATGATCGTATTGCGCTCCAGCCGCGCCAACCCGCCGTGAATCGCCACCCCGTGACTGTACACGTCCATCTCGGCTTCCGGCTCCAGACAATCCGGGGTCGTAATTATGTTGTCGCGCAGGCGCACCCGGCCCGCGTTAATGATGACGGTGAACAGGTTGATTCGTTCATTTTCGTAGTCGTACATCGCTTTGCCGGTCAGGCCGAAGCCTTCGACGGTCAGCGTCGTTTCCCGGTAAAACCGCACCGCGAACGTCTTTTCCTTCGCTTCGATAATCGTCGGGTAATTGCGCGGATTGCGCGTCCAGCCGATCGCCTCGTAGCCGCCGTACAGCGACGCGGCCGTCGTCACGTTCTCTTGGTATGTTCCCTGCGCGACGAACACGACCTTGCCGGTCGCCGCCGCCAGGTTCGCTCCCGCCTGCACCGTGCGTTTGGGCTTGCTCATCGTTCCCGGGTAAGAGTCGTCGCCGGTGATCGCGACGAACACTCCGTTTTCGTTCGACGGTTCCGGCGGCTGCTCCGGCCAATCCTCGGGCGTATCATCGTCGTCGTCGACAGGAGTGAAGTCGTCGTCGTCGTCGGTCGTGTCGTCGTCATCGTCGTCCGGAGAAAAATCGTCGTTGTCGTCGTCGGGCGTGCCGTCGTCATCATCGTCATTAGCCTGCCCTGAGCCTGTCGAAGGGTCATCGTCGTCGTCGCAATCGCAACCCGAATAAGCGAAAAGCGTGCAAAACAACAGAACCGCCAAAATGATTGTCGGGCTCTGCTTCATAAATCCTCCGCTATCGGGCGGTGTATTCGTCCATCCCGATGTCCCAGCCGGCGCCGTAGGGGCGCGCGTCGCCGTCGTAATCGAAATGGATTTCCGGACCGTCATACCAGGAAGTGGGATCCAATCCCGCGTCGATGCACGGGCTGGCCGCCGTCAGATGCGGATTGTAAACGCCGCGCAGGCGCGGATCGCCCGTCAGGTTGTCCGCCGCCTCGTAACACCCGGTCCAGGCGCAGGCGTGCAACTCTTCCAGCGTGTAATAATCTTCGCCGCCGGCGTGCAGCAGCACCGCGCCGTCGGGCACGTCGAAGTGGTTGTTGTCCAGCGTGATCGTCGACGGTTCGGTCGACGAGTAGGCGTAAAGGCCCGTCACGTCGTCGCCGATGCCGTGCAGTTCGATGATGTTGTTGAGCAGGATCAATTCCATCGCGCCCGACATTTCGATCAACCCGCCGTAATCGGTCATTCCGCCGCCGTGAAACAGATTGTTGATCGCCGTGACCTTCATCGCCGGCGCTTCGTCGCTTCTGCGCAGATAAAGCGCGTACGAGCCCAGGGAACGGAACGAGTGGAGCCGATTGGCGATCAGCGTCACCTCCTCGCAGTCGGCAATGCAGGCGGCCAGGGTCACCGACATGTTCACCAGCGGATTGGCCGTGGAATAAAACAGGTTGTAGGCGAGGCTGAGCCGTCCGCCTTCCGCGAACAAGCCGTAGCCGCCGGCGGCGAACGCTTCCACGCTGTGCGGGCCGGTAATCGCGCGGTTGCGCACCATCGTCAGGTCGCTGTTTGCGGAATACACGGCCATGGACGAGGACAGGTCGGCGACGCAATAGCCCTGGCAAGTGATTCCGCCGGAAACGATCAGGTTGTCATGCAGTTCGACCTGCGAATCGACGATCGATATGCCGACCGACTCGCCGGGCGTCATGCCGCTGATCGGCAGGCTGACCAACACGTTCCGGTTCAAAATCGCGTGGGCGTCGACCAGTCGTGCGCCGTACGAACTGTTGAGCGCCTTGCCGCCGGTGATCGTCAGACCGTCGATGACGATCAACCGGTCGTCCTCCCCGATGATCGTCAGCGGGGTTTTCCATCCGTGCGCCAGAGCGGTGGGGTGGGTGATCACGTTGCGCTGCCAGGTGCCGACTTGATAGCCGCCGTAGAGCGATGCCGTTGCGTTCACGCTTTCGGTGTACGCGCCCTCGGCGATGAACACGACCTTGTCGGTTTGCGCGGCCAGCTCGACGCCGGCCTCCACCGTCCGTTTGGGCGCCGCCATCGTGCCCGGATTGGCGTCGTCGCCGCCCATGGCCACGAACACGCCGAATTCGTCGGACGGGTTGTCCGGGTCGAACGCGTCGTCGTCGCCGGTGTCGTCGTCGCCGGTGTCGTCGTCGTCGATATCGTCGTCACCGGTGTCGTCGTCGGTTAGGGAAGAATCGTCGTCGTTCGTGTCATCATCGTCGCCGGTATCGTCGTCATCGTCGCTCGTATCGTTTTCATCGCCGAGGTTGTCGTCGTTATCGTCGTCATCATCGTTGCATGCGGACAGGAACGAGAAACACCAAACCAAACCGACCAGTAAAACAAATGCCGATATTCGCTTCATGGTCCACCTCCCTACTTTGAGTAATACTCATCCATCCCGATATCCCAGGCGTCGCCGTGCGGCCGCGCCTGACCGTCCATATCGACGTAAATTTCCGCGCCGCCGTACCAGGGCGAGGGGTTGATTCCCGCGTCGATGCACATGCTGTCGGCGACCAGATGTCCGTCGTAGATGCCCTGCAAACCGGCGTGACCCGCCAGGTTGTCGCCCGCTTCGTCGCACCCGGCCCAGGCGCAGCCGTTCACCTGCGTCGCGTTAAAACACTGTGTATAGTCGGATTGCAGCAGCATCGTGCCCCACGGCAGATCGAAAGTGTTGTTGCGCACCGTCAGCCGCGGCGACTGGCCGTACAATGAGGACGCGTCCACGCCCGTCGCCTCGGTGGAGCGCTCGTGCAGTTCGATGACGTTGTTGAGCAGGGTCAATTCGATGCCGCCGGTCGCCTCGACCAGACCGCCGTATTCGGTGGTGCCGCCGCCGTGGAACAGATTGTTGATCGCCGTGACCTTCATCGCGGGGTAGGTGAAGCTCTTTTTCATGCTCAGCGCATACGCGCCGATGGAACGAAACGCGTGGAAGCGATTGGCGATCAGCACGACCTCGTCGCAATCGGTCAACGAGGCGCCGTAGGTGACCGACAGGGTGTAGACCGGGTTGGCCGTGGCATAAAATTGATTGTAAGCCAGATGCGCCGCGCCGCCCTCCGCGCGCAAGGCGTAGCCGCTGGCGCAGAAGGCGTCCAGGCTGTGCGGTTTGGTCAACAATTGGTTGTGCGTCATCTTCAACGTGCTGTCGAACGAGTTGACCGCCACGGAATCGGCGTCGGCGACGCAATACGTTGCGCACTGGATCGAGCCGGAAACCACGATGTTGTCGCGCATCTCCACCTGCGAATGGATGATCGAAACGCCGATCGTGTAGCCCGACCGTTGGCCGCTGATTGACTGGGCGGTGATGGAATTGCCCGACAGCCGCACGTTCGCATCCAGGATCCTCACGCCGCAGGAATCGTTCTCGACCATTCCGCCGTCAATGATGAATCCGTCGACGACGATCAGTGCGTCGTCCTTGTCGCCGACCACGAGCAACGGTGTGTTGTGCTCGTCCCATAGCTTGCTCTGATACAACAGAACGTCGCGCTGCCACGTTCCTTTCTGATAACCGCCGTACAGCGAGACGCTCACGGACGAGTTTCCCTGATAAATACCCTCGGCGACGAACACGACCTTGCCGGTCGTCAGCGCCAGGTCGGCGCCGGCCTGCACCGTGCGCTTGGGTGAGGCCATCGTGCCCGGGTTGTCGTCGCTGCCGCGGTTGTCCACGAACACGCCGATTTCATCGTTCGGCTCGTTGGGGTCGAAGGTGTCGTCGTCGCCGGTGTCGTCGTCGCCGGTGTCGTCGTCGGTCGTATCATCGTCGCTTGTGTCGTCGTCGGTTGCATCGTCATCCGCCGCGTCATCATCCGCCGCGTCGTTGTCGTCGTCATCGTCGTCATCGTCCGGTGGGCAGGCAGACAGAGATGAAAGACAAATGATCAATCCAAGCAGCCAAACAAGGATCGCCGGCCGATTCATGAGGCACCTCCATCAACGAGTGATGTATTCGTCCATCCCGATATCCCAGCCGCTGCCGGCCGGGCGGGTGTCACCGTCGTAGTCGTAAAAAATTTCCGGTCCGCCGTACCAGGGCGCGGGGTCGATGCCCGCGTCGATGCACGGACTATCCGCGGTCAGGTGCAGCAGGTCGTCCGCCAGCAAGGGGGGCGTAAATAGATTGGCGCCCGCTTCGTGACAGCCGTCCCAGGTGCAGGCGTTGATGGTCCCGATATCCCGCAGCGGATCGACCAGGGTGATGTCGTCGCCGTAAAACAGATTGTTCCACAGCGTCACTTCGTTGGTCTCGTACAGGGAAATCGCCCGCACCGGCCATATACTGTTGTCCAGAAAGATATTGTTGAGCATCGTGGCGTCGGCGTTGCGCGCGGAGATGCACACCGACGAAGCCCCTTTGCCCATCAACGCGACGAAGGTGTTGTTCACCACCAGCCCGTCGGCGTCGCTGATGGACAATCCCGCCGGGCCGAGGATCATCGAATTGACCAGGGTCAACTGCGTGTCCGCGACATTAATCGCTTCACAATACGGACCGCTGACCAGAATGCCGCCTTCGACGACGATTCGTCCGCCGCTCGCTTCCAGTCCGCCGAACAACCGGTTGCGGTGGAAACGCGCCAGCCGGCCGATCGTCAGGTCCACGCCGTGGTCGAACACCGCCGCCGGCAGAATCCACAATCCTTCAATCGTCAGCGTGTCGGCCGTCATGGTCAGGCAGGTCGTGTCCTGATTGGACAACTGCGTTACGAAATTCTCGATGTCCCGGGTCCAGCCCTGCGCCTCGTAGCCGCCGTACAACGACACTCCGCTCGTCAACACCTCATCGTAATAACCCTGAGCGATGAACACCGCTTTGTTCGCGCTTTCCGCCAGCGCCACGCCCACGGCGACGGTGAGCGCGGGGAGGGCCATCGTGCCCGGATTGTCGTCGTTGCCAGTTTTGGCGACGAACACGCCCGTTTCGTCGGCCGGGATCAAATCCGCTCCGTTGCAATCCTGGTCGACGCCGTCTTCGGCCAGTTCGGGCGCGCCGGGGAAAATGTTCGCGTCCGTGTCGTTGCAATCGCCCCCGATTTCGGTCAGCTCCGGCGGACACTGATCCTCGTACGCCTGGCCGGTGGCCGGATCGCCGTAGCCGTCGCCGTCGGCGTCGGTGTAGCAGACGAGCCCCGGAATCGTATCGTCGTCGCCGGTGTCGTCGTCGATCGTGTCGTCGTCGCTTGTATCGTCGTCATCGGTGTCGTCATCGGTGTCGTCGTCATCGGTGTCGTCGTCGCTTGCGTCGTCGTCGGCCGGTGAAGAATCGTCGTCATCATCGGCCGCATCGTTGTTATCGTCGTCATCGTCGGGCGGACAAGCTGTGCACAACAACACCAATAGCACCAGCAGCGCCGTGTGGAAAAAATGTTTCATGACGATTCCCATCCGGTTCGGGCGGTTTTAAAAGCAAAAGGGAACGCCCATGGCGCCCCCTTTTGCCGAGCCAAGAATAGGACAAAAAATAATCGTCGGTCAAGCGAATTTTCCATGGAACGGGCATTTTTCGATGTGGCGCGGCCGGGAGCGTCGTGGTATACAATCCAACGATATCGTCACCCGCGAATATTCGGAAAGGAGAGACCATGAAAGTCGTCGCGCTCAATGGCAGTGTGCACAAAAAGGGCAACACCTACGATCTGCTCAACGTCGCCCTCGGCGAATTGAAAAACGCCGGCGTCAAAACCGAACTCATTCAGCTTGCGCCGCTGAAAATCCAGGCCTGCCGGGCCTGTTACAAGTGCGCGCAGAAAACGGACGGCCTGTGCCACGGCATCAAAGACGACGGTCTGAACGAGATCCTCCCCAAAATCTGGGAAGCCGACGGCCTGCTGCTGGGTTCGCCGACCTGGTTCTCCAACGTCACCGGCCACATGAAAAACTTCATCGACCGCGTGGGCATCGTCGCGCGCGTCAACGGCCATCTGCTGACCCGCAAAATCGGCGCGCCCGTCGTCGCCGTGCGCCGCGCCGGCGGCATCGTCGTGCTCGACGCCATCAACCACTTCTTCTTCATTCAGGGGATGATCGTGCCCGGTTCGGTCTACTGGAACGTCGGCGTCGGTCGCGAGCCCGGCGACTGCATGCAGGACGACGAGGGCGTGGAAACCCTCACCATGCTCGGCCGCAACATGGCCTGGCTGCTGAAGAAAACCCGGGAATAGAAGAACATTGAACGACGTTCGGCGGCACTGATACGCCGAGCGTAGCGAGGCTTATCAGTGATTTGTTAAAACACTGATAAACTCGCTCGTTTCACTCGCTCGAATATCAGTGCCACCGGGGATTGCCCTATCGGAGGCCACGGCCTTGCCCGAAGGGTATGGTCGTGTATTGCGCGCTTCAGCGCCGGCTTTAATCTTTCACCAAAAGAAAAAGGCGGTCACTTTGGACCGCCTTTTTTCATCTTTTCAACTACCTCACTCGATCGGGATTTCCTCGTCCTCGATCTGTATTTCTTCGGCTTCCGCGGCGACCGCCATCGCGTGTGCGTTGGGAATATCCGGCGGCCAATGGAATTTGAACAGCTCATCCAACGTGCGGATATAAGCCGAAAAACGCTCTTCGCCTTCGCCGATGAACGAGATGATCTTGATGCCCGCGCCGTACGCGTGGTCCAGATCGTCCGGGTCGCATTCGAAGGTCGCGACCACTTCGCCGAGGCAGAAAATCGGCTCCAGCAGCGCCGGCGCGGCCAGCTTCAATTCGAACTGCTTGCCCACCGGCAGCGGCCGCCCGGTGCGCACGTACAATCCGCCGGCCGAAACGTCGGCCGTCGCCGCGTCCAGCAGGTCGAGCACGTCTTCGTTGTGAATCTCCAGAATGTCGGTGAAACGCTTGTCCTTGCGGCGTTCCATTTCATTCTGAATCAGGCCGATGACGAACTTCGTGTATTCTTCCGGCGGTTCCTGCAGCGCCACGCCCAACTGGTATTTGTTTTTCGCCAGCGCCGGCAGGTCGCGCCGCCAGGCGATGCGCCCGTTGAGCTTCATCGTCGGCTTCGCCGGAATATTCAGATTAATGTCCACGTTCGTCCCCGGATCGATTTTCCGGTTCGTCGTCAGTCCCAGGCCGCCCTGCGCCAGGTCCTGGACAAAGCCGAAAAATTCCGAGGTCTGCGTCATCACCTTGGCCAACAGGTTCTTCGCCACGCGTTTCTGATAACGATGCTCTTCCACCCCGTTCTCCTTTATTAATCCAAGGTCGTTCGCGGATAATCCAACCGTACTCTCGCTTGATGTCGTCTTTACTTATCGGTCGCTCGGCCCTTTTGGTGAAATACTTCATATAGGGCCACCGCGCAGGCTTGCCCCACATTTAGACTTTCGATCGGCCCGTGCGCGTTCAGATGCACCAGCTCGTCGCAGGTTTGCGTCACCAGCCGCCGCATGCCTTCGCCCTCGGAGCCCAGCACCAAAACGACCTTGCCGCGCAGATCCGCCGCGCCGATCGCCCGCGCGCCCTCGACCGCCAGACCGTACACCCAAAATCCCGCCGCTTGCAGTTGCTCCAGCGCGCGCACCAGGTTCGTTTCCCGCGCGATCGGCACCGCTTCGGTCGCCCCCGCCGCGGCCCGCGTTGTTGCCGCGTTGACCTGTGCGCTGCGATCCTTCGTGATGATCACCAGGTCGGCCCCGAAGGCTCCGGCCGCGCGCAGACACGAACCGAGATTCTGCGGATCGGTCACCCCGTCCAGCGCCACCACGACCTGCGCGTTTTTCCCCGCTCCGGCGAGAAAATCCTTGATCGACGTGTAATCGAATTCGCGCACCGTCAGCGCCGCGCCCTGGTGATTGCCGCCCTGCGTGAGCTGATCGAGCTGCGCCCGCGAGGTCCACTGCGCTTTCACGCCCACTTTTTTTGCCAGATCAAGCACTTCGCTGAGGATCTTCGCCTTGGACTGGTCGACCAGCAGTTGCTGCACCTGTCCCGTTTGAAAGCGCAGCGCTTCCATCACCGGACGTTTGCCGTACACCATGCGGGACATGCGCGGCAGCATAGCACAAATTATGGGAAGTGCAAAAAGTAGGCGACGTTGTTGGAACGCTCGTTACACGGAAACAACTTTATTAATCACCCTGTTTTACCGATATGCATATTAGTTGTATTATCTCCGTAAGAATTTACATCTCATGCGCAGGTCGACATTGGAAAGGAAGAGGATGAACGCGAGTCGCCCCCGCAACGGTTTTACGCTGATCGAAGTGCTGATCGTCATTACGATCGTGGCGATCCTTTCCCTTACCGGCACCGTGTCCGCCAAATGGGCTCGGCAGCGGGCGTACATCGCCATCTTCCAAACCGACATGCGCATGGTCAAGGAAGCGGCGGCGCGCTTCGAATCCGATTGCGGCTTTTACCCGCCCGATGTTTACCGCGGCGTCGATCCGGGCCTGGTGACCAAGAACGGCTGGCAATCCGGCGGGCACAGCTCCTCCTGGGACGATCTCGACCTGTCCTGTTGGAAAGGCCCCTATCTGGCCGAATGGAAGCGCAATCCGTGGGGCGGCCTCTACGATTGGGATAACTATCCGTCCACCTACACCGCCTGGGGCATCCCCGGCGGCGGCGTGTACGTTACCCTCAAACCCTCGACCTGGGGCGGCACCGACGGCCTACCGCCGCAGCAATTCGAAGATCTGCTCGAAGAACTCGGCTGGGACATTTCCCAGCAGGATCGCGTGGTCGCCGCGCGCCTGGGCCGCGAACCCACCTGGAGCCCCGTGTCCGGCCAGCCGTGATGATTGTCTGAAAATCAAGTAGATTGTCTCGACGCTGTCGGAATAATTTACCGGTGAGTGCGCAAAGCCACTATGTTGTTCACACGCTACTCGTTATCACTTAGCTTCATCTTCCATGGTGGACTGGAGAACTTCGTTCATTCGGTCAATTCCCTGGAGAAAGACCTGAAAGCTACATGATTTATTACGATCCCGAGTCAACTCTTTTGCCATGCGGCGAGCGCCGGTAACTTTTTGGAATTCGGGAACTAATTTCTTGATTTCGTCAAACGGATTGCCTACCTCATCGGGGATTCGAAACAGCGCTTTGGATCCGATATCCCTTAATCGGTCATTGCCGAAAGCATCAGCCAATGCATCCGGTTCTCCGAGATACCACGCTTCGAGTTCCTGACATGCGATCCTCACCAAAGCGTCCTCGCGACCACCTTTCTTACAAAGGCCTACCAGTCGATCCTTCAGCTTATGACAATCACTTCTGTCGTTGTCCCTTATAATAACAAATCGCACTCCGGGCTCCCGCCATCCTCTGAGCTTTCGTGGAATGCTTTTCTCAAGATCTTGCTTTCCCTCATGAGTGATGCAAAGGAAATTCAATCCGGGATACAGTCGGGGAAGGAGGCCTTCGAGTAAATATTTCATGGATGGTTCTTCAAGCAGAAATATTATTCGGTTCATCGCGGTCCGGCCCCTTCAAAAAGTCCTTGTTTCCAGAGAGTGCCCGGTAAATCTCCCTCTTGCACAAGGTTCCGCAGGGTTTCGTTCTCCGATGCCCTTTGTGCGGTTGTAAATCCATTCTTTTTGACGAGCCAATATATCTCTTCGAGTTGAGCGCTATTAAGAAATTCCGGAGAATGCGTGGAGATAAACACCTGGCCGCCACGCCGCGCATAATCCCGAAACTCTTCGACCAGTTCATACATCAATTCAGGATAAAGTTGGTTTTCCGGTTCTTCCACGGCCAACAACGGATGCGGTTTGGGATCATAAAGAAGAACCAGGTAGGCGAACATTTTTATTGTTCCGTCAGAGACATAACGGGCAATAAAAGGATCTTTGAAGCTTCCGTCTTGAAATCGTAAAACCAATCGGCCGTCCTCTGTGGGTTTTGCTTCAACCTGACTTACGCCGGGCACTCGTTCCCTCATGACCTTCAATACTTGGTCAAACCGTTCATGGTGGTTTTCATATAGATATTGTGCGACCTGGGCGATATTATCGCCGCGGGTTGACAAGTGTTCCGCATAGCCCGCCTCGGTGCTGGGCCGCGCATCGCTGATATGGAAATCCGATATGTGCCAATTTTCGATAAGACTCCGAAATTCAGCGACAACACGGAATTCTCTAAATTGGCCTAATCCTTTAATGGCAAGCACACTAGGGTCATCCAATAGATATTCTTTTCTCTCGGCCTCGGCGCCTTCCTGGCCATATACGGCTTCATTTGTTATAGCGGCACCCTTACCTTTAGAGAAGTCCACAAAGTGCCATGGTTGACCATATTGGCCGCGCCGAAATTTAAGAATTTCGCGTTCAACAACCGGGCGGCCTGCTTCCTCGGAAATCTTCAGTTCATAGGTTGCCAGCCGACCGCCACTTTCTCGAAACTTGACCGTAATTGCGATGGGGCCGGTTTCTCCGCGACTGACAAGTTCACGAAATCCTCCTCGGCGGGCGACGGCGGTTGCAACGTTTTGCGTGAGTGATTCCTTCAAAAAGCTGAAGACATCGAACAGCGTCGATTTACCGGATCCGTTTGCACCCACTACTATAGCCAGCCGTGGCAAATCGGTGAGTCTGGTTTCGCGGAAAAGTCTGTAGTTGCGAATTTCCAAGGTTTCGATTTGCATTGAATTCCTCGCTTTCGTCAAACAGATCATCCGGCGTGAATCGGTATTGGCCACTCTCGCAGGCTGACCTGCCGCCGGGTACAGTACCACTTGCCGTGAGATAACGGCAACTGTTTGTGATGGGACGAGTGGAGCCCCGTGTCCGGACAACCGTGATATCCTGGTTTTCCTCCTTCCGCAAACAACTTGAGCCTGCATCCGTCTGTGCTACAATCGCGGCGATTCATCCGTGGAGTGTGGGAATGAAATTGCGCATCGCCCTGGGGCAGATCAACGCGGTCGTCGGCGACCTGGACCGCAACGTCGCGCGCATGATCGCCGTCGTCGACGAAGCCAAAGCGCTGGGCGCCGAACTGATCGTCTTTCCCGAACTGGCCGTGCCCGGCTATCCGCCGGAGGACCTCGTGCTGCGTCCGCATTTTCTGCGCCGCAACCGCGAGGAACTCAATCGCCTGGCCCACGCCGCGCAGGGCATCGTCGTGGCCGCCGGATTCGTCGATGTGCTCGACGACGCCTACAACGCGGCGGCAATTTGCGCCGGCGGCAAGGTGCGGGCCGTCTACCACAAAATGCGCCTGCCCAACTACGGCGTGTTCGACGAATACCGCTATTTCCAGGCCGGCACGCAGCCGCTGGTGTTTTCCCTCGGCGAGCATCGCATCGGCGTGACGATCTGCGAAGACCTTTGGGTGCCCGACGGCCCGGCGCAGGAGCAGGCCATCGCCGGCAACGCCGCGGTGATCATCAACCTCAGCTCCAGCCCCTATCATCACGGGAAAATCGCGCAGCGCGAGCGCATGCTCTCGACGCGCGCGGCCGACCTGGGCGTGTTTCTCGCCTACTGCAATCTGGTCGGCGGGCAGGACGAATTGGTCTTCGACGGTTCCAGCGTGATCTTCGACAACGACGGCAACCTGGTGGCGCGCGGGCACAGCTTCGCGGAAGACCTGGTCGTCTGCGATCTCGACGTCGGCGCGGTGTTGCGCGACCGGCTGCGCGATCCGCGTTCGCGCAACGATCGCCGCGAGGCGCAGGAGGAAGGGCGGGCCATCGAGGCCGTGCCGGTCGAACCGGTCGCAAGCGACTATCCGCCGCTGGAAACGATCATTCAGGAGCCGTTGGATCCGGCCGAGGAAATGTTGCGCGCGCTGATTCTGGGCACGCGCGATTACGTGACGAAAAACGGTTTCGAGAAAATCGTGCTCGGACTGTCGGGCGGTATCGACTCGGCGCTGGTCGCCGCCGTCGCCGCCGAGGCGCTGGGCCCGGCCAACGTGGTTTGCGTCTTCATGCCCAGCCGCTACACCAGCGACGACAGCCGCGAGGACGCCGAGGCCCTGGCGCGCAACCTGGGCGCGACGCTGCACGATCTGCCCATCGGCGAGGCGATGAAGGCGTACAACGAGACTCTCGCCGACGTCTTCGCCGACGTCGCGCCCGACATCACCGAGGAAAACATCCAGGCGCGCATTCGCGGCAATCTGCTGATGGCGCTGTCCAACAAATTCGGCTATCTGCTGCTGACCACCGGCAACAAGTCCGAGGCCGCCGTCGGCTATGCGACGCTCTACGGCGACATGGCCGGCGGGTTCGCCGTCATTAAAGATTGCTACAAGCACTGGGTCTATCGCGTCAGTCGCCACGTCAACGAACGCGCCGGGCGCGAGATTATCCCCGAGCGCGTGCTGACCAAGGAGCCGACCGCCGAACTCAAGGACAATCAGCGCGACACCGATTCGCTGCCGCCCTACGAAATGCTCGATCCGATTCTGGAAATGCTCGTCGAGCAGGATCGCAGCGCCGAAGAGGTCGTCGCCGCCGGATTCGATCCGGCCATCGTCGCGCGCGTGGTGCGTCTGATCGACCTCGCCGAATACAAACGTCGTCAGGCCGCGCCGGGCATCAAGCTCACCGTGCGCGCCTTCGGCAAGGATCGCCGGCTGCCGATCACCAACCGCTTCAAAAACAACTGAACCGCTCGCGCCTCTATATATAAGGAAGGAGACGTTCGTGGCGAAGTTCGTGTTCCCCTCCTGGAAAGGCTGGCTGCTGATCAACCCGGTGCGCCTGTTGTTGCAGCCGCCGGATAAAATCCTCGGCGATTTGGCCGCGCCGGGCATGACCGTGCTCGACCTGGGTTGCTCGATGGGCTACTTCACGTTGCCCCTCGCACGGCGGATCGGCCCGCACGGCCGCGTGCTGTGCCTGGACAGCGATGAAACGCAGTTGCGCGTCCTGCGTCGTCGCGCCGCGCGCGCCGGTTTGCTCGACCGCCTCGAACTGCGCCTGCTCGATCCGACCGTGTCCGATCTTTCCCTTGCGCCGCAAAGCCTCGATCTGGCCGTGCTGCTGCAGGTGCTGCATTACATGGACGATCCGCCCGGCGCCCTCGCGCAAACGCACGCCGCGCTCAAACCCGGCGCCGCGTTGCTGTTGGGCGAACCCAGATCGCATCTGTCGCCGGCCGATTGGCGGGCCACGTTGGACATGGCCGCGCAGGCGGGCTTCGCCGTGGGCGACACGCGCGAAATGTACAACCTGCGCCTGGCGATCGCGAAAAAATAATCGCCCTTGCCTCGGCCTCGCTAATCACTGAAAATATCTCCATTCACGTTTTACCGGCCGGCGCAGTCCGGTGTCGAACTGGTTGAACCGTACCG
>Ga0116164_10000119_pt1:0-20000 | contig 76894 bp, 65 predicted proteins | sample AD_UKC109_MetaG_FD_89888 | JGI IMG/M metagenome (GOLD analysis project Ga0116164, IMG submission 89888) | Active sludge microbial communities of municipal wastewater-treating anaerobic digesters from Hong Kong - AD_UKC109_MetaG | ecosystem: Engineered > Bioreactor > Anaerobic >... | reverse complement strand
AAGCGGGGAAGCGCGTCCTTTGGACAAGCCAACTAGTTGATCCCAGGCCACCAAGAAAAGCCTCTAAAGTGGAGACGGGTGACCGTACCGTAAACCGCCACAGGTAGATTGGTAGAGTATACCTAGGCGCTCGAGAAAACCCTCGTTAAGGAACTCGGCAAAATAACACCGTAACTTCGGGAGAAGGTGTGCCTCGGCCGGTGATTCGATTCGCACGATGAGCTGGAAGAGGTTGCAATAACCAGGTGGTAGCGACTGTTTACTAAAAACACAGGACTCTGCAAAGTCGCAAGACGACGTATAGGGTCTGACGCCTGCCCGGTGCCGGAAGGTTAAGGGGAATGGTCATTCAGCTTCGGCTGGAGAAGCTATGAACCGAAGCCCCGGTAAACGGCGGCCGTAACTATAACGGTCCTAAGGTAGCGAAATTCCTTGTCGGGTAAGTTCCGACCTGCACGAATGGCGTAACGACTTCCACACTGTCTCAACGAGGGACTCGGCGAAACTGCAGTGAGGGTGAAGATACCCTCGACCCGCACCTAGACGGAAAGACCCCGTGCACCTTTACTACAGCTTGACAGTGACCTTTGAAATAATCTGTGTAGGATAGGTGGGAGACGTTGAAACCGGGACGCTAGTCTCGTGGAGTCGTCCTTGAAATACCACCCTGGTTATTTTGGAGGTCTAACCCAGGCCCGTTATCCGGGTCGGGGACACTGTCTGGTGGGTAGTTTGACTGGGGCGGTCGCCTCCAAAACAATAACGGAGGCGCGCGAAGGTTCCCTCAGGCTGATTGGAAACCAGTCGTAGAGTGTAAAGGCACAAGGGAGCTTGACTGCGAGACCTACAAGTCGAGCAGGTGGGAAACCAGGCCTTAGTGATCCGGCGGTTCCGAATGGAAGGGCCGTCGCTCAACGGATAAAAGGTACGCCGGGGATAACAGGCTTATCTCCCCCAAGAGTTCACATCGACGGGGAGGTTTGGCACCTCGATGTCGGCTCATCACATCCTGGGGCTGAATAAGGTCCCAAGGGTTCGGCTGTTCGCCGATTAAAGTGGTACGTGAGCTGGGTTTAGAACGTCGTGAGACAGTTCGGTCCCTATCTGGTGTGGGTGTAGGATGATTGACGAGAGCTGCCCCTAGTACGAGAGGACCGGGGTGGACGAACCGCTGGTGTGCCAGTTGTTCCGCCAGGAGCATTGCTGGGTAGCCAAGTTCGGACAGGATAACCGCTGAAAGCATCTAAGCGGGAAGCCCCCTCGAAAACGAGTCATCCCTTGACTTCGGTCACTGAAGGACCCTGGAAGACGACCAGGTTGATAGGCCGGGTGTGTAAGCGCGGCAACGCGTTCAGCTTACCGGTACTAATCGTCCGTGAGGCTTGACCGTCTCATATAATCCCTAACGCATCCCGTTGCACCCTACTTATGCTATTCAGTGTCAAATTCCGAACCTTGAAATTCAGTTTCCGGTGGCAATAGCGGAGGGGTCACACCCGAACCCATTCCGAACTCGGAAGTTAAGCCCTCCAGCGCTGATGGTACTGCCAGGGCAACTTGGTGGGAGAGTAGGTCGTCGCCGGAATTCCCAATATGGGCCGCAGCCGATTCGTCGGTTGCGGCCCTTACCTTTTAATTCTCCCTTGTTTTCACGAAAAACACTTGCTATAATAATATCACTGCTGCATGACATGGCATTGGGGGCGATGCCCGGTCGCGGGAAACGTGGAGGTTCCCATGAAAGCGTTGCGTATCGTCCCTCACATCTTATTTCCGATGATTTTCTCCCTGTTTTTCCTGATCGGCTTCGGTTGCGATGATGACGACGATGACAACTGTAATGAGCCGGATAATAATGCAGAGAAATGAAATCAAGCTTAAAGCATATAAGTTGCTGATATGACGAAATTATGTGCTATATCTAGAAAATGGTTTAAATTATCAAAAAAGATTGCAGAAAACCAATTTAGTAAAAAAGTAGGGTAGGATAAATGTGCAGAATGACAATATTGATAAATATGAATATGTAACTGATAATACAACGAAAAGCACCATTATTAGATTGTGTTATTGACAGCATGGAACGGAAGCGTAAAGTGGACGTAATTTAGAGGTGATAATTAAAAGTGACAATTAAACGAAGATATTATGAGATTATAACGTATCAATAATGGAAATTGAGGACACGATGCCGGCGGATTTTACTAGAAAGTCACCAATTGTGAATAATGGAGACTGAATTTCGGTAAAAATGTCATTATATAAATAAACGCAAGAGCCATTGGAAACCGGGCATCCAAAATATGGCGGAACCAGATAACGAGATGAGTTGTTTATTTTATCAGGATAGGATAAAAATGCAGAAAATGACAATAATATGTTGAATTGATATGGTGAGGATGATCTGGATAAATATAAAAACATGCAATTTCCAAATGAATGTCGATGACCAATGATTGGCGAATCCATAATGTTGAGACCTGGCGTCCATGAATAAATTGGATGACGAGTCTCGTTATCTTTGCCAAAAGGTGAACCAACTCCTTTAATTAGCCATTCTGTAGAACACTTAGAATAATTTAAAATTGATACAATCTGTTTTAGATTTGGCGTACTAACCCCATTCAGATATTTGTTTATATTTACCTGGCTCACTTTTGACCGCCTAGAAAATTCAGACTGATTTCCATGTGTATGAAAATCAATTAGTATACGCAATCTATTACTAAAACCTTTATAATCAATCATTTATGACGCCTACAATGTTTCCGTTGACAAGGTATAAGAAAATCGATAGCTATTTTTTCAGGTAGTGGCAATATATAATGCCGAAAGGGGGAAGAGATGAGTGTAGAGCAGTTCAAATTGCGTGTTCTCCGGTCTAAAATGTTTTTGTATGGCCTCTCAATCAATTCCGTGGCGGCGCTTTTAAATCTTTCCCAGGGGCACATATCCAATGTTTTAAGCGGGAAAAGACAGAGCCGCAGAGTAATCGTGTTCATCGAAAGAGAAATAGCGCTCATTGAAAGCAAATTGCAGCATAAATGTGAGGAAAAATCAATGGAATAGCGTCCATTTCGTTTAAATCTGGACAACCTTCATTGGAACAGGTTGTTCTTGAATTACAGAAGCGAGCTCTTTATATATTTATTGATTATATCATATGCATACGCACCTAATGCGTCGATAGCCAATGTCGTCATATATTACAACTGTTAACCAGGCCGCGCCCGTCAATCTTCGGTTATTTATATTGTATTCTGTCAATTTAGTATTATTTACTGCATTTTTATTCCGCTACTTTCTGCAATCTCAGAGGGGCAGGGACAACGATTCCGCCGCCGACGGCGATGACGACTCGGTCGATGACGACACAATCGATGACGACACGGTCTCTGATGACGATACGACGGCCGACGACGATACGGTCGACGACGATGACTGGCCCGATGTTTGCCAAAATCCGGTGCCCGGCGCCGACGATTGCGGCTTGTTGATGTTTTTCCTGTACTGCCGGCTGGGCTATCCCATCATCATTGAAGATACCGTGTTCACCCAACTCGACGCGGAACTGGCCTGCCGCGATGCCGCCGAACCCGTGTGGGTCGACATTCTGGAATGTTCCGAAGACATCATGCCGCTTTTGGAAGGCGGCATAATTTGCAATTTCGTTGGCTGTCTGGCCGATAAGGGATGGCCGCCGCAGCACACGGACATTTTCGATACGACGCAATGGCAGCCGGAAGAATACATCTCCTCATCGACCAACCTTACCCGTAGCCTCAATTTCTGGGCTTACGCTCTTCTGGGCGATCCGTTCGGCCTTGGCGAAATGGCCGGTGCGGTGGTCGATACGACGGTCCCGTTGTTGCGATCGAGTTACTGCCGTATTCATGACGACGGTCGATATTGGCAGATCATCACCATCGCCGGCGACGTCACCTCCTGGGAAACAAACTCCATCGCGTTCTGGATGGAAGGGTGGTATGAATCCGGCGCCATCGAAGGCTTTTAAGAGGGACCGTTCGAAGTTGAAATGCGCCTGGAACCCGCGACGCCGTGATGGTTCGCCGGCAAAGAATTTGTCGTTTTCCGCCGCTTTCGCTTTTCATTTTTGGAAAACCTTTTACAATTCGCTGGTGATGAAATCCATACAAGGAAAAAGGGAATGAGATCATCGTGGCGCATCCGTTTCCTTTTCCTTTTTTTCATCCTCGCCCTGTGTGCCTGTGAGTGCGCGGACTCGAAAAATCCCGCCGGTGAGTTCGCCGGTCTCGATGACGAGTTCCGCGAAAATCAACTGGCGCCTTCGCTTATTCTCCAATGGTTGCTGCCGCCGCCGGACATCAACGTTACCGAGCGCCTGCGCCTCGGCGAAAAATGGTCCTGCGCCGATCCCAATTCCTGCACCGGCGATTACCTGGCGTTTCTTGATTTGGCCGCCATGCATTCCCAGCCGGAAAGCGATGCGGCGCTCATCGAGCAGTTCAACGAATACCGCGCCATGCCTCCTTATGTGGCTCCGTTGCCCGCCGACGAACTGCGCCGGCGCATTGTCGAGATCCTCAACATCGATTTTCTTTTGGACGACCTCCTGGAGCGCCCGCTGGACGTGTCCATCGTCGAGATCCGCCATTTAACCGGCTATGATGAATTCCGTTTGCTGTTTCACGATCCGTGGATCGGCTCTTTCGAAGCCCTGTTGCTGCAGCCGACCGCCGTACATCCGCGCGGATCCATCCTGGCCGTGCACGGTCATTTCCAGAACGCGCGCTCTTTTCGGCAGGATCATCCCTTCCGCGATCTCGTCGAACTGGGCTGGGCGGTTCTGCTGCCGACCATGCGCCTGAACAATGCCGATGCCCACGAAGATGAAATTTCCCGCCGCTTTTTGCGCGACGGCTTCACCCTGCTGGGCGTGCGCGTTTACGAAATTCTCCTGGCGCGCAAATACCTGCTGTACAAATACGGCGAACAATCGCCCGTCGGCTTTCTCGGCCATAGCGGCGGCAGCGTCACCGGCAGCGTGCTGATGCGTCTCGAACCGGGCTTCGCCGGCTTCGTCTTCGATTGCGTCGGCTGGTTTCTTTATTATGGGTATCACGATGATTCGCTGGCCGACGAGATCGTTCCCCGTCTGCACCCGTTGGCCAACCTGATCAACGACTATTCCACCGTCGAATTGCCCCAGTTGTTCGTTCCCTACGACTATTTGGGAAACTGGGATGCGATCCTCACCTTTTTCCAGGACAACATGTGAGCACGTGAAAATGTAACCTAGCTTGCGTCCGCTAGTCGATTGTGAAACCATTTATCCGCAAATAATGACAACGCGCCGGAGAAAAGCGATGCGGAAAATATTTTTATTGGCCGTGATCCTGGTGCTCCCGCTGGCCGCGGCCGCCAACGATGACGATACGGTGTTTACCCCCGACTGTAACTCGGTTTACGGCTTCCTGGACAATTGCGACCTGCCGGTGCCCGATGGCCTGGAAAAATGCGAGGCGGGCGATCCGGATTACGACGAGAGCAGCGATCTGTTTTACTGCCTGTCCAATGTCCTGGAACAATCCGGCGATTGCGACATGGCCGCGGGCTGCCTGGAATACGCCGACCTTCCCGCCGACGATGACGACAACGACGACAACGACGACAATAACGATGATTCCTGCGGCTGCACCGCCGCGCCCGCGTCGCCCGCCGGACCGCTCGCCGGCGCGATGATCCTTGTCGGCCTGCTCGGTCTGGCCGGCCAACGGCTGCTTCGCCGGCGCCGGACCGTATAACCGATGCTGCAAACGTTGCTCACCTTTCTGGAATTCTACGCCTTCGCGTTGATCTTCGAGTTGCCGATCCTGCTGCTGGCCATGCGGGGCAGGGCGCCCATGCCGCGCGTCGCCCTGGCCGGCGCGCTCGCCAATCTGCCGACCCATGGCGTGCTCTGGTTTTTGGGCTATCGCCAGATCCTTTCTCCCTTTTCGGTGATGTTCATCGGCGGACCGCTCGCCGTTTTGTTCGAAGCGGCCGCGCTTTGGCGGCTGCTGCGCCCGGTGGATTGGCGGCGCGCGACGCTTGCCGTTTTGCTGGCCAATCTCGCCGGCATCGCCATGGTCGGCTTGTTTCAATACGCGTTGATCAACCTGGGCGCGCGCGATCTCGTCGCCCGCTGGGCGATTTCCTTTACCTTCACCCTGGTCGTCGAGATGCCGCTGTATGCGCTGCTCGCCGGCGCAAAAATCGACACCCGCCGCGCCCTGCTCGCCGCCTTTGTCTGCACCGCCGTCACCCATCCCCTGTTGATTTTCGTCTGGCGCGGCTTGTTCACCGATTACAACGCCTACATCGTCAGCGGCGAATTGCTCGTTGCCGTGATCGAAAGCCTCATCTTCTACGCGATCGCCCGGCCGATTCAATTTTTCCACGCCGTCTCGGTCGCCTTTTTCGCCAACGCCTCCAGCTATTTCTGGGGGCATATGCTGCGCACATTCCTGCGCCAATTGTTGTGATGCAATTCGCTTGACTTTTTCCGCAATTCTTAAAACAATTGCCTTTCTCATTTTCGCGTAAAAATATTCCCGCGCCGACAAAGCCGGTGAAGCAACAAGGAGAATGATTATGGCCAAGTGTGCGATTAAAGGCGGAAATTCTGTGCGAACCAAGTCTTGGCCCGCGTGGCCGACCTATGGCGATCGCGAAAAGGAAATGTTGCTCAAGGTGCTGGAAAGCCGCAACTGGGGCGGATACCCCTCGCCGAATGTCTACGCGAAAAAATTCGGCGCCGCTTTCGCCGAATACCAAGACGCCAAATACGGCGTCTGCTGCGCCAACGGCACCGTCTCGATCGAGATGTGTTTGCGCGCCGGCGGCCTCAAAGCGGGCGACGAAGTCATCGTCCCGCCCTACACCTGGATCGCCACCGCCGTCGCCGCGGTGACCCTCAATTGCGTGCCGGTCTTCGCCGACGTCACCGCCGCCAACTACACGATCGACCCGGACATCGTCGAATCGCTGATCACCGACAAAACCCGGGCGATCATCTGCGTGCATCTGGGCAGCTCCATCGCCGACCTGGATCGCCTCAAGGACATCGCGCAAAAACGCAACCTCATCCTCGTCGAGGATTGCGCGCACATGCACGGCGGCAAATGGCGCGGCAAGGGCGTGGGCTCGCACGGCGATTTCGGCAGCTTCTCGATGCAGTCCAGCAAGCTGATGACCAGCGGCGAGGGCGGCGCGGTTATTACCAACGACCATACCTACAACCAGAAGCTGCTCAGCCTCGTCAACTGCGGCCGCAAGGATCCGGGTTTCGACGATTTCGACGGCTACCTGCTCGGCTGGAACTACCGCCTCGGCGAATTCCAGGCCGCCATGCTGCTCGCGCAGCTTGAACGGCTGGAGGAAGCCACCAAACATCGCGCCGCCAATGCCGCGTACCTGACCGAACAGCTCGACGCTATCGACGGCATCACCACCATCAAGTACGACGAGCGCACCACGCAGCCGGCGCATTACCAGTACATCTTCAAGTACGATTCGGCCGGCTTCAAAGGGCTGCACCGCGACAAGTTCCTCGAGGCGCTGGCCGCCGAGGGGATGTTCTTCGACGGTGATTTCTACGAGCCGATTCCCGGTCGCGACATCGTCCCCCTGCGCGCCAATGAGTACCCGATGCTCCGTGCGCGCTACGGCGACGAGTGCAACGCGGCCAACGGCGGCGACTTCCCCGTCACGCGCAAGGCGACTTTCGACGAGGCCGTCTGGATGCACTACCCGTACCTCATGGGCGGCAAGGAAGACATCGACGACATCGTCGCGGCGATCCGCAAGATCCAGGAGAACGTCGACGAACTGCTCTAAAAACTTGACCGACAGGCCCGCTTGTTCTTAACTGGACGGCGGGCCTAAATTTTTTAACCTCGAACGGGCGGGAAGATCATGGATCCGAAACAGGCGGCAAGCGACGTTTTTGCGCAGGTGGTGCAGTGGCGGCGGCATTTTCATCAACATCCCGAATTGGGCTGGCGCGAGCATGAAACGCAGAAGTTTGTCCTCGCCCGCCTGCACGAGATGAACCTCGATCCGCGCCCGGCCGCGAACACCGGCGTGATTTGCGATGTCGTCGGCGAACGTCCCGGGCCGACCGTCGCCCTGCGCGCCGACCTGGACGCTCTGGCGATCGACGAGGAAACCGGCCTGGAATTCGCCTCGTGCAAGCCCGGCGTTATGCACGCCTGCGGCCACGACGCCCACACCGCGATGCTCCTGGGCGCGGCGCGGGTGTTGGCCGCGCATCGCGCCGAGCTGGCCGGCACGATCCGCCTGCTGTTTCAACCGGCCGAGGAAACCGTGCCCGACGAGGTCGTGCGCCCGGCTGAAACCGGCGCGCTCGCCATGGTCGAGGACGGTGCGATGGACTCCGTCGCGGCCGTCTACGGCATGCACGTTTTTTCTTATCAGCCCGTCGGCTCCATCGAAATAACTCCCGGACCGAATGCGGCCGGCTCACGCCCCTTCGACATTCTCGTGCACGGGCGGGGCGGCCACGCCGGTCTGCCGCAAAACACCGTCGACGCCTTGGCCGTCGGCGCGCACCTAGCTGTCGCCCTGCGTAGTGTCGCTTCGCTGGGCCTGGATCCCCTCGAGCCGCGCGTGATTCACCTCGGCGAATTCCACTGCGGCCAGTCGCGCACCGCCGTCGCCGAAACCGCCAGCCTGTCGGGCACCGTGCGTTTTCTCACCGAGGCGATGTATCAGGAAATCGAAACACGCATGCAGCAGGCGGTGGACGGCGTCGCCGCCTCCTTCGGCGCCCGGGCGGAACTGATCTGGTCCGGCCATAAAAACAAGCCGGTGACCAACGACGCGCCGCTGGCCGCCGCGATCACGCCGCTGGCCGTGCAGGTCGTCGGCTCCGAGCGCGTGCACACCCGCCCGCCGATGATGGGCGCGGAGGATTTCTGGCACTACCTGGAAAAAGCGCCCGGCGTGTTCATCGGCCTGGGCGGCGGCAATCCGGACCGCGGCACGGTCCACGGCCACCACAGCCCGCATTTCCAAATCGACGAAGCGTGCCTGCGCGACGGCGTCGAACTCTGGCTGCGTCTCGCCCTCGCCAACGGCGGAAAATAAATTCGTCGTTGCGCGCCATTATTTGATCGGAGCTCCCCCTTCCTGCGAGCTGTTGTGAAAAATCTCATGTCGCTACCGATAAAGAAAAATGCAAATTGTTACAGCGGCCGGAGGCAAGAATACCGGACGACGGTGTCTACCCATAGATATCGCAAGGATTTTTTCGCTTTTTAGTTAAGTTATGAGGACATATTTGTTCGTGTTTGACACCGGTCGTTTATTATGTAAAATAAAACATATAGGGAATACGAGTATCGCTTCTTACGAAAATCTCCCTTTCATCAAGTAACAGTGCAACCAGTCTAAAAGTTATTTTTGCGTTTTTGTGCCCGTGCCCGGAGCATGTATCAGGAGGGTAACTAATGGATAAATATCAGCTTTTCATCGGCGGGCAATTCGTTGACGCCGAAAGCGGCGAAACTCGGCCAACCATCAACCCGGCCACCGAGGAACCGATCGCTCTGGTTCCGGTCGCCACCAAGGGCGATGCCCAACGGGCGATCGCCGCGGCCCGCCAGGCCTTTGACGCCAACACCTGGAGCGGCATGCCGATCAAGGAGCGGGAGGCGATCCTTCTGCGGATGGTCGACAAACTCCGCGAACGTCAGGACGATCTGGCCGCGCTCGAAGCGGCCGACGGCGGCTCCACCATCCGCAAAACCGCGATGATGGACATTCCGGTCGGCATCGAGCATTTCCGTCTGCTCGTCGAGATGGGCGCGCGCATCCCCGTCTACGAGCCGCTGCCCTGGGTCGACTTTCCGGCCGTTTCGTGGAACTTCGTGCACCGCGAACCCATCGGCGTGTGCGCCGGCATCATCCCCTGGAACTTCCCCTTCATGATGGCGGTCTGGAAAATCGCCCCCGCGTTGATCATGGGCAACACCGTCGTTTTGAAACCGGCCTCCGACACCCCGCTGACCGCGCTGGAAATCGCCAAGGTCGCCGCCGAATGCGGTCTGCCCGAAGGCGTGCTCAACGTCGTGGTCGGACCGGGATCGGTCGTCGGCGAGGAAATGTGCACCAACCCGCTGGTCGACAAGGTCGCCCTGACCGGCTCCACCGAAACCGGCCGGCACGTGATGAAGCTCGCCGCGGACACCGTGAAAAAAGTCATCCTGGAACTTGGTGGCAAAAGCCCGACGATCATCTGCGACGACTGCGATTTCGACGTGGCCGTCGACGGCGCGTTGTTCGGCACCTTCTTCCACGCCGGCCAGGTCTGCGAATCGGGCACGCGCTGCTTCGTTCCCGAATCGATCTACGACGGCTTCATGGAGCGCATGCTCGAGCGCGTCAAGCACATCAAACTCGGCGACACCGCCGACTACGAAACGTCGATGGGCCCGGTCGTTTCGGCCGCGCAACTCGACACCGTGCTGCGCTACATCGAGCTGGGCAAGAAGGAAGGCGCGCGGTTGTTGTGCGGCGGCGGCCGCCCCGCCGATCTGCCCAAGGGCTATTTCGTCGAGCCGACGATCTTCGACAACGTCGGCAACGATTCGACCATCGCCCGCGAGGAAATCTTCGGTCCGGTGCTCTCCGTGATCAAATACAAAGACCTGGACGACGCCATCAAAATGGCCAACGACAGCGTTTACGGTCTGGGCGGCGCGATCTTCTCGCGCGACATTCCCAAGGCGATCGAGGTCGCCAAGAAAATCCGCACCGGCACCATCTGGATCAACGATTACCACCTGCTCAACGCGCTGGCGCCCTTCGGCGGCTACAAGCAATCCGGCGTCGGGCGGGAATTGGGACCGCACGGCCTGCTGGAGTATACGCAGATCAAGCACATTCACGTCGATCTCGCGCTGCAGCGGGCGCAGAAATTTTGGTACGACTACATTCTTAACGATTGATAACCAAGGAGGCACCCGATGGGCATTCCGTTCCCGAGCGAAGAGTGGGCTCAACTGTACAAGGACGCGATCAACACGAATCCCGAATACAAAACCGGCGCGGCTGACTGGACGCATGGCGTGGTGGCGCTGGTCGTCAAGGCCGTGCCCCCGGCGCTGCCCGAAGACGTCGCCCTGTGGCTCGACCTGGATCGCGGCGTCTGTCACGACGCGAAACTGGTGACCGCCGCCGAGGCCGCGAAAGCGCCGTTCTGCATCACCGGCGAGTACGCGCGCTGGAAGCAGGTCATCCGCAAGGAACTCGATCCGATCAAGGGCATGATGCAGGGCAAGCTGAAACTCAAAGGCGACCTGCCGACCATCGTCCGCGCGGTCAAGGCCTCGCAGGAGCTGGTCAACTCGTGCGCCAAAGTCGACACGAAGTTCGTCGACGAATAAGCGGGGAGGGCCATCCCCCGATCGATAATCTCTACCTCATCTTCCGCCGCTGACGGAACGTGTGGGAGGAAGCGCCATGTCATATTCGGAAGACCTGTCCTTTTTGTTCTTCTGCCCGACGCGCATCGTGTACGGCGTCAACACCGCCGCCGACGCGGGCATCGAAATGCGCAGCCTGGGTTGCGAAAAAGTCATTCTCGTCACCGATCCGTTCCTCTTTGAAAAAACCGATGCGGTCAAGAAAATCGAAAAGTCGCTCGGCTCGATGTGCGTGGGCGTCTTCAGCGACGTTCCGTCGGATTCCGGCCTGCACGTGGTCAACCAGGGCTACGAGTTCGCCCGCAGCCGCGGTGCTGAGGGAGTCGTCAGCGTTGGCGGCGGCAGCGTCATCGACACCGCCAAGGGCATCGCCATTCTGCTCAAGGAGGGTGGCGCGCTGGAAGACTACCAGGGCTTCCAGATGCTCACGCGCAAAGTCGCGCCGCACGTCTGCCTACCCACGACCGCCGGCACCGGTTCCGAGGTGACCTACATCGCCGTCATCAAGGATCATCAGAAAAAGCAGAAACTGCTGTTCGGCGATCATCACATTATCCCGGACGTGGCGATCCTCGATCCCATGCTGACCGTCGGCCTGCCGCCGCTGCTGACCGCCGCGACCGGCATGGACGCCCTTTCGCATGCGACCGAGGCGATCACCTCGACGCAGCGCGAGCCGGTTGCCGACGCGTTGGGCTTGCACGCGATTCGCCTGATCCGCAAATGGCTGCCGGCGGCCGTGCACAACGGTGCGGACCTCAACGCCCGCGGACAGATGCTCATCGCCTCGACGCTCGCCGGCGCCTCCTTCGGCAACGCGCAGGTCGGGCTCGTGCACGCCATCGCCCACACCGTCGGCGCGCGTCACGGCGTCCACCACGGCACGGCTAACGCGGTGGCCATGCCCTACGTCATGCGTTTCAACAACTCGGACGTGGCCGGACAAAACGCCCTCATCGCCGAAACCTTGGGCGTCGACGTGCGCGGCATGTCGGTCGAAGCGGCCGGTCTCGCCGCCGCCGACGAGGTCCTGCGCCTCAACAACGAACTCGCCTTGCCGACCACGCTCAAGGAGGTCGGCGTGCCCGAAAGCGACCTGGAGGAATGCGCGCAGGTGGCGCTTTCCGACGGCGCGATCGTGTACAACGGCAAACCGGTTTTCGATCCGGATGAAGTGCTCGCGGTGATCCGCAAGGCCTGGTCCGGCGATCACTCGGAGTTCTGACGATGCTGAACGTTCGTCTCGATCCCGGCGCGCAGGATGTCGGCTTCGCCTCCATGTTGACCGATCTCATGGTGCAAAACGTGGAGCAAAATCCCGCGCGCCGGGCCATCTTCAACGCCATGCGCGGCTCGATCGCGCTGGAAGTCATGGACGCCGAAGTGGCGCTGACGCTCGATTTTCTGGGCGGCGAACTGGTCGTTTACGACGGCGTGAAAAACGGGGCGGACGTTGTCGTGTCCGCGGATTCGTCCACGGTGCTGGACCTGAGCAACGTCAAGTTGCTGCTGGGCATGCCCGACGTTTTCGACGCGTCCGGCCGAGCGGTGGTGAAAAAACTGCTGTCCGGTGAGGTCAAGCTGCGCGGCCGCGGCCTGCTGAACAAACCGGGCCTGTTGCCGGGATTCAACAAGCTTCTCTCGGTCCGCGTGGTTCCCGTCGCCAAAGCCGCGCCGGGGTGGCTGTCGATCCTCCTCTGGCCGCTGCTGATTACCGCCCTCGCGTTGACCTCGGCTTTCCTGGCCGACGGGGATTCTCTCATGACGGAGGTTCTGGGCGTTCTGGCCGGCCTCGCCTGGCTCCACGCCCTGGTCCGCTTCTCGCGCCGACCGCCGAGTCTCAAGTCGCCCGGCGAAAGGCTATAGCCGCGACATTCCGATAATCTTTTGTCATTCTTGAGACAAAGACATATTAATATATGTTTTGCTTTCGTCCATGCCGTCGATGGATCCGGCAATAAAAATGAATATTTGTAGATATATATATTGCCCTGAAATACTCTGATTCAAACTCATTGATCATTATTGATAAAAAGAGGTAGTAGTTGACAACTGGTTGAGATGGGAGTAGACGTAATTCTCCCAACGAAGAATTATGCGAAATCAAAAAGTCAAAGATTGACTTTTTCCGGGTATTGTTTCCGGATGGCTGGGTTCCGAATTTGATTTAAGGAATGCCGGCAAAACAGGCAATGGGAGGCGCTGCATGACCCAAACCTCTTTGGTCGTCAGATTCGATACGCCTACTTCTGATTTTGCATTCCTGGCTGCACCTTTTTCCCCCTCTTTCAACAAAATCTGTGCGGCTGTTGAACGCGCTGTCGGATATGAAAATCTTGGAATCAAACGCACTGATAAAACTCCTAAAACGCAAAGCTTTATCAACGATTATAAACAGTTAATTTATCAATCAAAAATTGTTATCGCAATCTGTAGTCCGATTTCGAAATTTGGGAAGCTTAATCCAAATGTGATGTACGAACTCGGGTGGGCGCAGAGCATAGGGAAGGCGACTTTGGTAATGACTAATAATAAAAAAGCCATCCCTTCTGATCTGGGAGACCAAAGCATATTTCCCTATTCCAATTCTGATCTTCGTAAGGACCATTTTATCAACGAAATTAGGACACAGATTAGAACTGTCCTTGATCGAGTGAAAAACAACATTTCGGATTCCGAAAGAAAAGACATTTCTCTAGCAACTAAAATACTTTCGCGATCTGGATTGTATAAACCTTTTATAACTATTTTTGGATTCGGAAAGCGGTTGCACTCTCAATTCCTGGAGATCGAAATCGCTCATTTTGATCAACTCCGATTATATTCTTTAGAATTGGCGTACAATCATGAAAATGCAAACCAACAACGCGTTCTAGTTGATTTTCAGACTGCATGGAATCGCTTTAAGTTGGAGTATTATAAGGACTTCGGCGCGTTGTTGTCCGCTGACTTTTCCCAGTATTCCCACGTATTTAAAACTTTGGTTGGGAAGGTCCCGGTGCAAATGTCGGATTCACTTGAGAAAGCACACCAATATTATGCGCAAGTTACAGGCCACCTGGCAACGTTCGAACAGAATAGAAATGCTGTTTCTTCTTGTATGGATAAAATACTGCGGGAGCCAATTACGGACGGCTTGTCCGTTGAGTTATGGCAGTATTTCAACGACTTGTATGCAACCACAAAAGTCATTGAAGTACATGTTGAGGGATTGATGGTTAACCTTATGGACTGTCTCAAGACGCTTGCGGAGGAGACATGAGCCCAAATAAAACCATGGATGAGATTAGATCACTCCATAATGAGCTCTTTTCCCGGATTCTCGAGCAGCGAGGGAGCCTTATGGATGACGAATTAAAATTAGAGAGAATGAAGGCTCTCGCGGAGACCGATGAACTTGTTGCGATCCTCGAGGACTATTCACATAAAGTTACTTCATTCAGGGAATACATGTGGTTGCATGATGCGGCAATGAAATGGAATGTCATCTATACCTCGGTATTCAATAACCCGAAGAGGGTGAAAATCGCTTTGCCGCCTCGTGACCTATTGCCGCCAATCACTCCGGGAAAAGCCTTGACGGAGGATGAAATACGAGGCTGGGTTTCGGTCGTCGCTGGAATTAGAGGGCATGCGCGAAAATGTCTTTCAGGTCCATCGAACGAAATGGAGATGAATGAGGATTGGAGATACGCAGAAGCGATCTTCGTATCGGAGGTTCTCGAAGGCAAGATCAACTTTGCTTCTCGGATTTCTTCGAAGTCGTACTACCGGCTTGAAAAAGAGTGGATCAAGTACATCAAGTGTCTTCGAGCATATTTTAATTGGGAAAGGCGGTTTTTCTGGGACGATCCTAAAATGGAAAAACTGGATTACCTGGAGGCATGTGATCACCTTACAGATATGTTGGTGAATCAGGAAATCAAGGCGCGGCCGGATGAGTTTGGCGAACCAAGAGACTATCTGATAGCGAATTATCTGTCAGGAGACGAAGTCGACAAAGACAAGCCGGAAGTCAAATTGTTGATCGCACGAAAAGCTGAACGGATTTGGGGAACGACCGGCGAACGTGACACAGAAAAAAACTGGAGCAATGCTGAAGCGTATGTGGAGATGTTCTATGAGAATATTTGCCCCGCGGTACTCGAGTCCGACGAGAAAAAGAAGCGCGAACACATTTTAAGAGTTCTGAAGGCCTTTCAATTTAGCAAGGCTCCCGAAAATGGTTATCGTGTAATCAACTGTTTTGAAGTCGCTTTAGCCACCTACTTTCTTGACGCACTGATAATTGAAGATCTTTGGAAGGGCTCACAGGATCAACCCCAACCGAAATCGCATGTGAGAAGCACCGTAAAATTGGATGGCAAAGTGGCGGAATTTGAAATACCTGAGGCTCTTCACAATAGACTCGAATTTAGCGAAGCAAATCACGAAATCAGTTTTCGGGGAGTAATGACGGACAAAGCAAAAAACTCGTTGCTTGCCAGCAATAAAGAGAGCTCGATGCAGAAAGCAATTGAAGAATTGTTTAATCAGAGCCGCCTGATCCACCGAGAAACCACGCTATAATTATTAAAATCAGAACATTCAGTTCACCTTTTTCGTCGAGTCTTCGTATTTAGTTGCGGTATCAAAGATTCACCGGCGAATTTTCCTTGTTTTATTGATCCGACCTGCGCTACGTTATCCCAAAGTTCACCGGGAATCGCGCAGGCCGCCGATTATTCTATGAGAGGTATAGTCATGAAACTTGCTTTTCCCCGGCTGGTCGCGCTTCTGCTGCTGCCGCTTTTGTTCCTCGCCGCCTGCGACGGTGATGATGATGATAACGATGATAACGACAGCGTCGATGACGATGTAACCGATGACGACGCTGCCGCCGACGACGATGACGACACCGGCGACGATGACGACGACGCAACGCCCTACGACGACAGCGAGTTGTGCGCGTTCATCGAACAGGTGATGGCCGCGACGCACATCCCCGGCCTGGCCGCCGGCATCGTCAAGGACGGCTCGCTGGTCTGGTCCAAGGGCTTCGGTTGGGCGCACATTCAACAGCAACGGCCGGTCACCGAGGACACGATCTTCATGCTCGCCTCCGTCTCGAAAACCGTAACGGCCGTGGCGCTCATGCAGGTTTGGGAAGACGGCTATTTCGAACTGGACGACAACGTCAACGACTATCTGGCCTTCACGGCGGAGAATCCCAATCACCTCGGCGCGCCGATCACCTTCCGCCAGTTGCTGACCCACACTTCGAGCATCCGCGACAACTGGCTGGTCATGTCTCCCCTGTACGTGCAAGGCGATTCGCCGCTTCCCCTGGGCGGATTCCTCGAAGATTATCTCGCGCCCGGCGGCGAGTATTACTACGCCGCGCTCAACTACTATCAATACGCGCCGGGCGTCGATTGGAATTATTCAAACATGGGCATAACCCTCGCGGCCTATCTGGTCGAAGCGCTGACCGGCACGCCCTTCGACCAATATTGCGACGACAATATTTTCGCCGCGCTGGGCATGACCGACACCTCGTGGTTCCTGGCCGGGCTGGACGAAACCAAAATCGCCATGCCCTACGAATACCTGCCGGTGCTCGACAACTACCGTCCTTATGGCCAATACGGCTTCCCCGATTACCCGGACGGCCAGTTGCGCACGCCCCTCAAGCAGCTTGCCAAGTTCCAGATGGCTTTCATCGGCGACGGCGAGTGGGACGGGCGCCGCATCCTGGAAGCGGCCACCGTCGAGGAAATGCGCCGCCAACAGGCGCCGGACGTCGATCCGACCCAGGGGCTGGTCTGGTACTACACGCCGCAACTCGGGACCGACACGATCCTCCTGGGCCACAACGGCGGCGACGACGGCGTGGCCACCGAGATGTTCTATCGGGTCAGCGACGGCCTCGGTTTTATCCTGTTGATGAACACCGATTGGACGACGCCGATCTATCACCAGGCGATGGAAATCGAAAGACGCCTGCTCGCCGCCGGCGAGGAAATCGCGAACTGAACATTTTAAAAAAGTCACCTATTTTAATCGAGCCGAATCGACAGACACATATTCGGTGCGTCAGCGCTTTTGATCCGGCAGCTTGCCCAACGGCCCGCGCCAGTTATCGGCCACGTTCAGGAACGCCTCATAGCCGTGAAGCCGGATGAAATCCAGAGCCTTGCGGTACTTTGCGTACTTGTATCCCTTTTTATTATGAAAGGCGGCGAGAGTGGGACAGTCAGCAAACTCCGGACAATCGGCGCACGTCTGATCGGTCGGCAATTTCGCCAGACAACAGCGTTTCACGGCGCATTTCGCTTTGGCTAAATCCCGCTCGCCCGAGTCGTACCCGAGCTTGCACCCGCGGCACACGTTGCCCGCCACCTCGCGGCAGGTTTTGCAATACGCTCCGCAGCAACCGACTTCGATGCGCGACAAACCGCCTCACTTTGTGTGTCGTTTCGTGAACCCGGAATCACATCTCTTTGCCGATAAACTTGTGATACGCAGCCAGCCAGTAAGCAGCCAGATAGTCGTGCCCCGAATGAACCTTGGTCGGGTCATCCGCGCCGCACTCTTCGATGACAAATGGCGACCACTGAAACATGAAACCGGCCGGGCAATAGCCATCCACCCCGAACGGCTCCAGGGCCTGATACTGGAATCCTCCCAGGATCTCCTCAAGGAACGGGAACTGCGTCACCAGGTCGGTAAAAAAGACGGAAACCGGATCGAGAGTGTAGGTCGAAGGATCTTTGGCCGGAAGATAAAACTCCGCCAGCGGCGGATCCTGAAAAACGGTCAGGTCCTCTTCGAGCTGGTCCTGATAGGCGGTTTCGCTCGGATCGTAATCGCCTTGCGCCATGAAGATCGCATTGAACCAGGGGTTGTGCGATAAACGCGCAAAGGTATGGACCTGTTTCTCGAAAACATTGGCCATAAACTCAAAATCCGCGGGGCTGTAATAGACGCGCCCCAGCCGCAGAATCGTGTACCAGATTCTATGCGCCAGGGCATTCCCGAAATACGACGAATAGCGGTTGAAAAAAGTGATGTTGTTCAACTTGAACCACTGCCGCCGTTTGTCTTCGAGCAGCCGGCCCAGTTCCTGCTTATACCTCTCGTGTCCGGTTATATGGTAGCCGATGGTGATCCAAGCCAGTTGTTGCCCCGGCAGAACGTTCGGCCCGGCGTCGGTGGGCTGCCCCGCCTCGTCGATGATCCACCAGTTATTGGCGAGCAGCTCATCGAGCACCTCGGTAACATCGTCCCCGATCATTTCCCGCATCGGCTCGTCATCGACAAGATCGTAAGCCGTAACCATTCCGTAAAACCACCCGGTGTACATATCGCGGCTTGTTTCCCCCATCCAGAAATCTCCGGCATAGGTCCCGGTATCCACCTTGTGGCAACGATCGGCGCTGTCGCACCAGCCGGCCGCGCCGTACATGTCGAGCATCGCCTGACTGCCCCAATAACGCGCGATAAAGCCGGCGCGCCCGGTTACGTGAAGAAGGCCGTCAAGATCCGCGATCTTTTCCACCACAATCTGCTTGGCCAGAGAATCTCCGGTAATGTAATAGCGGTATGCTTCCGACGCCGCGTACTGCCCCGTCCACTCGGTGCTGTCCCCGATGCCATGGTATTGGGCGACCTCGGTTTGCGTCTCGTCCGTAAAAAACACATGCGCACAGCAACCGTGATCCGGTTGGTGCCAGGTACGATGCCAATCGTCGTACGCCGTCGCTTTGAGACGCAAAGGGCCGGCCGTGCCGCTTTCGTCATAATCCTGCACCTCGATATTCTCCTGCGGCCAAGGCGCTACGTAGTCGTCGGGCAGAATGGTGTCATCGTCGCCGGTATCGTCGTCGTCGGTATCGTCGTCGTCGGTATCGTCGTCGCTTCCCGTATCGTCGTCGTCGACCGTCGTCGTGTCATCGTCGGGCGCCGTGTCGTCATCGGGCGCTGTGTCGTCGTCGTCATCGGGTGACGTGTCGTCGTCATCGCTATTGCCGGTGTCATTATCATCGTCATCATCGCCGCAGGACACAAGGATGAAGCAAAAAATTGCCATAATAATCAAGAACAAACGCATAGACAGCATTTGAGAACTCCCAATTTTTCAATCATCTTCTAAGCCATCAACGTACAAGATTCCAATCATGGGATAAAGCCGATTTTAACATGCCCGGCATTTCCGGCGGTCAGGAAAAGCATTTGCTGGTCCTGGATGCCCGCCTTCGCGGGTATGACGGTGCCCTGTCATCCCGACCGCAGTGGAGGGATCCCTTTTCCGGTCATCCCAAACTTGATTTGGGATCCGGTCACACCAAGCAGCGAGCCTCGCACGCGCTTCTGTCGCGCCCATCCGTCATTCCGGCTCCCGAGAGACTGTCGATAAATGCGCCGACAGGCGGCAAATAGCCCCGTCAGGGGCGATAGAGGGTAGCCCGGTGCGTAAGAGACTGTCGATAAATGCGCATTTGAGAGTCGAACTGAAGGACTTCCAGGACTTTCATCGATTTTTCGGGT
>Ga0116164_10000113_pt1 | contig 79141 bp, 61 predicted proteins | sample AD_UKC109_MetaG_FD_89888 | JGI IMG/M metagenome (GOLD analysis project Ga0116164, IMG submission 89888) | Active sludge microbial communities of municipal wastewater-treating anaerobic digesters from Hong Kong - AD_UKC109_MetaG | ecosystem: Engineered > Bioreactor > Anaerobic > Digestate... | reverse complement strand
AATATTATTACATTTCACAATCATTAAGATGCTATGGACGGTGTTATAGTTAAAGAAGTCAGATCGCGTAAAGACCTTCATGATTTTATTTTTCTTCCCGAGAAGGTTCACAAGGGAGAAGCGGAGTGGCTTCCCCCAATCTACATGGACGATAAGCTTTTATTTAATAAGAAGAAGAATAAATCGTATCTCTATGCCGATGCGATTTTGTTGGTTGCATACAGCCAAGGGAAACCCAGGGGAAGGATAATGGGAATAATAAACAACCGGTATAATGCCATTCATAATGAGAATCACGGAAGATTCTGCTTTATGGAATCCTACAATGAACCTGAGGTTTTTCATGCTCTCATTACCAGTGTGGAAGACTGGGCCCGGAAAAAAGGCATGACGCATCTTGTTGGTCCCCTGGGCTTTTCCGACAAGGACCCCCAGGGTTTTCAGATTGAAGGGTTTGAATATCCGCTGTTCATCACAGCGGCTAACAATTCGCCCTACATGGTCAGTCTGATTGAATCGGAAGGATACGGGAAGAAGATCGACCTGGTAAATTATCTTGTAAAGATGCCCGAGGAATTACCCGAAATTTACAGGAGAGTCATTGACAGAGTTGGAAAAACAAGCGAATACAAAATTGTTGAATTCACAACCAAAAAGGAGCTCAGGCAGGTAATCGTACCTGCACTGGAACTTATGAATGAGACCTTCAGTGAGATATATGGGTTTGTTCCGCTTACTGACAAGGAGAAGGTGGAATTTGCCAACAGATATATTCCAATACTCGATCCGAAGTATATAAAGGTAGTAATGTCCGATGGCCAGATGGCAGGTTTCGCCGTAGGGATGCCTGATGTAAGTCCGGGAATAAGGGCCTGTCGGGGAAGACTTATTCCATTCGGACTGCTGCAGGTTCTCCGGGAGTCAAAGCGGACAAAAAAACTTATGATGATGCTCGGTGGGGTAAAGAAAGAATACCGCGGAAGGGGTCTTGATGTACTGATGGGTGTCAAGATCCTCGAATCGGCAATAAAGAGCCGGATGGAACTTATCGACAGTCACCTTGTTCTCGAAGACAATCACAAGATGAGAGCCGAATATGAAAGAGTGGGCGGAAAAGTCGTTAAAAAATTCCGCATCTACCAGAAAAGTCTCAGAACCTGAAAACAAAAGAGAATCCGAGAAGCTCCTTGAACTGTATCCTCGCCGTTTTTTTCTGCTTACCGTCCGGATTCAGAACCGGGTTATCGTCCTTGTCGAACAAAGGTGACTTTGTGTCGTCGTCAAAGATGAGGTGAGTGTTGAATCTTACATCAGTAAACCAGTTCAGGTTAGCTGTCAGGATCATTTCCCAGTCAACATCAATATTCAGGGGGTTGTGAATATAATTTGTAAATAGTTGCAGACGATTTATTATCTTGATATTATTCCGGGGACGGTATTCATGTGATATCATAAAACTGGCTCCCGGTTCATGTTTTGCACGCTTATCAGAAGGCACACCATATTTGGTCTGATCGATTGCATCAATCCCCTTAATACCTGTTGTGTCAGGAACAAATGTTCCCTTGTATGACAGCGGAGACAGGTTTATGGAAGTAAGCTTGTTAGGTTTGTAATCCAGACCCAGACCGACCGTTATCGTTGCCGGGTTGAAAAATTTCGACACCAGGTTTCTGGTTGTATCGTTTGGATAGGTGAATCCTTTTGCCAGCTGGGTTTTAAAAAGCATTATGGCGCTGAAATCAAATTTCCCGAATGCCTTATGATTAAGCTTTGAATTTGTCTCCAGCAGGTCGAGATTTTTCCTGATACCATCTTCGTCGGTCCAGATAAGTCCGTATTTCAGTCGTGCAAAGTTTTTGGAAGTTACTTTCACGTGGGTATTGTTGTAATCGGCAAATCCGGTAATATCGAGCGAAGTTGAAAGGTTGCTCTCCCCTCCTTTCACCCAGTTGGTAAGTGATGCCTGATTAAGGGCAAATGCCGCCTCAGATCTGTATGTCCAGTATTGTGGCTTGACAATTATTTTTCTTACTTCCCTGAGTTTTGATCTGTCTATTTCCTTTATTTCAACACTGGGATCGGCATAAAGCTCCTGTCTGGAGGGTCTGATGAAGCTTATCCCGTTCTCGAGATAAAGTGCAATTTTATTTCTGCCCTGACTGCCTATCCACACGGTGACTGAATCATACAGATCGGTTTTGAGCCAGTACCTGTGCATCCTTCCCGTGGTTGAATTCAGCCATACCGGAGTCATATCGTCTCCGGCTCCCGTGAAATATATCAGGCTCGAATCGCGGGCTTCAACATAATTCATCAGGATTCCGACAGCAGTTATTATTGAGTCAGCCTGGTAGGGATAATCATAATATGCAAAAGGAGTATGCTGATCGTGGGTGTCAACCCTGTACAGAGTGTCAATGACAACAAGAATTGTCGTATCCCTGAATAGTGCTTCAGTTGTATGTGGTTTAACAGGAATGTCAAGTGAATCGGCCCGTTCAGGTAGTGTGGTTGTGTCGGCGACAGCCATGCTGTCTTTGGTAACCATTGCTTCGGTCTGTGAAATAACAGGAATTTTAAGCCTCAGTGGCTCCCAGATGAAAAATTTGTCCCATGGAACACGCAGAGAGTCGAAAGGAAATTTTTCAAGGTAAACCTGTGCCGAATCGTAAATATCATGAGAAGCTTCAAAAACGAGCTGACTCAAAGCTACCCTGAGAGGATCGGCCGGATCCTTCCAATAACGAGGCCTTATCTTTCGCTGCAGGAACTCAATGGCCTGTTCGTGTGAAAAATCGATGGTGTCCGGACGCTTATTCTCAATGAAAACATAGCCTGTCTTCAGGAGGGAATCCACAACCGTCCCCGGTAAACCATGACTACCTTCATGTTCCTGACCAGACGTGTATAGTGGAATTACCAATAAGATCAGAAAAGACAGTACCCGGGAAAGAATTTTATACATTTCAACAAGTTTTCTATTTTATTTTACGGATTGAATATAACAAAATACTATTACTTTTACCTTCAGGAACATCACAGTTATCTATGTCCTATCTTATAATAACGGAATACCTGGCCTTTAATATATACAGGAATCTTAAAAACCGCGATTCATTTGTATCTTAAGATTTATTATCATTCGATTTCCGGGTGAAGGCATATCACATACAGCTTTCTGATCTTAATGTCAGACAGCCTGCAGCAACATCCCCGGTTCCGGCCACGAACCTTATGCCGAAAAAATAAAATACACTGTTAATAATAATTAAAACTATTATGAAGCTCCCATTCATAGAACCATATAAAACCAAAATGGTCGAGCCTGTTTATAAAAGCACACCCGACCAGAGAGAAAAATGGATCACTGAATCCGGTTTCAACCTGTTCAACCTTAAAGCAGAACAGGTTACCATTGATCTTCTTACCGACTCAGGAACAGGAGCAATGAGTGACCGGCAGTGGTCTGCCCTCATGATGGGCGATGAAAGCTATGCCGGTGCATCATCGTACTACAACCTCAAAAACGCAATTACCGAAATTACCGGTTTCAGCCGGTTCCTCCCAGTTCACCAGGGAAGAGCTGCAGAGAATGTCCTCTTTTCCGTACTCGTGAAGGAAGGTGATCTGGTGCCGGGAAATTCACATTTTGACACTACAAAGGGACATATTGAATTCAGAAAAGCCGTACCCGTCGACTGTACTGTGGATATTGCATCAGACACCACAATCAACGCTCCGTTTAAAGGCAATGTCGATCTTGAAAAACTGGAGAGGATACTTAAAAACAACCCGCCTGACAAGATAGCCTGCATCATTGTAACGATAACAAACAATACAGCAGGAGGACAGCCTGTAAGCATGGAAAATATAAAAAGCACGGGGGCTCTCGCCAAAAAGTACGGAGTGAAATTTTTCCTCGATTCCGCAAGATTTGCTGAAAATGCGTGGTTCATCAAGACCAGGGAAGCCGGTTATGCCGATAAAGACATCAGGGAGATTGTACGTGAAATGTTCTCCTACAGCGACGGAATGACGATGAGCTCAAAAAAGGATGCTATTGTGAATATGGGCGGATTCATCGGCTTCCGCGATGAGGAAATTTTCCGAAAGGCCTCAGCTTTCAACATCATCTATGAAGGGTTTATAACATACGGAGGAATGTCGGGACGAGATATGAATGCTCTTGCCCGCGGGTTGTACGAAGGAACAGATTATGAATTCCTGTCGTCAAGGATAGGCCAGGTGGCCCGACTGGGATCCCAGATGAAAGATTACGGCATTCCCGTGCTGGAACCTTTCGGCGGACATGCAATTTTTATTGATGCACAAAGATTCTTTCCTCATATACCTCTGGAGGAGTTCCCGGCACAGTCGCTTGCTGTTGAAATATACGTTGAAGGAGGAATAAGGGGTTCGGAAATAGGAACCCTTATGGCTGACCGTGATCCCGTAACCCGGCAGAACAGGTACACCGGAAGGGAACTGGTCAGATTAGCCATCCCAAGAAGGGTGTACTCCGATAACCATATGGATTATGTAGCTGCCGCTGTCAAAAACGTTCTCGACAGGAGAAACTCAGTAAAACACGGCTTCCGGATAATACAAGAAGCTCCCATATTAAGACATTTCACCATCGGGCTCGAAAGGATCGTTTGATATTAAAAGGGATTGTGTAACTTTCCATTCTCATTAAAATATACCGGATTATGATCAAATCGATGACCGGATTTGGAAAATCGACAGCAGAGATCTCCAATAAGAAAATATCAATTGAGATCAGATCTCTGAATTCCAGATCGCTAGATATAAATACCAGGATACCTGTAATTTACAGAGAGAAAGAAGCCGAGATAAGAAATCTTATAAGCCAGAAACTTGACCGCGGGAAGATTGATTTTTCGATAACCGTCGACGTTATCGGTGCCGATATCTCTTCTTCCATTAATAAGCCTGTAGTAAAAAATTATTTCATTCAACTGAGAGAAATAGCTGACGAACTGGGCATCAACGCAGATGATCAGATGTTGAATACAATAATGAGACTCCCCGAGGCTTTGAAAACAGAGAAAACAGAACCTGACGAAGAGGAATGGGAAGCTCTGAAGATTAAAACCGGGGAAGCCCTGGATCAGCTCGACAGCTACAGAATCGAAGAGGGACGATCCCTGGAAGCCGACATGGTCAGTTGCACCCGTAAAATCATGGCTTACCTGGAAGAGATAAAAAATTTCGAAGGAGAAAGGATCACAAGGATAAGAGAGAAATTCAGCTCTGTGCTAACTGAATTTCAGGGAAACAGTAATATCGACATGAACCGGTTCGAACAGGAACTGATATACTATCTCGAAAAGCTCGATATAAATGAGGAAAAGGTAAGGCTCAGAAAACATTGCGAATATTTTCTCGAGAAAATTGAATCACCTGCACCCAATGGGAAGATCCTGAATTTCATCTCCCAGGAAATGGGTCGGGAAATAAATACCATCGGGTCAAAAGCCAACGACGCTTCTATTCAGAAACTTGTTGTGATGATGAAAGACGACCTTGAGAAGATAAAAGAACAATCGCTGAATGTACTTTAAATGAAAGGTAAGCTGGTAATTATTTCAGCCCCGTCGGGGGCGGGCAAGACAACTATAGTAAGGCACCTCCTTGCAAAACAGATGAATCTTGAGTTTTCTGTTTCTGCAACTACAAGGGCTCCCCGTGGAAGGGAGAAAGATGGCCGCGATTATTATTTCCTTTCTGTCGATGAATTCAGAAAAATGACGGCCGGAGGAGATTTCATCGAATGGGAAGAAGTATACCCCGACCAGCTTTACGGTACTCTGAAAGGTGAGATCGACAGGATTTGGAGAAAAGGCAATCATGTTCTTTTCGACGTCGATGTAAAAGGAGGATTAAACCTTAAAAGCATTTTCGGGAATAATGCTCTTTCAATATTCATAATGCCTCCTTCGGTGGAAGAGCTTGAAAAAAGGCTCCTGCACCGGGGTACCGAAGACAGTTCAAAGATAAAAACCAGGCTGAACAAGGCAGCTGAAGAAATGAAACTTTCCCCGGGATTCGATTATACAGTGATAAATGATAACCTTGAAAAAGCTGAAAATGAAGTATTTGCCCTGGTCTCAGAATTCCTGAACAATATCAGAGCCGGCAACCATGGCAGGAAATCCAGTATTTCAGGGGACATATAGAAACACTTATGTCAAAAATCGGACTTTACTTCGGATCTTTCAACCCGATCCATATCGGACATCTTGCAATTGCAGGATACCTGACCGAGTTCACATCTCTCGATGAAATATGGTTCATTGTGAGTCCCCATAATCCCCTTAAAAAAAAGGATTCGCTGCTTGAGGACTATCACCGTTTATATATGACTGAGCTGGCTATTGGTGATAACTACAGGCTTAGAGCTTCAGATATTGAGTTCCGGCTGCCCGTACCATCCTATACGATCAACACACTTGCATATCTCGGGGAAAAGCACCAGCAGCATGCATTCAGCCTTATAATGGGTGAAGACAATCTCTATACACTCCACAAGTGGAAGAATGCCGAAGAACTTGTAAGCAAATATGATATTTATGTTTACCCCAGGCCATATACCAGCAGACCTGTATCGGCAGATCTCGATTTGATACTGTCAAAATCTAAAATACACAGGGTTAAGGCTCCAATGATAGAAATTTCAGGCACCTTTATCAGAAACGGTATCAAAAAAGGTAAGAATATGTCGTATTTTCTGGCACCCGCCGTATGGAAATACATTTCGGATATGCACTTCTACGAGAAATAGTATCCGGATACCAGGATCCTTCCCGGATCAATATTCTAAACCTTCTTTATGATATCCATACCTCTCTGCAGAGCGGATTCATTCACAGGTATGAGGTTATGGTACCTTTCCGGAAGTGATTTCCTGAGTCCTTTGACAACATTTTCCAGTGTGATCAGGGGTTTGATCTTCATGAAACCTCCAAGTACGATCATATTGTTCACCTTCGGGCTTTTCATCTTACCGGCTTCCTCTGCTGCATCAATCCTGTATATTGAAACATCATTCCTTACAGGGTGGCGGGTTATTCCGTTGCCGTCGTAAATCAGGACACCACCGGGCTTTATTGAATCCTCAAATTTGTCAAGCGACTGCTGGTTAAGCAATATACATGTGTCGAAGTGTCTTATTATTGGTGAACTTATACGCTCATCGCTGATTATCACGATCACATTTGCGGTTCCACCACGCATTTCGGGTCCGTACGAAGGCATCCAGCTAACTTCCATATCCTGCATCATCGCAGAATAGGCCATTATCTTGCCCATCGATAAAACTCCCTGTCCGCCGAATCCGGCAATAAGTATCTCCTCTGTCATTTTTCCTGATGTTAATAGTTTTTTGATTCTTATTCCACGGGTACCTTCAGATCACCAAGGGGATAAAAGGGGAACATGTTTTCTTCCATCCATCTGTTCGATTCGACAGGCGTCTTTTTCCATCCCGAAGGGCAGTTTGAGACTACTTCGATAAAACAGGTGCCCTTATTAAGTTTTTGATATTGAACTGCTTTGCGGATAGCCTTTTTTGTTTTCCTTACATTGGCAGGAGTATGCACACTCTGTCTTGTGACATAATATGTTCCGGGAAGGGATGCGACTATATCCGTCATCTTAACAGGATTGCCCATCATTTTCACATCTCTCCCGTAGGGTGATGTCGACGATTTCATACCGGGCAGAGTTGTCGGAGCCATTTGTCCTCCGGTCATTCCGTAGATTCCGTTATTGATAAAAATAATCATTATATTCTCTCCCCTGTTGCAGGCATGTATCGTTTCGGCAGTACCAATTGCTGCAAGATCTCCGTCACCCTGATAGGTAAAAACAAATTTATCAGGCAGAAGTCTTTTTATTGCAGTGGCAACGGCAGGAGCCCTGCCGTGTGCTGCTTCCTGCCAGTCGATATCGAGATAGTTGTAGAGAAGTACTGAGCATCCTACCGGTGAGACACCAATGGTCTCAGACTGTATTGCTTCCTCTTCGATAACCTCGGCAAGTATACGGTGAACAGTACCATGACCGCAACCCGGACAATAATGAAGTATGTTGGGTGTCATTACTTCTGTTCTCTTATAAACCAGATTTTCCGGTTTAATGATCTCTTTTGCTCCTGTAGCTTGTGGCATATTTTAACCTCCTATTATTTTTTTCTTAAGAAAATCCATTACCTCCTCAGGTTCAGGAACCATTCCTCCCAGTCTTCCGTAGTGAAATACAGGCACTTTTCCGCCCGAAGCCAGCATTACATCTTCCACCATCTGGCCGGCACTCATCTCTACTGATATCATCATTTTAACACTGTCGGCAAGATTGTTTATTCTGTCAGTTGGAAAAGGGAACAGTGTTATCGGACGAAGGAGACCAGCTTTTATTCCCTGTGCCCTGGCAATCTGGATCGATTTCTGGCAAACCCTTGCAGAGGTTCCGTAAGCGACAAACAAGTATTCTGCGTCTTCGCACTGGAACTCCTCATAGCGCACTTCCTTTTCTCTTATTTCATTATACTTGGCTATAAGTTTCTCATTAAACTTTTCCTGAGCCATGGGGTCAAGGTCGAGTGAGGTGATAATGACTCTTTCCCTTGAAGGAGGCTTACCTGTTGTTGCCCATTCAGGAACCGTTTTCGATCTTTCTTTCTGAGGACTGAGCCACACTTTCTCCATCATCTGTCCTATTGCTCCGTCGGAAAGCATCATGACAGGGTTCCTGTATTTGAATGCCAGTTCGAACGACAGGTCTACAAAATCAGCCATTTCCTGCACCGAAGAAGGGGCCAGCACTATAAGATGATAATCGCCGTGTCCGCCTCCCTTTGTAGCCTGGAAATAGTCAGACTGGGAAGGCTGTATGGTCCCTAGTCCGGGGCCTCCCCTGACAACATTTACTATCAGGCAGGGCAGCTCAGCCCCTGCTATATATGAGATACCCTCCTGTTTAAGGCTGATTCCGGGTGAGGAAGATGAGGTCATCACCTTTTTCCCGCAGGCAGCTCCGCCGTAAACCATATTAATGGCAGCAACTTCGCTTTCAGCCTGTAATACAACCATGCCGGTCCTCTCGTGAGGTTTCGCTTCCATAAGATACTCGAGTACCTCGCTCTGGGGAGTTATGGGGTAGCCGAAATAGCCATCAGCTCCTGCGCGTATTGCAGCCTCAGCCACCGCCTCATTCCCTTTCATCAGTCTAAGTTCTTTTTCCATTATTTTGTCAGATTTTTGTTCTGTAAACAGTTATTACGCCATCGGGACATACGGCTGCGCAATTAGCACATCCTATGCAAAGGTCGGGATTGGCAGGATAGGCATAAAAATATCCTTTATGATTTACTTCTTTTGCCATGGCGATTGTTCCTGTCGGGCATGAAACCATACAAACCTCACATCCTTTGCATCTGTCAACGTCAACAACTATGCTTCCTTTTACTTTTGCCATATCTGTGTGTTTAATTATTTACCTTATGATCTTCACTGAACTTCCGCAACCTCTCTGTCAGATCACCGAACATAGCCACAGGGACCATTGAAACACAGGCCCGAAGCCCTTCCCTGTTGCTCCCGGTAATGTCGAGAGTTATTGCACTTATTCCATAACCCAGGAGTTTACTGAGTAATTCTCTGCCTGTCATCCCCGGATATGAAACAGTGAAATAAAATCCATCTGCAACAGGTTCGTCAAGGTCCATGTCGTATGTGATAGAAAAATTGTTACTCAGGAATATCTCTTTCATGATATATGCCTTATGAGCATATTCCCTCACATCGTCATGATACCTGTAGGTACCGTCATTTACGGCTTTTAATAACGCTGCCATGCCATACTGGGCACTGTGACATACTCCGGCTGAAAGGGCGTACAGTGCTCCAAAGATAATTGAATGTCCGAATTTTTCAGATGAATAATATCTTAACAGATCCGGATAAGATCTGTTGAAAAGATGATCAGAGATGGCCATCATACCTATCCTCTGACCTGCGTAACTGAATATTTTAGAGCTCGATATCAACAGAACATAATCGTCGGTATAGTGTGCAACTGTCGGCTGGAATGGAGGTTGGCCGGGAACGGAATAATCTTTCCTGAAGTCCATCCCGAAATATGCAAGATCTTCAATAACAATAACATCATACTGTCTTGCCAGCTCTCCTATTATCGATAGTTCTTCCTCGGTAAGACATATCCATGACGGATTATTCGGATTGGAATAAAGAAGCGAGGATATTTTACCCGTCGACAGGTAAGATTCAAGTTTATCCTTAAGCTTCCTTCCCCTGTAATTATAAATGTCGAATGATTTATAGTCATGACCGAGCATTTTTACCTGCTGCTTCTGTACAGGGAATCCGGGATCGATAAACAGGGTTCCCTCTTTTTTCCTGTCGTTCCTGTTGGCCACGAGGAAGGTGACCATTCCGCCCATCATCGATCCTACTGTGGGAATACATCCCCTGCTGCTTATATCAACATTAAGGAACAACTTTATGAAACGTGAGGTTTCTTCTTTCAGTATCCTTATTCCGGTAATATCGGGATACCGTGAGACTTTTCCGCTTCTGAGGGCTTCTATCTCAGCCTCGATACCTATTGAAGGAGCAGGCAGGCCGGGTACACCCATTTCCATTCTCACGAATTTTATACCGGTTTCACCTTCGATGAGGTTTACCAGATGAGTTACTTCCCTGATTGAACCAGATCCGGGTGCGGGCAGGCCGTTCCTCTCAGCGATCTGTTCAATTAATTGTGAAGATATTGGTATGTTATTCATTATCCGTTTAAAATTTTAAACCGTCATCACCGGTTTTAAGAGCTGATTTTTCAATTCTTATTCTGGCATCCACGACAGTTATCTCTTCAGGTGTTCCGATAAGCGGATTAAGGTCCATCTCCTTTATCTCGGTAGCATACCGGAGAAGACTGGACAGCCTCACGATGATCTCTGCAAATTTTTGTTCATTGATACCTGATTTACCCCTCGTTCCTTTGATGATCCTGTATGCTTTCAGACTTTTTATCATCGAATCAGCCTCACTGAAGGTCAGGGGAGCAAGTCCAGATGAAACATCTCCGAGAACTTCAACGAAGATACCACCCAATCCGCACAGGATTACATGTCCGAACCTTGTTTCATATTTTGCACCTATGAAAAGTTCCGTTCCGCTTATCATCTGTTGGAGGAGAACGGCAGTTACGCCCCTGATTTTCTTCATCCTGCTGAATTCAGCAACAAGGTGGGTCCGCGATTTTATGTTCAGAGTAACACCTCCTACGTCCGATTTGTGAACAGGACCCACCACTTTCATCGCAAGCGGGTATCCCAGCTTCTCTGCGATGGCTGTCAGCTCCCGCCTCGTCCTTACCACGGCCTCTTTCACAACCGGTATCCTGGCTGCACCAAGAAGTTCGGCAACTGATGCCGGATCGAGGTAGCCATCGGCAGACCGGTCAATAATCTTTCTTACTGCGGTGATATCAATCCCGTCGAGAAATATTTTCTCTTCAGCCGGGAAAGGGGTGTTCATGATCTTTGTAAGAGCTCTTCCAAGGACTACTTCATCGGGGAAATTGATATGACCCTTTGATAGAAAATACTCCAGCTCGGTATGTGAACTTGCAACTGACGGGAGAATCGGAAACAGTGGCTTGTCAGATTCCTGTATCTTCCTGTGCAGAAGATCATATATCTGCATCATATCATTCAGCCCGTTACTTCCGAAGATCACGGTCATAGCCTCTATTCCGGGCATCTGCTTGTCGACATATTCAATAACACTGCCGAGCTGCTCATTTGTGGCTGTTGCAATCAGGTCGATAGGATTGTCGGCCGATGCACCCGGATTCATCATTGATAAAAGCCGGTCGTGATGTTCACCGGTTATCGGAGGAATATTCATACCACCTGCGGCAAGAGCATCGGTAAGCATTACGGCAGGTCCTCCTGCATGTGTAATAATTGCTATATTCCTTCCCTTCAGTGGCTTATAGAAGAAGACTGAAGCAACCGTCGTCAGTTCCTCCCTGCCCGAGCATCTCACAATACCGGCCTTGCGGAACAGTGCTTCGACAGCCGAATCGGATGATGCCAATGCACCTGTATGAGACGACGCCGCACGGCTTCCGGCTTCGCTGGTCCCGGCCTTGATGGCTGCGATACGACATCCTTTTCTGATAAGTGAGGAAGCATGATGAAGCAGCTTGTCAGGATCCTGAATGCTTTCAACGTAAATCAGCTTGACCCGCGAACTGGTTTCGGGATCAAAAGTCCTGTCCCAGTATTCAATCACATCCTCCACTCCGGTCTGTGCACTGTTGCCCACCGAAAATACGCTCGAGAAGTTGACTCCCTTGGGAATGGCCGACTCAAAGATAAACACAGCAGTAGCCCCTGAACCTGAAACAAAATCGCAGCCGTATCTGCTCAGACGGGGAACCGGAGTCGTGAAAACACCGCTGTATGACTGTGTGATCACTCCTATGCAGTTAGGGCCTATAAGGCATCCGCCCACACTGTCAATCATACCGGCAATTTCATTTTCGAGTTTCTTTCCTTCCTCACCTGCTTCACTGAAGCCGGCAGAAATGATTATGAAAGCTCTTGTATTCTTATCCCTGATCAGTACCTCAACTGCAGAAAGACATTGCCTGGCCTGAATTACAAGTATTGCAAGGTCGACCGGGGGTAATTCACTTATGTCCCGGTAAGAATTTATACCCTGAACAATTTCTTTTTTTGGATTTACGACATACAGACTCCCGCCAAACCTGCCGTCAATGATGTTTTTTATTATCCTGCCGCCCGGTTTATACAGGTCTTCTGAACCTCCTACAATGACTATGCTTTCCGGATTTAATAGTTTATCGATTATCATTATCAGAATAGTTAGAGAACTGAATTTTTATTTCAATTTTCCGATAACAGGGAATACTATAAACCGTAAAAGCGTTTCAAAAACCCGACATTGCGTGCGGTAGAATATAAATAAATTTCTGATTTATAATTATTTAGTAAACACATATCATGACTCGTCATAAAAGCAATATAATAAAAAATAAGCTCAAACAACAGGACGGATTGCATAAAAATCAACATCTTTATAACCGTTGATAAATAAAAGGGACAACTTATGAAGCCTGCCACTTCATAATTGATATAAAAAATTAAATTTGCGCATAGCAGTAATAAAGTTCACATAGTCCTGATCAGGCAGCCCACAGGTTTTGCAGACACAAACTGACACGGTCATAATTTGTGTAAAAAGTGGATTTCCCTGGTAATCAGGACAGGGTATGTGACAGTGAAAACTGAATTTCTTACATATGATGAAACCCGCATATATTTCATACATAAACACTTATGTATATAATTTTAAGATATATGGATTCCATCATACCATTAAAATAAAAATTATAGACTGATGAAAAAAATGTACACTCTTTTCCTGTCGGTGGTCTTCTCCGGCATATCGTCAATCTCATTCTCACAGTGGGTATATCCTGAAGCTGATAATCCGGGTTATGATGAAAACTGCACCACGATCATGGTTGGAAGGCTGGCATCGTCGGACGGATCAGTGATGACCTCACATTCGTGTGATGGCAATTACAGGACATGGCTCGATATTATTCCTCCGGCAAAGCACGAGCCCGGAACAATGCACCCGGTATACTGGGGCACGCTGCATACAGAAGAAGCATGGGATATGTCGAAGGTGACAAAAAAAGGAGAGATCCCAGAAGCTGAAGAAACATTTGCATATCTCAGTACAGCCTACCCCTGCATGAATGAAAAGCAGCTTGCCATTGGAGAAACAACAATATACGGACGCCAGGAACTCAGAAATGAGGAAGGCCTCTTTCTGATCGAAGAACTGGAGAAGATCGCGCTGCAGAGATGTTCTACCGCCAGGCAGGCAATTGCCCTTATGGGGAAACTTGCAGAAGAGCATGGTTATGCCGACCTTGCCGAATGTCTGACAGTAGCCGACCCGAAAGAAGTCTGGCACTTTGAAATTGCAGGATCTGGAAAAGGCAAACCATCAGCCTTATGGTGTGCCCAGCGTATTCCTGACGACCATGCAGGTGTCTGCGCCAATATTCCAAGGATATCAACAATCGACTTCAACAATCCCGACATGTTCATGTACAGTTCCAACCTCAAAAGTAAAGCTAAGGAACTGGGATTCTGGGACGGAAAAGAGCCGCTGAAGTTCTGGAAGGTCATCAACGGCAGAAAACCTTTTGCAATTCGCGATTTTTATGTCCTCAGCACCCTGGCACCTTCAATGAAACTGTCGATGGATGCCGAAGAACTGCCATTCTCAGTAAAACCCGAAAAGAAACTGTCGGTACAGGATGTCATGAAACTCTTCAGGGAGACATACGAGGGAACAGAATGGGATATGACCAAAAACCTCATGGTTACTGTAAGAAGAAGAGATGCCGACGGAAACACAGTTGAAGATAAAATTAAATCACCGGTGGTAAATAACTGGATGAACAACGACCTGAGAACTCTGATCAATGAACTTAAACCCGAAACCATCGAAAGGCAGAGAACTATTGCCATTGCCGGCTGTTCATACTCCCATGTCATTCAATGCCGCAGCTGGCTTCCCGACGAGGTCGGTGGTGTTGCCTGGTTCTCATTTGACAATCCTGGACAAAGCCCCAGAATACCAATCTTCGCGGGAGTAACCAAACTACCGTATTCATTCACCATCTGCGGCCAGCACAGGTACCGTACCGACGCAGCCCTGTGGGCGTTCAGGGAAGCTAACAGACTCTCGACAGTAAACTGGACAAGAAGCAGGGCTCTTCTTGAACCGGCAGTTCTGGAATTCGAAACGAAGGCTCTTAGCGAACTGCCGGTGCTCGAGAATAAAGTAAAGGAACTGGTAAAGGCAGGGAAGAAAGAAGAAGCAAAAGACTTTGTTACCTCCTATACGGCTTCTTTCGCCGGAGCTGCAATGCTAAAATGGCAGGAACTGAAAACCACATTCTGGGGAATGTACGGAAGAGGGTTCTGACGGTGTAACGGCATAAACGCCTGACGGCAAAAAAGAACAGATGTAAGAATGACAATAAGTGATCTGTAATGAACCTGCAGGATATTCTTGAGAAGGAAACTCTGTCAAAAGAGGAGATCGTCAGACTTCTTGAGTCAAAGGTTAAAGAAAGGACTCTTCTTTTTCGCAAAGCGGCTGAGATAAAAGAAAAATATATCGGAAAGAAAGTCTGGTTCCGTGGACTTATTGAGTTCTCAAATATTTGCAGCAAAGAATGTTACTACTGCGGCATCAGGAAGGGAAACAAAAACCTGAAAAGATATAATCTGAGCGACAGGGAGATACTTGCAGCCGCAAGGTTTGCGTATGAAAATAATTACGGCTCAATAGCTCTGCAGTCGGGAGAGATAGAAAATGACGCTTTTACAAAACGGATTGAAAAGTTACTGCACGAAATAAAAAAAATGTCGGGCGGAAAACTGGGAATAACCCTCTCGACTGGTGAACAGAAACACGAAGTCTACAGGAGGTGGTTTGAAGCAGGAGCACACAGATATCTGCTCAGAATTGAGACTTCATCAGAAGAACTCTACAGAAAATTACACCCTGACAATCAAAAGCATAGTTTCCACCGTCGCCTGGATTGCCTTAGAAGCCTCCAGGATATTGGTTATCAGACCGGTACTGGGGTTATGATCGGCCTGCCTTTTCAGACCACCTCCCATCTTGCAGATGATCTGATCTTCATGAGAGACTTTGATGTCGATATGGTTGGCATGGGCCCTTATATTGAACACCCTGATACGCCATTGATTGAACATGCCGGCCTACTCCTTCCGCTTGCCGAACGCTTCGACTTATCCCTCAAGATGATTGCGATAATGAGGATTATGATGAAAGATATAAATATGGTGGCATCGACAGCCCTGCAGGCAATCGACCCGGTTGGAAGGGAGAAGGCAATAAAGGCAGGAGCTAATATTCTGATGCCTAACATAACTCCCGGAAAATACCGTGACTCATACAGGCTATACAACAACAAACCATGCACCGATGAGGCTGCAGAAGACTGCAAGGGATGTCTTGAAGCACGTGTAAGCCTAGTCGATACTGAAATAATCTTCGGAGAATGGGGCGACCCTATACATTATGAAGAAAGAAGAAAGAAAAACATGACCGGATAGTCTGAATAAAATTCCGCGTTATGTGAATACTATATATTCCCTCAACAAAAAGTTCATAAAAAACAGAGCAATGAAAAGAATCTTTTCCGTTTTTCTGATAAGCTCCTTCATTCTTCAGGGCTTTTCACAGTCTACATCCGCATATTACCTTAATGGAAATATAACTTTCGACAAATCAGTTACATCTCCGAAAGAATTTTTCGGTCATGAAATCGGAGAATGGCACCTGTCTCATGATAAACTGGTATCGTACATCATGGATCTCGCCCGTATATCCGACAGGGCGGTCTGGGAGGAGTATGGAAGGAGCCATGAGAACAGGCCGCTCGGACATCTGATAATAAGTTCTCCCGAAAACATAAGGAACCTGGAAAACATAAGGCTTGAGCATATCAAACTTTCCGATCCTTACAGTTCAGGTGAGGCAGACATTAAATCCATGCCACTGGTAATAAAACTGGGATACGGCATTCATGGAAATGAGTCTAGTGCATCTAATGCATCAGCAATTGTTGCCTACTATCTGGTTGCCGCTACGGGAAAAGAAATAGATGAGTTGCTCGGCAGGACAGTGATTCTGATCGATCCCTGCCTCAATCCTGACGGCTTTCAACGTCATTCCACATGGGTGAACTTTGCCCGGAGCCTCAACGACAATCCTGACCCCAACTCCTGGGAGTTCAGCGAATCCTGGCCCGGTGGCCGTACAAATCATTACTGGTTCGACCTTAACCGCGATTATATCATGCTTCAGCACCCGGAATCGCAGGGAAGAGTCGAAGCTTTCTACCGGTGGAGACCGAATATTAATACCGACCATCACGAACAGGGATCATCCGCAACTTTCTTCTATATGCCGGGGATACAGAGCAGAAATAATCCTTTAACACCTGCTGTTAATCAGCAACTTACTGCTGAAATAGGCAAGTTTCATGAAAAGCACCTCAACAGGATAGGTAGCCTCTATTTCACCGAAGAGGGCTATGATGATTACTATCTGGGAAAGGGGTCATCATTCCCGGATATACATGGTTCGATTGGAATATTGTTTGAGCAGGCCGGAGTCAGAGGACATCTCAGGGAAACACCGGGATTTTTACTTTCTTTTCCATTTGCAATAAGAAATCAGGTCACAGTATCTCTGTCAACCCTTGAGGCCGGTCTGCAGATGAGAGAGAAGCTCCTTGGACATCAGATAGATTTTTATAAAAGTGCTCTTGATGAGGCTTCAGGACAAGCCGTAAAAGCTTATCTGTTTACTGAACCGGACGACAATGCCAAAATTTCGGAATTCATCAGAATACTTCAATGCCACAGAATAAAAGTGTACCCCCTGAAGAAGGATCTTACCAGGGAGGGTATATTTTTCGCGGCAGGAAAAAGTTATATAGTTCCCATGAGCCAGCCTGAGCACAGGTTCATAAGAAGTCTCTTTGAACCTGTGAAGGAGTTTACCGACAGTTCATTCTATGATATTTCTACGTGGAACCTTCCTATGTCATTCAATATACCTTTCACAACTATCACATCATCAAAGGAAGCTGAAGCTCTTACCCTGAAGGATGTGGCGGTCAGACCTGCTCCCGAAGGTAAAATTATCGGACCTGAAGAACCATATGCTTACCTGTTTGAATGGAACGAATACCTTGCTCCAAAGGCTCTGTATGCCCTGCTCGATGCCGGAGTAGTGGCAAAAGTGGCAAAAAAGGAGTTTGCCTTCGCCAACAGTGAGCTCAGTCACAAGTTCTCCTACGGAACAATAATGATCCCGGTTTCGGGTCAGAAGACCGGCAGCAGTGAGCTGAAAAAACTTATTTCTTCAGTTGCAGCAGACTGCGGTCTGACCGTTTACGGGGTAAGCACAGGATACACGGAAACAGGTATGGATCTGGGAAGCGGAAGCTTTGCTGTTCTCGAAGTGCCATCTGTTGCCATGGTCGTGGGTGACGGTGCTTCAAGCAGCGATGCCGGTGAAATATGGCACATGCTTGATACCAGGTTCAGCATTCCTGTTACATTGATCAACGGTTCTCGATTTGCTTCAGTAAACCTCTCAAAATACAATGTGATCATTATCACCGGGTCACCATCCATCTCCCAGTCAGGTGTCGAGAACATCAGAAGATGGTCAGGAGAAGGCGGTGTTTTAATTGGTTACAAGGGAGCTAACAGCTGGCTCTCAAGAAACAAACTTGCAGATATTCAATATGTGCCGTCTGCAGAATCAAATATCATCTCTGGTATTTATGCCGAAAGATCAGCCAACAGCGCTGCCGGAAGCATTCCCGGTTCAATATTTGAAGTCAGGCTGGATCTGACTCATCCGTTATGCTACGGTTATACAAGAGACAGGCTTCCGGTTTTTAAATCAGGAACCACAGTGGCTTTACCCGATGCGGGAATATATAACAATCCGGTGAGATATTCAGATTCACCTCTTCTGAGCGGTTACTGTACGGAAAAGAACCTGAAAAGGCTGGAGGGTGCTCCTTTTGCAAGTATTCACGGGCGGAATATTATTTCGATATATGACAATACCAATTTCAGGGCTATATGGTACGGTAGCACAAAAATATTCATGAATGCCCTCTTTTTCGGGCAGGTGATTTAAAAACTGTACTCCTGGAAGTTAAAAAGATATACTCTTCACCATCAGCCCTTTAACAGCTGACAGATCTTTATACAGAAGTCTTCTCTGTTCAGGATCTCCGGTTAGTTCGAGTACTATCAGACCTGCAGGTTCTCCGTACATTGTCTCATTAACTCCCAGTCTTGAGCTGATATTACAGCCATAGGAAGTAAGGATCTTCTGTACCGACCTGATAATGGCAGTATCTTTTGGCACAAGGATACCCAGTAATGCTAACGGTTCTTCTCCTTCATATGAAGCAGAAGCGATTTCATCAAACAACATCTGTTTTATGATGATTCCTCCGAGTTGTTCGAGTTCTTTAATAAGTTTTTCCGACTCATCACTATCATCCCTGAGGTGAAGGATCATGCATGCTTCCCGGCTACAGACATTGTCTGTCACTTCATGAAATCCGAGACGGGTGGTTATCACAGCGGCGTGCCCCGACAGGATCTCCTGTGTGAGGCCGGCTTCCTTGATCCTGTCAACGATCTTGATTCCTACAACTTTAATCATACAGATATATAATATATTTTCATTAACCAAGGAGTTTACTCTGAACCTGCTCTTCTTAAAAATAGAGGTCGCGTTCTCCCTTTTTGATCCGTTCAATCTTTTCGCGTGTTGATTTTTCCACTCCCGGGTCAAGTTTTTTCAGGTTCTTCTCGATTACCTTCCAACCCTTTTCAGCTACGGATTCCGTTCCATAATCGCACAGATATTCTGAAAGAGTAAGAATAGCATTGGGAGTACAGAACCTTTTGATGAAACCAGGGACAGAAAATTCCATGAAATGTTCCCCTGTCCTGCCCATTCTGTAACATGAGGTGCAGAATGATGGTATATAATCATGTACCAGAAGTTCGTCGATAACATCTGACAGAGATCTTGAATCATTAATTTTAAATTGTTCCCTGTTAAGATTCTGCTCATCATTCTTTGAATCGGAGTATGAGCCAAGTTCCAGTTTTGTTCCGCCATCTATCTGCGAGACTCCATACTGAAGGACTTCTCTTCTTACATCGGGAGTTTCCCTGGCTGTCAGGATCATTCCGGTATAAGGGACGGCCAGTCGCAGTATGGGAACAAGTTTTTTAAAATCTTCGTCGCTGACCTGGTATCGCCCGTCGATATTCAGGCTGAGGGCATCTTTTATTCTTGGAAATGATATGGTATGAGGTCCGACATTATAGCAGGCTTCAAGATGGTTTGTATGCCTCACCAGGGCCAGAACTTCAAAACGCCAGTCATAGAGGCCGAACAGTGCTCCTATCCCGACATCATCAATACCTGCTTCCTGTGCTCTGTCGAGTGCAGTCAGACGCCATTCATAGTCTTTCTTTTTACCCCCCAGGTGATACCACTTATATGCCTCAGGATGATAAGTCTCCTGGAAGATCTGATATGTTCCTATACCTGCCTCCCCCACGGTTCTGAAGCCCTCTATATCTAGAGGTGCAGCATTGATATTCACTCTGCGGATCTCTCCATGACCTTTTTTTATGTTGTAAACGAGCCTGACAGTATGGGCAATGTAATCGGGTGAATATTCGGGATGCTCACCATAGACCAGTATGAGTCTTTTCTGCCCGTTATCCTCGAGTGCCTCCACCTCCCTGACAATCTCTTCATCGGTGAGGGTTTTCCTTACAGCTTCTTTGTTTGAGATTCTGAATCCGCAATACTGACAGTTGTTGGTACATTTATTTCCAACATACAGTGGTGCAAAGAGTACGATCCTGTTACCGTATACTCTTTCCTTAAGTTCTTTTGCTCCCTGCCGTATCTCATCTTCCAGTCCGGTTTCCATGGAATTGACAAGGACGGCTGTCTCTTCCATCGTAAGCCGGTTCTTGTCAAGTGACCTTGCTATCACGTCCCTGACTCTCTGTTTATCGGGCTTTGTATTGTTAATAAATCTCCAGATCTCATCGGGATCGATGAATGGTTTCATTCTCTGATCCGGTATACTTAGTTTTTCAGGTTTAAATCGCATTTTTATTATCCTCTCTTCAGCAAAATTACTTTATTATGATGGTTCAGGGCATGATCCCTGTCAGTATATAAGTTCATTTATTTCGGATCTGGCCCTTTCAAGATCGCGGATAACATTTACTCCTCCGAGTGGAACATTTCCATGGACCATTTTACGGAACATCAGTGTTGTCTTTTCTCCGGCGATGTCCGGAAGGTTTTCAAGAAGATGAAGAAGCAGTTCCTGCTTTCCTCCCGGCAGCTGATTTATTATAACCATACCTTTTACATTCTTTTCCCCTGCGAAAGCACTAACTGCATAGATACCTGTCGCCGGAAGCAATTTGCAATCATCCGTTACGGGAACCTTCAGAAAGGGCATAGCGTCGAAGTCACCATATTTTTCAGGTACGCCCATCACGATGTAGTAATGGTCGAGATAGGCATTGGCTCTCTGGATATAACCTTCACTTATGGCTTTACGGATCTTTGTGGAGCTTACCGTTTCATTATATACTTCCTGTTCGGGAATTTCTTCCGCCTCAAAATTATATTTTTCTCTCCATCCCCACAGGTGCCTGTAATCACCTTCCTTATTGAATCCGAAATGGTGGTTGAATCCGGCAACCACTACCCTGGCCTTTAACACCGAGTGAAGATAGTCGCGTACGAATTCTTCGCTGGTGATTCTCGAAAAATCTCTTGTAAACTCAACCACAATAAGGTTATCCAGCCCAGCTTTCCTCAGGAGTTCAAGTTTTTCATCCTGTGAGTTGATCATTTTAAGGTCTTTCCCGGCAGTCTCGGGGTAGAGAATCTTCCTGGGATGAGGGTAAAAGGTTATAAGAACCGATTCGCCGTCATAATTACGGGCCAGCATCTTAAGCCTGTTCAGAATTGTTTTATGCCCGATATGGACTCCGTCGAATGACCCTGTTGTCACAACCGGATTCCTGATTCCCGTCACCTGTTCAAACCCACTGAAGACCTTCATTTGCAATACGGATGACTACAGGATGTTTTCCTTGACGAAATATGCGACTTTTTCAATTGAAGTTATCATGTCATATTCCTCGAGGTAGACCCAGGAAGGGACATTCAACGGTATAGTAGTGAAATTCAGTATCCCTCTTATACCATATCTGACAGCCTCTTCTGCCGTTTCTCTTGCATAATCGGGCGGAACTGTAAGTATAGCAACCGTTATGTTGAGTTCTTTAATGATCTTTTCCATTTCAGTATGAGGATAGCATTTCACACCTGAAATTACTTTATTCGTTTTTTGAGGGTCGTTATCGAATGAGGCTACAAGATTGAGTTTTGATCTTTTACCCTTAAAATAACCTGCCACTGCCCTTCCAAGGTTGCCAATCCCTATCACCGCCACGTTAAGACCTGATTCTGAATCAATTATAGTACTGATCTTTTCGATAAGATCTTTTACGTCATAGCCTTTTCTGTGAACTGACGAATATCCTATGAGCATGAGGTCACGTCGTACCTGAACAGCCGTTATATGCAGCCGGGCCGCAAGATCGTGTGAAAAAATGAAGTTCTTCTTCTCATTCAGACATTCCAGAAGTGTCCTTCTGTACTCACTGAGCCTCTCTACAGTTTTTCCCGGTAAGTTCATATTGATTTCAAGATTTATTAGATTGCTTTTTTGGCAGAAGCACCGTAAATGTTGAGCCCCTGTCGGGAGTACTTTCTACCTTTATTGTTCCATGATATAGTTCAATAACTTTTTTTACTATCGATAATCCCAGTCCGCTTCCGGAAATATGCTTTGTCCTTTCGTTCCTGACTCTCATGAATTCCCTGAACAGGTTTTCCCTGTCGGCCACGGATATACCTATCCCTGTATCGCTGAAAACCATTAACACTTCGTTGTCGGTGCTTTCGAGTCTTATCTCCGCTTTACCACCAAATTTATTGTACTTGACTGCATTGGAGATGAGATTATTAAAGATGATCTCCATGTCTTCAGGGTCAGCCATTAGTTTCGATTCGTTTTTCAGGTCCAGGGTTACAGTAACCTCCATCTGGATTGCGTATGGTTGTACAGTTACAACAGCGGCACGGGCGACTTCAGCAAGATCCACTTCCTGGATTTTCTCTTCCTTACGTTCAAGGCGGATCTTTGTAAAATCCAGGAGGTCCATTATGAGATTTCTCATTCCCTGGATCCTCTGGAGCGAACGGTCGATATGGTCAGCGTAATCGTCAATTCTGTCACCAGCCTGTTTTTCGTGCATCATTCTGAGATAGCCTTCAAGAGCATTGAGAGGTGCTTTGAGTTCATGTGAGAGCACGGAAAGAAACTGATACCGTACTTTCTTTCCCTCCTGTTTGAGCCTGTCGGTTACCTTACGGAGGTAAAGTTGCTTGGTAATGTTTTCAATACTCGATTTAAGCTCCTGCGGAGTAAAGGGTTTTGGAATAAAATCTGTAGCCCCGTCGCGTGTAGCCCTTATGGCAACATCGAGAGAAGCATAAGATGTTATCATTGCAACAACGATGTCATATTTTCTCTCCCTTATATATTCCAGCACTTCTACTCCCTGTATCCCGGGGAGCTTGTTGTCCAGCAGAATTATATCGGGTTTATCGGTCTCAATAAATCTGATGCCTTCTTCTCCGGTAGGGGCTTCGGTTATCTCAAAGGAAAAATCCTCATCCATAAAAGGATATGTAACCGTGAAATTCTTAAGTATACGCGTTACACCCGACCGGATTCCGGGTTCGTCATCAATAACCAGGATTTTCAGTACTCCCATTTTACAGTTTTAATAGTTTCATGATCTCCTGGTCGAGCTGATCAGCTCTGATGCCTTTTTCAAGATACCTATCGGCTCTGATCCATGATTTTTCCGTTTCAGAGTCGAGGCTGAATGACATTCCTGTCTCTCTTGCGACGGCGGTGGCGAGGATTACCGGCACGTCGGGATATTTTCTCTTGAGCCTGTAGCACAGGATAAATCCGCTGTCATCATTTTCCATCATAAGGTCGAAGATAGCCAGGTCGGGTTTAATTTTCAATATCACTGACTCCGCTTCTGTCTGGCTCTCGACTGCGATGGTTTTATATCCGGCCTTTTCCAGCATGTATACTGTCTGGAAAAGATAGTCGGGATCATCATCGGCAATAAGTATGGTGTAGTCACCTTTATTCATTTCATCGTAAAGTTCGTAAAATTTGTTAAAGTTTATTCTTTTCTTCTTGGCAGTACTATTTTAAAACTTGTTCCCACAGGTCCTTTTTCCGGGTCAGCATTTGAATCTACCGTAATCTGTCCCTTGTGCATCTTAACGATGCCGTAAGCTGTTGCCAGCCCCAATCCAGTTCCTTTTCCGAGTCCCTTGGTTGTAAAGAAAGGCTCGAATATCTTTGACCTGTCTTCTTCCTTTATTCCTGTTCCTGTGTCATTAATAGTAATGATCACGTCGCTTATGGTATCCTCAAGGATAATGTTTATCACACCGCCATGAGGCATAGCATCGACTGAATTCCTTACCAGGTTGGTGATAACCTGTATCATCTGGTCCGAATCGAGCATTGCAACCGGATTGGTCGTCCTGTTGCTTATTTCAATTTTAACACTTTCAGGCACTATAAATCCTTCGAGGCTGTGATTTATGAATTCCATAAGGTTGACCTGCTGATGGTTTACCTGGTTCTTTCTGGCAAAATTGAGAAGCCCTGCCACGATCTTTTTACATCTGCCGGCCTGTTCGACAACAAGTTTAAGATCTTCCCTGACAGGATCGTCGGGTTTGGATTCTTCGAGGAGAATATTGCTGTACATTATAACCACCCCAAGAGGATTGTTGAGCTCATGAGCTATTCCGGCAGAGAGCTGACCCATATGAGCAAGTTTTTCGGATTGTTTCAGTGCCAGCTTCATGGTTGTAAGTTTCTCATTTGACAGAGCAAGGTCTTTCACCGACTTGTGGAGTTTTTCAATAGTATAGGGAAGACACATTTCAACCTCCGCAAGTCCTTTTTTTATTGCCACAGCATGTTCAATACAGGTTTCGTATCCGCAGGCTCCACAATTAAGATGGTCTTTATCGGTGAACTTACCCATCGATATGAGTATGTCGTTATAATCTTTCACCTCTGGGCTGTCAAAGCGGTGATCATCAGGCTTATGTCTTACGGAAAGATCGAGGTCGGAGAATTCGGTTACGGATTTCTGCCACATGTCATGGTCAATTTCCTCCATCTTAGTGTTTGCGTAACAGCTAACCAGTGCTCTTCTGTTGTATTGTTTACCGTTCCTTGACATACCCGGACCCATAATACAGCCTTCGCAGCAGAGCAGTTCCATGTTCTGAGTCTTTATCAGTCCTGCCTCAAACTCTTTCAGGGCTTCCTGGAAGTCAATCCTTCCTTCGGCAGCAATTATGTTACCTGTTATTGCATCATCATTGATATTTGCGGTCTGCAGCAGCCCTCTGGTAACAGGGAAAATGGCACCCCTGCCACCGGCAGGCGGATCAAACTGGCAGGGTTTGCTGTTTGCAGGAGAGATTCCCAGCTTTGCAAACAGGTCTCTGAGTTCGGTAAAGGTAATAGCCTCGTCAATTTCACCGTTTTCAGCTTTTTTTGCAACGCAGGGACCTATGAAGACGATCTTTGTGTGGTTGCCATATTTTTTCCTGACAACACGGCTCATTGCAACCATGGGCGACACTATCGGAGCAAGGTTTTCCACAAGGGCAGGATGATAGAATTTTATGTAATTGACAATGGAAGGACAATCGGATGAAATATAATTACCATCGCCTTCGGTAAGTAGTTTCTTATACCTCCCTGCAACAAGGTCGGCCCCGAATGACACTTCCGTCACATAAGTAAAACCAATAGCCCTTATCATCCCGATCAGCACCCTGTAGTCTTCAATCTCTGAAAATTCAGCAGGGAAACTGGGAGCTATCATGGCCGCCACCTTTGGTTCGTCCTCAATAATTCTCTGAACCCTGTCGGTTGTATTGAGAAATACCTTTGCCCCCTGGCTGCACACCTTGGTGCAGTTTCCGCACGCTATACACCTTTCAACAATAACTTCAGCCTGTCCGCCCACAATGCGGATGGCCTTGGCCGGACACTCCCTGACACAGGTATAACATGTCCTGCAGAGTTCTTTTATAGTATATACTAGCATTCCTTTTTTAAAGCTGGTTTTTTATTCAGCCGGATTTCTTATATTTCTTCTTTGCAAGGTCATTACTAACAGTTGCCCTGCTCCTGAAATGTTTATAATAATACATCTCTTTTTTCAAAATGTGTATGAAAGATCTTCCTGTCAGAAATCTCCATGTTATCACTCATCATCTTTTCATAAATATTTATGAGCACCGGCGATTTGGAAGGAACATTAATTGCATCAGTATCGTCGGCGAGATATATAGCTTTCATCCTCGATTTTTTCTCATCCCGGCCTGAGCTGAAAGGAAGGCCGGCTCCGTTAATACATCCTCCCGGACAGGTCATCACCTCTATCAGGTCAAATTTTACACCATCCGACTGCTCTTTCCTCAGCTTCTCCAGACCAGTAAGCCCATCGACGACTGCAATGTTAATGTCTTCCTCACCTGTACTGATACTGACTTCCCTGAAGGAGCCGTTCATACGGAGCTTCCTGAACATCTGCCGGTCAGCTTCTCTTCCTGTTTTCATAAACCAGAACAATCGCCCGACGGCTTCAGCAAATCCTCCTGAGACTTCAGTGAGAGAAGCTGAAGAACTGTATCCCGAAAGCGGCTCGTCGAAGGGTTCGGGGGCAACATTGGAAACGTCAACTCCATACAGTCGGATCAGCCTAGCAAGTTCCCTGACAGTCATGACAGTATCAACATCGCTGATACCTTTTCTCATCATCCCGTCCCTGCGGGCTTCGAATTTCATGGCCAGACAAGGTGTTGCCGAGACTGAAAAAATTTTCTCAGGTCGTGTACCTGTTTCATCAGCCACGACAGTTTTAATGAGTATCCCTGTCACCTGCTGAGGTGATTTCACTGTCGAAAGGTCCGGGATCAGTTCAGGCATGAACTGTTCAGCATATTTTACCCAGGCAGGACATGCAGATATATAGAGAGGTCTATCCGATTTCCTTTCCACTTTTTCCTTCAGCTGTTCCGCAATCTCGGAAAGACAAATATCTGTTCCTGCACCGGCAGCAAAGACTTTATCAAAGCCTATTTTCCTCAGGATCGAGTTAAGTATCCTTTCAAAATCCCTGTTGTATCTGATACCAAGCTCTTCGGCTATGCCTGAGGCAACCAGAGGTGTGTACTGGATGATCTTCATGAATTCAGGATTGTTAAGATATTCCTGTACCTCTGTAATATTATGCTTTTCGTGAAGAGCTCCTGTAGGACATACCATAACACACTGACCGCAGTTGATACAACTGGAGAAGTTAAAGTCTCTGTCCATGGAAGGTCCGACATGGATGTTGCCGCCCTTGTTTATAAAATCGAGAGAAGTTGTTGTAATAACTTCTTCACAAACCCTGACACAGCGGCCGCACAGGATGCACTTCGACAGTTCTCTGACTATGGCATGGCTCGACTGGTCGAGTCTGGGTTTTATTTTCCGGGCCCTTATCCGTCTTTCCCTTATGTTAAGCTCTTCTGCCAGGTTTTGAAGTTCGCAGTTCAGGTTTTTATCACAGTACATGCAGTCGTCAGGATGGTTTGAAAGCAGAAGTTCAACGATTGTTTTGCGTGCTGTAATGACCCTTGGTGAATGTGTTCTTATTTTCATCCATTCTTCAACCGGCTGTGAGCAGGCTGTTACAAGGTTTTCACGCCCTTCGACCTCCACTACGCATATCCTGCAGGCTCCTGTCGGGGAGAAGTCCTTCATCCTGCAGAGAGTAGGAATGATTATTCCGTTACGGTTCAGTGCCGAAAGTATTGTTTCTCCCTTTTCAGCCCTGATCTTCCTGTTATTTACCTGGATGGTGAAGAGCATAATCCTTATTTTACCTTTATTGCGCTGAATTTACAGATATCGAAGCATATACCGCATCCGGTGCATTTTTCCTCCACTATAAAAAAGGGCTGGAGCCTTGTTCCATATATTGCGTTTACCGGGCATTTTGAAGCACATGCAGTACAGCCGGTACATTTTTCAACATCTATTGAAAAGGTTCTCAGTCCCCTGCAAACATTAGCCCTGCATTTCCGGTCAAAGATATGTTCCTCAAACTCTTCCCTGAAGTTCTCAAGAGCGCTGAGGAAAGGATTTGGAGCCGCCTGGCCGAGTCCGCATAATGAAGTGTCCTTCATTACTGTAGCTATTGATTCGAGCTGCATTACACCCTTGAATCTCTCCAGGGTAGTCCCCGAATCCTCGTTTGCCGGTTTCCGGATCACACTGTCGAGTATCTCCAGCATACGACCGGTGCCTTCGCGGCATGGGATACATTTTCCGCAGCTCTCGTTTCGGATGAACTCCATGTAGTACCTCACAAGTTCAACTATACATGTCTGGTCATCCACTGCAATAAATCCTCCCGAGCCCATGGTTAGCCCCTTTTCCCTTATGATATCAAAATCGATCTGCAGACCGAGGTTCTCAGGTGTAATAAAAAATCCTGAAGCTCCACCCATCTGAACAGCTTTCAGCTCCTTTCCCTCCCTTATTCCGCCGGCTATATCCCCGACCAGTGCACGAAGTGTGGTTCCCATCTCAACTTCGATAACACCAGCCAGACGTGCTTTACCACCAACGGAGAACACTTTTGTACCGGGACTGTTTTCCGTTCCCATGCTTCTGAACCACTCCGGGCCGTTCTGCATTATCAGCGGGACATTCATGAGTGTCTCGACATTGTTGATTACTGTTGGTTTACCGAACAGACCCGAGGTTGCAGGATAGGGAGGTTTAAGCTGGGGCATCCCTCTTCTTCCTTCGAGGGTGCTTAAAAGGGCTGTTTCCTCACCGCATACAAATGCACCTGGTTCGACTCTTACAATAATATCGAGGTTGTAGCCGCTTGAAAAAATGTTATGTCCAAGCAATCCGTAATCCTTGGCGCTTCCGACAGCATTCTTCAGCTTGCGTAGTGCATAGGGAGAATCTTTCCTCAGGAAAACATATGCGGTTGTTGCCCCGATGGCATACGCGGCTATTGCTATACCTTCGACCAGACGGTGCGGATCGCTTTCAAGGATGGTCCTGTCAGTAAAGGCTCCCGGATCACTTTCCTTCGCATTACAGATCAGGTACCTTGATGCTGTGGCAGTGTTCAGTGCCTGTTTCCATTTCAGGCCGGTAGGATAACCTCCGCCACTGCGTCCCCGAAGCCCGCTTTTTTCAACGATTGTACATACTTCATCCCAGGTATAATGGCGAATTGCTTTAATGAAGGCCCTGTAACCACCCCTGGCAATATATTCTTCTATACGTTCAGGATCATAGCATCCGCAGTTTGCAAGAACGACTCTTTTCTGAAGGGCAAACCAGGGCAGCTCATCAATAAAAGGAATACCCTGCCATATCCCGAAACCCCTGTTTCCATGCTGACCTACAAGATCCTCTCCGCTTATATCACTATGGAAAATGCCGTTAAGCAGGGGTTCCACCTTCTCTTCGGTTATGTTTCTGAAGAAAAGCTTGTTTTTACCGGGAAGCTGGACACACATAAAAGGCTCATAGGAAAGAGGAGCATTGCATCCCACCCTTACCAGTTCCGTGTCTTTTGAGTTTTCTTCAAGATAAGTTTTTACAGACCATGTTTTTTCCGATCCTGCAATGATGCTGCTGGTCCCGGAAGATAAATAAACGACCGGTTTGTCTGTCTTTTCCCTTCTGATATTTTCCAGTACCTTCTCTGTTTCAGGAAGAAGAGTATCTGATTCAAACAGTAATACTTTATCTGTAAGGAATTTTTTCAGGTCGTCCATCTAATCATTTTCAATAATGAACTTCAGCTTTTTCAGGAGATCCGGTATCTGTTCCGGCTTCACCGTTGTAAGATATTCACCGTTGACACTAACCACAGGTCCGTGATGACAACCACCCATGCAGGTAGTTATCTCATAGCTGAAGATACCGTCCCTGCCAGTCTGTCCCTCCTCAAGTCCTGTCTCCTCCCTTATTCCGTTGATCAAAGCCTTGGAACCTGACATAAAACATGAAGTTCCGTTGCATATTTTCAGGCTTACCTTTCCGGAGGGTATAAATCTGAACTGATCATAAAAGGTTGCGACGCCATAGATCTTTGTGGTGCTCAGTCCTGCAAACAGTCCAACTTTAACAATGGCTTCTACGGAAAGATGACCGTTAGTATCCTGAATCTCCTGAAGCAGGGGTATGAGCTCCTCCCTCCTGCCCGGTTTATATTTCTTTAAAATGAGATCTATATCCTTACTCATATATTGAAAGCCATATCTTACAAATATAATATTTTATTGTTATATAATTAACAATGTTTATTAAATAACAATAAACTGTATTACCTTTGTGTCTTGCTCTGATGCATAATATACTGTTTATCATTATATTACAAATCCATTATACTTACAGGTAAAAAAATGTATTTTAAGATAATGGTTTGCAGTTACCAGAGTGATTTAAGAAAATGCAATTTTCTTTTAAATCTGACCCGGAGATTAAGCTCAGAATAAATTATTAAATTTGTCTGACTGTTTTTCAGAAAACAACAAAGATGGCACAGTCATTTGAAATGCAGATCTGTCTGGGAAGTTCGTGTTTCTCACGGGGGAACAGGGATCTGGTAATGTTTATCAGGGATTATCTTAAAAAGAATCACCTGGAAGACAGGATTGTATTCAGAGGAGCAAGGTGCATGGGGCATTGCAGTAACGGACCGAATCTGACCATTAACGGAAAACTGTTTGAAAATGTAGCACTTGCTGATATCGAAAGTATTCTTGAAAGCGAATTCAGGAACCTTAAATAACCTATGTTAATAAGGAAGTATGGCCAGACCTACCGTGCCCATTCTCAGAATTGACGACAGCCGCTGCAAAAATTCCTATTCCTGTGTGCGTGTTTGTCCTGTCAATGCAATTGAAGTAAGGCCCCAGAAGGAGCACCCGACCATAGTACCGGAACGATGTGTGGGCTGTGGCCTGTGTTATGTCTCCTGCTCACCCGGAGCCATCGAATTCCGTGATTCAAAAGAAGAAGTCAGGAACCTGCTTGCCTCGGGGAAGAAAGTCGCAGCTCTTATAGAACCTTCTATAGCCTCTGAGTTCGACGACATAACCGACTACCGGAAACTGGTTGCAATGATCCGTAAGCTTGGCTTCAGCTATGTGCATGAAGTCTCCTTTGGAGTAGATCTGATTGCAGCAAAATACGCCGACCTCTTCAGCAAGTCGGAAGGAAAATACTATGTCACGGCTAATTGCCCTGCAATAGTCAAGATAATAGAAAAGTACCATCCGGAAATGATACCCAATCTTGCCCCCCTGGTCTCGCCGATGATAGCAACAGCCATGGTTGTAAGGGATCTTTACGGAGAAGATGTTCCGGTTGTACAGATAGGCCCGTGTATTGACGCCAAGGATGAAGCCCTCATGTACAGCTCCGGTAAGCTTATTGAGGGCGTACTCACGTTTATTGAGCTGCGTCAGCTGTTCGACGAATTCAAAATACAGGAAAGGCTGGTGAAAATGTCAGACTTCGACTCCCCCTTCGGAAACTGGGGAGCCCTGTATCCGGTACCGGCAGGTATCATTCAGGCCGGAGGACTGAAACGCGATATGATCTCCAGCAGGGTTATTACTGCATCCGGAAAAGAAGACATCCTTGAAGCAATACACGACTTTGACAGGTTCACCGACACGATAAAGCATCATTTCAACCTGTTCTTCTGCCATGGTTGTCTTCTTGGTCCGGGAATGGAGCAACACACTGAAAAGTTCAGACGCAGAGCACTGGTAAGCAGATATACGGAAAAAAGGATAGCGGCACTCGACCTGAAACGATGGCAGGAAGATATGGAAAGATGGCTCCGGCTTGATTTCTCAAGAACTTTCACTCCCGACGACCAGCGTATTCCGGAACCGCCGGAAGATGCTGTTGAAGAAGTCCTTAAGATAATCGGTAAACCAAATCAGTCAGAAGAGCTCGACTGTGGTGCCTGCGGTTACGGTTCGTGCCGAGAATTCGCATCAACCGTAGCTAAGGGACTGGCTGTACCAGAGATGTGCCATACCTTCAACCTCCGGAATAAGCAGGAATATATTGAAACTCTCCGTCAGACAAACAGGAAGCTGGCTGAAACCAAAAAAGCCCTGAAAGAGTCGGAAGAAGTTGCCCTAAGGGAAAAGGAAATGGCCCAGAGCGCATCCGACATGCTAAATAATATGCTCGACAAACTTCCAACAGGCGTGGTGATAGTTGACAACAACCTGAAGATCCTCCATTCAAACAGAAGTTTTATCAATATTATCGGGGAAGATGCCAGGGCTATCTCCGACATCATCCCAGGACTTGCCGGCGCAGATATAAAAACTCTTATCCCCTTCAGCGTGTACAATATGTTCACCTACGTGATGAAGGAAGATGAGCCTGTCGTAAGCAAGGATATTCATTTTGACGACAGGATGCTGAATATATCCATCTTCCCTATTAAGAAAAACAGAATATGCGGCGCCGTTATCCGCGACCTTTATTCTCCGGAAGTCCAGGGAGAAGAGGTGATAAACCGGGTCAGTGAAGTTATTGAGAAAAACCTTGAGATGGTCCAGAAGATAGGATTCCTTCTTGGCGAAGGAGCTTCCGAGACCGAGCAGATGCTCAATTCCATCATAGAATCGTACAGGAGAAGAACTAACGCGAAAAACAACCGCTGAAAACTACGGTGAACAACGATTTCTACATAGAAGTAAATGTTCAACAACGTAACCACGATGCTGAAAAGATCTGCGGCGACGTTTTTCTAAACAGGTATATCAGGGAAGAAGATCGTGTGATCGCAGTTCTTTCCGACGGCATGGGGCACGGTGTGAAAGCCAATATTCTTGCAACTCTCACCTCGACCATGGCTCTTAATTTCACCCGGGAACATAAGGAAATAGACCGTATCGCGGAAATAATAATGAAAACACTGCCCGAATGCGCAGAAAGAAAAATTGCATATGCCACATTCACCATTGTAGATATTGAAAGCCGGGGCAGAACAAATATCCTGGAATATGATAATCCCCGAACCATAATACTGCGGGGAAACCGTGAATTTGATCCATCATGGAAAGAAGTAACTCTTGATAGCGGAAGGCATGCAGGCAGGATCCTTAAAACATGCACTTTCATGCCTGAAAAAGAAGACAGGATAATTTTCTGTTCCGACGGAGTGGCTCAGAGCGGTATGGGCAGCGAAGCCTTTCCTTTCGGATGGGAACGGGATAATATAGTTACATATGCTTCAAGACTTATTACCGGAGAACCTTCAATATCGGCTTCGATGCTTGCAGGAAAGATCGTAACCATGGCTCATAAAAACGACGGATATAAAGCCAGGGACGATATAAGCTGTGCCATAATTTACTTCCGGGAACCGAGAAAACTGCTCCTGTGTACCGGTCCTCCCTATGAAAAAGAAAAAGACATTATTCTTGCTCAGAAGGTTAAGGAATATGAGGGGAAAGTGGTCTTATGCGGTGGCACCACCGCCGATATCATCGCACGCGAACTTAACAGAACAATAGTTGATGAACTTATCTTCGAGGATCACGAACTGCCACCCGAAAGTTTTCTCGAAGGCATCGACCTTGTAACCGAAGGGATCCTGACACTTCAGAAAGTAAACGAGATATTAAAGACATACAACAACAGCGTGAGGCTGGGTAAAGGACCGGCTGACAAAATCGTTAGGATGCTGATGGACAGCGACGAGATCCATTTTGTGATCGGAACAAGGATCAATATCGCCCACCAGGATCCAAACCTTCCTGTGGAGCTGGAAATAAGACGTACCGTTGTAAAGCGAATCGCAAGGCTGCTCGAGGATAAATGGCTCAAAAACATTACCTTCGAATACATCTGAGAAACCATAAAACATTTATCTGAAGCTATAATGATAATTACGGCACTAATTCTGCTGACCCTTGACATCCTGGTCTTTTTCATTATTAGAGACCGCCTGAAAAAACGGCCTGCACCCGTATTTTATATTTTCGTCACAATCCATACACTCCTGAGCCTTGCCATCTGGATGCTCCTTGTCCGGAACCTGGTATTCAGAGGCGATTTCGACACTCCTTCCAACATACGCAACCACATGAATTTCAGAGGTCTGTTGATAGGAGTTGCACTCCCCTGGGCGATACTTGTTTTCCTTCATTATACAGGAAAACTCGTCAGATTAAGAAGAGGAGGATACTCACGACCACTGACAGATACGGGATTCGTTATCGCTGCTGCTATCTTTATAGTGGCGACTGTCAGTATTATCCATGGCAGGTTCAACTTTTCCGTTGAGGAAGTGGACGTAAACATTAATGGCCTCGACCCTCGACTTGAGGGATTGAGAATAGTCCATATTTCAGATCTTCATCTGGCATCTTATGATGGTCACAAAAAGAGGCTGGAAAAGGTAGTCGCGATAGTCAACAGCTGCAATCCTGACCTGATTGTCAACACCGGTGATTTCGTCAATTACGGATGGAGGGAATATAACAGATGCGACACCATCCTGGTCAAAGCCCTCAGCAAATACGGAAATTTTGCTGTGCTAGGTAATCACGATATGGGAACCTACTACCCGGGAGTTACTGAATCCATAAAGCAGGAGATAGTAAGCAAAGTAAGTGAATATATAAAGGCCTCCGGGTACAGGCTCATAGTAAATGAAACTATCAAACTAACGATCAACGGTGTTGAGGTGGCCTTTATTGGGGTAAGCACAGCCGGGCGATATCCTGATATTATTCATTATGACGTTGAGGCAGCCGCAAAAGGTTCCGGCAGCGCAGCTTTAAAGTTGCTGCTGATCCATGATCCAAACCAGTGGCGCCGCGATGTCTGCGGCAAAACGGATATTGAACTGTCTTTTGCCGGCCATACCCACGGTCTACAGGCAGGAATAATAACCAGGAAATTCAGATGGAGTCCTGCAAAATATATCTATCCGGAATGGGGAGGCTTGTACAGCGAGGGCGATCAGTATCTGTATGTTAACCGCGGCCTGGGCTTTGTCGGATTTCCATTCAGAGTGTGGATGCCGCCGGAAATAACGGTACTTACACTTTCATCTGAATAAAAAAAGAACGGGTGGCTACAGACTGCCACCCGTCATTTCAACCCACATGATCTTAGAAATTAACCTAAATAACCTAACTAACCTATGCAAAGAATGTCTGTACTATACTCAGAATCGATATGGGTCGTTTAATTCCTGAAAATATTTACTTAACCTCATCTAACACCTTCTGATTCTGTATTACTGACAACAAAAATAAGATCTTTATTCCCTTGAAAAATATAAAAAAAGAGTTTTAAGTTTTATTTAACACAATTTCAGAAAAATTAAGAAATGGACAGGTTACCGGGCGATGGGTCATATCAGGAGATTAACGGCATAACTTACAGAGTGATATTTTCAAGAAGAAAGTCAATCAGCATAATCGTAAGTCCGGGAAAAGGGGTCACGGTCAGGGCACCCTTTGGCACAGGGCTTAAGTCGCTGGAGAAATTTGTGAATTCAAAAACCGGATGGATAAGGAAACATCTCGACAAACAGAACTCATTAATAAGGATAAACGACGGCAGAAAGTATGCTGACGGAGGATCACATCTTTTCAAAGGTGAGGAAAAGATTCTGAAAATCCTAAGATCAGAAAAACAATACGTGCGGCTGAATGGCAGATACATTGAAACAGGAGTCAGGGATACAGGAAATGAATCTCTCATAAAGAGGGTACTTGCATTATGGTACATCAGGGAAGCACATGATTTCACATCGTTAAAGCTGAATGAGATCCTGATGAGGTATGCCTCCTACAGCTTCAAACCAACATCTCTGGTCATCAGGCCACTGAAGAGCAGATGGGGAAGCTGTACATCAAGGGGAAAAATAACCATCAGCAGTGAGCTTATCAAGCTGGATCCGGCATATACCGATTATGTGATTATTCATGAGCTCTGCCACCTGAAGCACCATAATCACGGGAAGGATTTTTACAGGCTCCTTGAAGAACTTGTTCCTGATTATAAGGCTTTAAGAAAGGAACTGAAAACCCACCTGACTGTATAGCAAAAATTCAGGTATATTAAAGCACATCATACTCCTCCCCTCTGGCAGGAATTTCTATATTTCTGAATCCTTCCTTCTGAAGCTCTCCTGCGTAGAATCTCTGGACCTCATAGTCGCCGTGAACGAGGAAGAGTTTTTCAATGCCGTGCTTTTCCTGACAGCTGAGGAACTTTATCATCTCCCTGTAATCGGCATGGCCTGAAAAAGAATCAATTTTCCTTATGTCGGCCTTAACCTTGTAAACTGTGCCATGAATTGATACTTCCGGAGATCCTCTCAGAATTCTTGCGCCCAGTGTCTCAGGAGCGCAATAGCCTACTGCAAGGACGGTGTTTCTGCTTTCTGAAATACTGTTGGCAAGATGATGCTTTACACGGCCGGCTTCCATCATGCCTGAAGCTGAAATGATCACACAAGGCTCCCTGTAGTCATTCAGTTTCTTGGAATCTTCAGCACGCTTTATATAGAACAGGTTTCTGAAGCCAAAGAGATCATCATCCCTGTGCAGCAGATGCCTGAATTCCTCGTTAAAATATTCGGTATGAACGCGGAACACTTCCGTGGCATTGACGGCCAGCGGACTGTCGACATAAATATTTACCCTGGGCAGTTTTCCCTCGTTGAAGAAGTTGTTGAGGTCATATATTATTTCCTGGGTCCGGCCGACGCTGAAAGCGGGGATGATCAGTTTTCCTCTTTTTGTCACACATGTGTCGATCAATATTTTCAGTAATTCGTCTTCAGCCGATTTCGGATCTTCATGCAGCCTGTCGCCATATGTCGATTCGGTAATAATGATATCGGCCTGAGGAAATGGTTCAGGAGGGACCAGCATCCTGTCACCGGGTCTCCCGATATCTCCCGTAAAAGCTATTCTTTTAATCTGCCCGTTTTCAATTATCTGCAGGTTTGCTACGCCGCTTCCCAGCATATGGCCTGTACTGGTGAACCTTACTTTAATGTTTTCATCAATTCTGAAATTCATATTATAGGGAATACCTATAAACAGACTCATACAGGCTGTTGCATCTTCCCTCGTATATATCGGAGTTACCAGAGGAAGGCCTTTTTTAGCCCTTCGCTTATTATATGTATGCGAATCATTTTCCTGAATGTAACCCGAGTCGGCCAGCATGATTGCACAAAGGTCGCGTGTTGCCGTTGTACAGATGACCGAGCCCCTGAATCCGAGGCGGTAAACGTAAGGGATAAGCCCTGAATGGTCAATATGGGCATGTGTCAGAATAATATGGTCGATAGTATCAGGTTCAAATCCCAGGTCTCTGTTCATGCTGTCGGTTTCAAGCCCTTTTCCCTGAAACATGCCACAATCGAGAAGAATACGCTTGCCCCTGTCAGTTACTATCAGATATTTGCTGCCGGTTACTTCGCGGGCAGCACCGAGAAATTTTATCTTCATTAATAAAGAGTTTTGTTAAAGATAACTGTTTTAGAGAAAAGCAGGTTAAAAAACAGGGGAAGAAAGGCAGAAGGAGATTTAAATTCTTATCCCTATTATCGTAACATCATCGGTCTGATCGTTGTTACCCATCCACTGTTCAAGCTCATTCTGAAGTATGTTTCTCTGTTCAACCATTGGTCTGTAATAGATTTCCCTTAAAAGTTTCTTCAGGTTTGCCGACTTGTATTTTCCGCCGCCGGGGCCTCCAAACTGAGAGTTGAATCCATCAGAGAAAATATACAGAGTGTCACCCCTGTTCACGCTGATAACATTATTGGTAAATGGTCGTTCATCACCATAAAGGATTCCGATCGGCATCCTGTCGGCTCTGAACTCCCTAATTTCACCCTGCTGAAATATCACAAGGGGGTTGAAAGCGCCTGAATACTGAAGGAGTCTCCGGTTTTTATTCAGGATACAGAACGCAACATCCATCCCGTCACTGGCCTCCCCCTCTCTTCCGGTCTGATGCAGAGCCCGTATAACCTTCTCCCTAAGCAAGTTAAGTACGTTATTTGCCTGCAGGTCGTGATTGTTAGCCACTATTTCATTAAGTGTTGATATGCCCATGGTGCTCATGAAGGCACCCGGAACGCCATGGCCTGTACAGTCGGCAACGGTAAAGAAGATAGACTTGTCATCCTCGCTTATCCAGTAAAAATCACCGCTCACAATATCACGCGGACGGAAAAAAATGAAATAATCGGAAAAGGAATCCCTGAAATGCTCATCAACATGGAGCATTGCCTTCTGAATCCTTCCGGCATATTCAATACTTGAAGTTATCTCCCCTTTCTGGGCTTCTATCTGGGCTGTTCTCTCCCTGACTCTTTTTTCGAGGAGCCTGGTCTTTGCATGAAGCTGCCTCTCCCTGAATCTTATAATGAACACTATAAGCGACAGAGCCAATATTCCGGAAACAATATAGAACACTGCGGTGCGGGTAAGAGGAGCCTTGATAGTGAAGCGTACCGACCTTCGCTCACTTATGTTACCCCATAGATCCCTGGCCCGTACCTGAAGAATATAATCACCCGGGCGGCTTATAGGAACTTCGTAATGAGTTCTTGCCGACCATTCCGACCAGTCGGGCATAACCCTGTAAATGAAATACTGATATTTTGTCGTTCCGTTTTTCAGGTAACCAGGAGCAACGATATCGAAATAAATAATATTATCGCCCCGGTCGAACTGTACATTCTGGAGATCAAAATTTGTCCCCCTGGCATTACTGATATTTTTTATCAGAACATTTATTTCAGGGCTTGTGCCCTTCACAGTGTTTCTCCTTATTCCGTACAACCTGTTGCTTCCGTCGATAACCCAGATATGATTATCTTCGACCGTTATCGATACAATATCATCAAATATTTTCAGAAGGGAGAGTTCGAGTGATCGTATATCGTGCTGCGGATCCAGTGAAATCCACTCATCACCTTTCCAGATAAGATTTACATTTGACACAGGGATATAGAATGAACTTTCCCTGAAGGCAGTGTTACCACCCTCCCGGCAGGGATTAAAACTATCGGCTTCATAGTCGAAGAAATATATCTCCGATTCAGTAAAAAGAAAAAGTGTATCGTTGATAAGGTCGAGCGTAAATCTCTCAGGATAGTCATTTTCGACATTATATTTCTTAAAAGAATTTTGTGAATTTTCTTTGCCTTTTTCAGACCTGTACACGGTATTGTCGCTGCCAATCCATAAGGATCCTTTAAGGTCGTCAGTAACTGAATATACGGGGCGTAGGAAGCCATCGTCGGGGAATTCCGTTATCCAGCCTCTGTTTTTCTGGACTATCGAGAAATAACCATCACTGGTTGAAACATAATATCTGTCTTTGGAGGCATTCCAGCTTATATGATTAATATATCTGTTGGGGGTAAGCAGGTAAGCCTTATGCTGTCTTATAACATATAGTCCTTTGTTGGTTGCTGCCAGCATACCTCCCGGTATTGGAACTAGCTGGCGACACTTTTCGTTGAGACCTTCCACTTTCTTGTAAATATGATTGATCTCCCTAAGACGGTCGACTGTTTTTGTCGTGTAACTACCTGTAGTTGAGGCTGAAACATAGACTGATGATTCTCTACCTTCCTCAGGATTAACATGGTCCGGCTCATCATCCGCCTCCTCATCAGCACGCTTTCCAAATATTCTTGAAAAAATATTTCTTCTGGCATCCTGCTTTCCCTGGTCAGGATCAGGGGTGATGAGTTCCTGAATTTCCTCCTGCTTCAGCTCAAACTGCTGATCATTCCGTGATGATGCATCATCCCTCACCAGCACTTCAATCCTGTCGTAGCTTCTTACCTCCGACAGGTAGAAAACTCCTTCGCTTGTCGCAACATACAGCTCGTTGTCGTACATCAGGGCTGAAGTAAGATTCCCCAGCAGCCCCGGATAAATGCAAAAACTTCGAACGGGAATACTAAGGTCGGCACGCGTCAGTCCGTACTGGTGCGAAAGCCATAAGCCTCCGCTGTTGTCGGAACCTATTGCCAGTATCTCATCGTCGGGCAAACCATTCTGGTTGTTTATGGTGAAAATTATCTCGCCTGTATTTTTTCTTACGATGACAGCTCCTCCTTCAAGGGTTGAAAAAGCATATGCGGTGTCGGCAAGGCTGATCCCCTCCGATAGTATGTTCTGTTTCAGATAGCCGTCGTCTTTAAGAGGATAATCATAATATTTCATACCGTCGAAAAGTGAAAGAGTGCCATTCCCAAGGCCGACGAGCATAAGATCTTTATTATATGGCAGTGAGAACAGGATGCTGGTGTTTTCGGTCAGGTAGCCGGTAACGATAGGAAACAGGGTATCACTGTCAATACGATGAAGGCCCTTACCCGAAACATTTACATAAGTATTTTCAGGCATAACAATGAGTCCGGTGAAAGGAAAACCGGCCCTGGCATCAAGACGAAGCCTTGTGGTGTCCGTTTCAGTATCGTATTGGATTATCGTCTGTTCGCTGTAAAACCACACGGAAGATGTTCCGAATACTATCTTTGTTATCACTCCTGTACCGGCAGTGTTATCGGAAAGCGAAATATAACGCCAGGATTCCGATTCACTCCTGGTGATATACCCGAAATGGTTATCTCCACCAAGATAAATCCTTTTATCCACCGGATTTTTTTGCAGCGAATAGGGTACTACCGGCATCCTGATATTAAGCCATTCTTCTCCGTCGAAAGTCAGAATGCCTTTACGGTTGGCAAACAGCATGATCTGGTTTTCATCCTGACAAAGTGCCCAGTTCTGATTTTCAATGTTCCTGCTCTGAGAAAAATCGGTCAGAATCGGTACTCCATCCTGTGCACCCAGATGTGCAGCAGTAAAAAGCACCGATATAGCGAGTAACATCTTTTTCATTGTAAAATCACACGGTTTCCGTCAGAATGTAACCGGCTAAATTTACAAACAAATTCTTAAAGTGCCAGACCCGGTACCAGCGCTGTAAGTTTATCTCACAAACAGGCTCAGGGTCAGTGTAATGGCCAGACCTGTGACTGCAATTATGGTTTCCATAACAGTCCATGACTGCAGAGTCTGCTTCTCATTCATCCCGAGATATTTGCTGACGATCCAGAATCCGCTGTCGTTAACATGCGAGAGTATCGTGGCTCCGGCAGCTATGGAAACTACCACGAGGGCAGTTTCAGGCTGGCTTAAGCTGAAGAGAGGAATGATGGGAGCCATTATTCCTGCTGCAGTTATCATTGCCACCGTGGCTGAGCCCTGGGTGATCCTGACCAGGGCGGAGAGTATCCATCCCAGTAATACAAGGGGTATCGACGACCCTGCTATCGATTCCGCAAGGATCTTTCCGATACCACTGTCGATAAGTATTTGTTTCAGAACTCCTCCGGCACCTGTGACAAGTATAATAATCCCTGCAGGACCAAGGGCTTTTGTACTCAGCTCGAGAATAGTCTGGCCGGGCAGCTTCTGCCTTATGCATAATATTATCGACAGAAAGGTAGCAATGATGAGTGCAACAAAAGGGTGTCCGATAAAAACCATGATTTCAGTCAGTAATGACTGCCTCAGCCATTCCCTGTCTATACCCAGCTTCATAAATGTGCCTGCCAGGATAAGCAGTAGCGGAGTCATTATGATCAGGGCGATTGTGATGAAAGACGGCATCATGGTCTGATGACCTTCTCCACTTTCTTCATGCCCGGTGAATGTTGCAGGAGGATCAATTTTTATTTTACCGGCTATATAGCGACCGAAAACGGGACCTGCAATTACAGCGGTCGGAAGACCGGTAAGAATACCGAAAAGCACAACCCAGCCGATATCAACCCCTAGTATATTTGCCACGGCCACAGGACCAGGTGTCGGAGGGATCATCGTATGGCTGACAGCCAGCCCTGCAAGCAGAGGTATTGCATAAAAAAGGACAGATTTTTGAGCATCGCGTGCAAGCGCGTATACTATCGGGATCAGTATGATAAATCCGACATCCAGAAAAACAGGTATTCCTATGACAAAGCCCGAGAGCATAAGTGCCCATGAAGCTTTTCCCCTGCCGAATTTTCTAAGCAGGCTGTGAGCAAAAGCCCGGGCACCCCCTGAACTTTCAAGCATCTGTCCGAAAACAGCCCCCAGACCAACCACCACAGCAATGAAACCGAGAGTCCCTCCCATTCCTTTTTCAATACTTGATAAGATCATTTCAGCTGGCATCCCTGCCAGAATACCCACCAGTATTGAAGTTACGAGAAGGGCAATGAATGCGTTGAGCCTGAATCTGAGGACCATCAGGAGAAGAAAAGTAACCCCGGCCGCGACGATGAATATTATGTATGCTGGCGACATGATAGTTCAGTGGTTCATTTCATTCAATTATGGCAACGGCAAGGTCCATTACATTTGTCATGGTGGGACCTGTATAAACATGGCCGCCGGCCGATCTGAAAAAGTTGAAGGAATCAAATTCCCTGCTGAACCTTTCCGGATCCACATTCATGGACAGGGCTTCGTGTACCGTTCCGGAATCGACAATGGCGCCGGCCATGTCGGTATTACCATCATTCCCGTCGGTTCCTGCTGAAAGAAAGGTGACGCCGGGAATATCCTGAAGACGCATGGCCATACCAAGGGCCAGGTGCTGGTTTCGTCCTCCGAGTCCGTCACCACTGACTTTTACCGTGGTCTCGCCTCCGAAAAGCAGGCACAGAGGTTTTGGCATATCATGGTTGTTCCTGCAGGCCTCTATCTTACCGGTAATAATAGAGGCCGCATCGACTACATCACCTGTCAGCTCATTGGTTACGATTTCGGTATAGAAGCCCATTTTCAGAGCTTCTTCCCTTGCTGATTCCAATGCAGTAAGGTTATTGCCTGCCATAATTATCTCCGACCTGCTGAAGATAATGTCGCCGGGTTTGGGAGTATCAGGTATTATACCCCGTATGCCGTCTTCAAGATGGGTAAAAAGTGAAGGAGGCATATCGTTCCTGATGCCGTATTTTTCGATAATGCCGACAGCATCACCGTAGCTTGAGTGATCCGGTACTGTCGGTCCTGATGCAACAGTTTCGGGTGCATCGCCAGGTACATCCGACAGGTAAAGGGTGACAGATGTTGCAGGCCAGATATATCGTGCGAGGTGACCTCCCTTCACTCCTGACAGATGTTTTCTGACTATGTTCATTTCGGCTATATCCGCACCGCATCTTATTAACATATCATTGAAAAGCATCATTTCACCGGGTGTGGATTCCGGAGGATAGTCGGCAAGCAGTGACGATCCTCCACCTGAGAGAAGACATATTACCAGATCCTCTTCTCCGGCGTTTTCTGCCAGTTTTATGATCTCCCTGGTGGCGGCGAAGCTGTTCGCGTCGGGAACCGGATGACCTGCCTCTGTGACACTGATCCTTTTGAGTTTAATATAGAATCCGTATTTCGTGACGATATGCCCCGCCCTGATCCTGTCGCCCAGAAGGATTTCCAGATAATGCCCCAGAGCGGCGCTGGCCTTGCCGGCACCGAGAACATATACATTATTGAATCTGTTCAGATCATAGCTGAAGTCGCCCGCTCTCATCAACGGTCCCTGAACTGACAGTGTATCGGAGATTATCCTGCCGGGCAGTACGCCTTTTACTCCGGCAAGGAAAATATGTTCGGCACACTCCCTGAAATTCATAGTAAAGGTTTTAACAAAATTAGTTCATCAAAAATTAAATCAAAGAATAAACAAAGATGAAAGCCAGATCAGTAGAAATATGGTTATTCCCATGACTGCCGTTGAAGTGGAATAAACCCTTAGAGCTGTCCTGATATCAATTCCCGAAAAGCTGGAAACCACCCAGAAGTATGAATCGTTGGCATGTGAGATCATCATCGATCCTGCACCCATCGAAAGCATTGCCAGTATTTTGCCTGACTCCGATGCTAAGCCGAGTATATCAAGCATGGGCAAAACAAATGAAGCTGTGGTAATTATTGCCACTGTCGACGATCCCTGTGCAGTTTTCATCAGGGAAGCTATAAGAAAAGGGACAAGCAGCCCTGCACCCGTCCCGGCAAGGATCTGACCTGCATATTCACCTACCCCAGTCTCCCTGATCACCATACCAAACATACCGCCGGCAGCAGTAATGATTAATATGGGACCTGCTTTCTCAATGGCTTCGGTAAAAAGTGAATTCACTGAATCCATAGTCTTCTTCCTTAGCAGGAGCAGTGAGAGCAGTACGCCTGTGGCAAGAGCGAAAACAGGCTCTCCCGGAAACCTGAATATCCTGCTCATAAGCGTCGAAGCGTCATTATCAGCAAGTGAAAGAAAAGCTTTGATGGTTATAAGCAGAAGGGGTACGACTATCGGCAGAAATGACATCAGGGGAGAAGGAAGCTCCCTTTGATCAGCCGTATTTTCTTTTTCTTCACTGGCAGGTTCGTAATTACCACCTTTAATCATCAGCTTGCTCCAGAACCATGCTGCCAGAAATCCGGGCACGGCGAATAGTATCCCGGCAAGAATAAGGTTCCCGACATTTGCATCAAGAATTCCTGCTGCAGCCAGTGCCCCCGGGTGAGGAGGAATAAGGCAATGCACTGAATATAAAGACGTAGCAAGGATTGTAGCCATTAAGGCCATCGGGACTCGCGCCCTGGCACTGAATGATCGTGCAAGTCCGCTGAGGATTATGAAAGCTGAATCACAGAAAATGGGCAGACCTGTTATGAAACCTGTTATCCCAATGGCATGCGCACTCCTCCTTACACCTGTTACAGACAGGATATATGTTGCAATGCTTATCATTCCACCTGTACGATCGAGAGTGATTCCAATCATGGCTCCGAAAATGATCAGAAAACCTATGGAAGCCATGGTGTTCCCGAAACCTTCCTTTATTGTCGTCACTACTGTTGAAGCAGGAAGAGTGGCAAAAGCCAGGAATACTGAAACAAGAAAAAGAGCCGCAAAAGCTTTCATTTTCAGACCCGAAGTCAGAAAGATGATTGCCAGAATGCTGATTATAACCAATATTGATATAACGGTCATGCTCATCATGCAACACTTAAGTGCTGTATTTATACAGCTTCATGACTCAAAGGATGAAATGTACCGAACTTACTGATTTAATTGCTCTGTCGGAGAAAAAGTCACCCGCAACAAAGATCCTGAACAGACCTCCGTCTTCTCCCTTTTCATATGGTACCAGAAGAAATTCCTGCTGGTCGTTACGGTTGAAGAGTTCCGAATATGTTACTGCCGACCTGTATCCGTCAGCGGCCGCAATACACATTATTCCACGTGCAAGAACCTCGTTGCTTACCGGATAATATTGCATAAGCAGCTCTTTCAGCATGAAACCGCTGAAGGGCGAGGTGGTATGTATACCTCTTCCTCTGCCGTAGAAGATGGTATTGTATGTTATCTCCTTCAGGTTGTCAGGAATTGAAGATATCTCTCCTGCCTTTTCACCCTGTCGGTACAACATTATCTTTTCAGAATACATGGGTGAAAGTCCCCTGACCGTGGTAAATGATTCTGGGTATGACCGGACTGTTATCTTCACAGGATCTTCTATATTACGTTCTGTGATGAGATCGGAGGCTGACACAATCTTTGAATGTTCAGGAAGAGTCCATAGTTCGTTTGTCTTCGACGGAACAATGCGCGAGACTGATGATGCAATGATTATCCTGTGTAGGTTATTGGCATAATAGATTTCTCCCCAGCTGAAAACAGCCTTTTCTCCTTTTTCATTTTCGACTTCAACATAAAGGTCGATGATTGAATTGAATTCTTCAGCATTGGCTTTCTTTATAACACACATATTCAGAATATCGAAAAGAGAGTATCCGTCATACCTGAATGCACCTGTAAACCTGTTGCTTCCGGAGGGCTCAAGAAGCGCCTCTTTGACAATTACTGAATGAACAGGAAGTGATGAAAAATCGACCTTACCGGGATTTTCTATCTCTCCGGTTATTGTTAAATCTTTAACAGCCAGCCTGAAAACTTCCGTATTGTCGTAAAAATTGTTTGTTGCATCCGTAGTATCGATATAATTCCCTGCACCAGAGTCATTAATGTTATTATCCCGGCCAGGGCTGCAGGAAAAAATCAATACTGATGTTACTATCAGAACTAATGATAATTGTGCTTTCATGTTATAAAAAATTATTCATTAATTATCCAAAGAACAGATATGCAACCAGTACTGCAGCTGTCAGTCCTGCAAAATCGGCCAGGAGGCCACAACCTACAGAATATCTGGTATTTTTTATACCTACCGATCCGAAATATACCGCCAGGATATAGAATGTTGTGTCGGTGGCGCCCTGCATTGTGCAGGCAACCCTGGCAACAAATGAGTCAGGGCCATGTGTAAGCATGGCATCCACCATCAATCCTCTTGCTCCACTTCCGCTCAGCGGTTTCATAAAGGCTACCGGAAGGGCATCTGTAAAACGGGTATCAAGACCGAACCATGAAAAAAACTCTGCAATTCCTGCTATCATATAATCCATTGCACCCGATGCCCTGAAGATACCAATGGCAACAAGAATGGCCACAAGAAAGGGAATTATCCTGATGGCTACACTGAATCCTTCTTTTGCTCCCTCAACAAATGCATCATAGACATTTACTTTTTTAAATAATGCAAGCACAATGAACACCACTATAATCAGTATGAGTATAAAATTAGCGGCAAAAGTTGATGCCGACGATATCTGCTCCCTGGGCAGGTTGCTGAAAAAGATTATGATACCTGCGATTATGGCTGTCATACCAAGAAGATATGCAAGCACAACTTTATCCAGCAGATTAATTTTCTGAATTACAGCCACGCTTATAAGGCCTGTCATCAGGGCACAGAAAGTTGAGATAAGAATCGGAATAAATATATCGGCAGGATTCGCAGCACCCAGCTGCATCCTGTAAACAATCACGCTCACAGGTATGATCGTAAGTCCGGCGGCATTCATCACAAGAAACATTATCTGGGCATTTGAGGCTCTTTCCTTATCGGGATTGACTTCCTGAAGCTCTTTCATGGCTTTCAATCCCATGGGAGTGGCTGCATTATCAAGCCCCAGCATATTTGCTGACAGGTTAAGCATTATGGAGCCAAAAGCAGGATGCCCCTTTGGAACCCCTGGGAAAAGCCTCACAAACAGAGGGCCCATAACCTTTCCCAGAATTGCTACCACGCCCCCTTTCTCTCCCACTTTCAGCAAACCCATCCATAGTGTCAGGGCTCCTGTCAGGCCCAGAGATATTTCAAAGCCCGTTCTGGCATTTGAAAAGACTGCATCCACGAGCGCATTAAAGATCTGAGTATCGCCTGCAAATATCAGTTTGCCAAGGGCAACCAGGAAACCTATAAGGAAAAAAGCTATCCAGATGTAGTTTAAAGCCATATGCAGATTTTGATCAACGAATATAGTAATTTATCGTGCAATCGTGTCTTACCAGCCGAAGCTTTATGCGCAGGCTGGCAATCATGCAATCTTTTTTCTTCCACTCGCCCAATCTCGCCATCCCACCCTCTTTCTTCCGCACGCCGTTATGCCGGAAGATTTTTGTTTGTGTTGAAAACATTTTTGATAAATTTGTCAGGGTAAAAAGCAAGCTATGGCAAGATTTTCAAGAATTGAAGTTGCAATAAAAATGAAAGAAACCGGGATAGTCCCTGTTTTCTATCATAAAGATCCTATGGTTTGCAGGAATGTAATTAAAGCCTGCTCTGACGGAGGGATCAAGGTTTTCGAATTCACCAACCGGGGAGATTATGCTCATGAGATGTTCAGTGAACTGAATAAATGGGCTGAAAAAGAAGTGCCTTCCATGATCATGGGGGCCGGATCGGTAGTAGACCCGGGAACAGCATCAATCTATATCCAGGCAGGAGCCAACTTTATTGTGTCTCCCGTGCTGAATACCGACATGGCAAAAATCTGTAACAGACGCAAGGTGCTCTGGTCTCCGGGATGCGGAACTCTGTCAGAGATAGGACTGGCTGAGGAGCTCGGAGCAGAAATTGTCAAGATCTTTCCCGGTTCTTCCGTCGGAGGTCCCGATTTTGTAAGGGCCGTTAAGGGCCCGTGTCCATGGACGAGTATCATGCCTACAGGTGGTGTTGAGCCGAGTATAGATAACCTGAGGGAGTGGTTTGATGCAGGTGTTACATGTGTCGGAATAGGATCTAACCTGATAACCCGTGAACTTATTCAGAAAAAAGACTGGGAGGGAATAAGAAAAAGGGTAGCGGCAGCCATTAAGATCGCCAGAATGTTCAAAAAATAGAAAATGGATATCTTTAATACTTAAAGAAATGAACAGAAAACTGTTTTCACTGATTTCGCTGGTTCTCATTTTTACACGGATGACAAATATCAGTTCGCAGGATATTGTATTGCCTGCACCCGACAAAACCGGAGGCAAGCCTCTGATGCAAGCTCTCAATGAACGTCAGACTAGCAGGACCTTCACCTCAGACAACCTCAGCCTTCAGCAGCTTTCAGATATCCTGTGGGCAGGATGGGGAGTGAACAGACCCGGTCAGAATAAAAGAACCGCACCCTCTGCCCGCGATTTCAAAGAAATAGATGTTTATGCCGCAATGGAAGGCGGCCTGTATATCTATGTCGCTGAAGAACATAAGCTCAGGCAGATACATAACCGTGATATCCGCAGCCTGTGCGGAACGCAGGATTTTGTAGCTCAAGCCCCGCTTAATCTGATATTTGTGGCTGACCTCTCCAGGATTGGAAAGAAAGAAGGTGACGCAATCAGGGACGCTGATCTTTTCTGGTCTCATGCCAATACAGGGTTCATTGCTCAGAATGTTTACCTGTGCTGTGCCTCACTAGACCTTGGATGTGTGGTCCGGGGACTGGTACCCAAAGAAAAACTCGCCCCGGAGATGCAACTGAAACCTCTTCAGGTTATCATCCTTTCACAGACGATCGGTGCTAAACAAAAGTAGCTTATTCGCCGGGAGCCCTGTACAGTTCTATATTTGATATTAGCGGGCAGGCTTTAGCCCTGGTAAAGTTTATTCTTACTTTCGAGGCAGAAACGACAGGGAATTTCCTGATCACCTTGTAACCAATGGTGGTACCGTCGAGAAGATGGGTCCATTCGCCGTTCACAAATACCTCCACATTGAATTCCTGCACACGCTGTCCGAGCTTAATATACTCCTGAAGCAGTATCCTGTTCACTTCAGAAGGAGTTCCCAGGTCGATAGTTACGCTGGCTGATGTATTACCGTCGGCAGAAGCCCAGTAAGATGAAGGATCGCCATCGTTAACCATTGAGGCACGGTATTTTCTGCCTCTTGACTCAGAAGCATATGCTTTTTTGTCCTTTGCGATCTCCCTGGCAAATTCCTTCTCCCTTAATTCCCTGAATTTCAACAGCGACTTCACATCTGATTCATGAAGAAGGCCTCTCATGTCGGGTGGCACGTTGAGCAGCAGGTTACTGTTCCTTCCTACCGAGGAATAGTATAGCTCCATAAGATTTTCGGCCGATCTTACCATGGAATCCTGACGCCCGTGCCAGAACCATCCCGGACGGATTGAAACGTCGACTTCGGCCGGCACCCAGTATTTCCCGTTTTCGTGACCTTCACCAAGTATCTTTGCAAAACCACCTCCGGGGTACATATCATCCTTATCAAGAAGGCACCAGTTAGTCAGACTGCCCATACCACTCTCGTTTCCAACCCATCTGATATCGGGTCCTGCATCGCTGAACATTACTGCACCTGGTTGCAGTTCCCTCACAATGGAATGAGTGTTAGTCCAGTCATAATATGTCTTATTGTCAATCCTCCTGGTTTCTCTGGCTCCTCCGTAATAACCGTCTCCGCCGTTTGCACCGTCGAACCATACCTCAAATATCTCTCCGTAGCCTGTTAGCAGTTCCCTGAGCTGATCACGGTAATACTCAAGGTATTCCGGTGTCCCGTAGACTGCACTGTTACGATCCCACGGCGACAGGTAAACACCCATAAGCAGGCCATATTCATCGCAGGCCTGTCTGAGCTCTCTGAGAATATCGCCTTTCCCGTCCTTCCATGGTGAATTTTTCACTGAATGATCGGTATAAGCTGAAGGCCACAGGCAAAATCCATCATGATGTTTGGCTGTAATTATGATCCCCTTCATCCCGGCGTCGTGAGCTACCCTGGCCCACTGTCTGCAGTCGAGAGCTGATGGATTGAATACATCCGGACTTTCATCTCCATAACCCCATTCCCTGTCAGTAAAGGTGTTAACTGTAAAATGTACGAACATGTAATATTCCAGTTCGTGCCATGCCAGCTGCCTCTCTGAAGGCAGAGGCCCGTATGGCTCGGGGGGGCTGACCTCCTTGCATGAACCAAGGCCTGTAACAAATAAAATAAAAAGGATCAGATATCCTGAGAGAGGCAGTCTGTTTTTCCGAATCATTGTAAATTTATATAACTGTTAAAAATTCTGTGTAATTGTATCACTTCATACGGTCACATAGCTATCTGGAAACATCTTTTATTCTTATGTTTCTGAATGAGACAACAGATCCATGGCCCAGAAATCCTATATGCCCGGCTTTATTTTTCAGACCGGGATGTTCTCTGCCATCCATGGTTCCGTTATCGCGCGGGCCAGCTATATCGCCATCGACGATCACAGTGCCGTTAAGGGTTACTTTTATCCTTGTTCCCACAGCTTCAACCTGCTGGTAATTCCATTCGCCAACCGGTTTCAGGTATCCTTTTTTTGCAGGTATTACGCCATAAACCGACCCGTGATACTGGTAAGGCTGGAGCTTTGCATATACCGGTGCAGTGTTATCAAGTATCTGCAATTCCATTCCTGTATAAGCCGCATCACCTGTCAGCGGAGCCCTGATGCCAAGTCCGTTATTTGCATCGGGTGTGAGCATGAATTCAAACCGCAGGATAAAATCGGAATATTCATTTTCAGTGTAAAGATTTCCGCCGCTGCCCTTATCTGGCTTTATCACAATCATTCCGTCCTCGACAACATATGATTCCTTGTTACCTGTCCAGTTATTAAGGTTCCTGCCGTTAAACAGTGAGATGAATCCTTCTGCCTTTTCTTCACCGGTAAGATTGTATAAGGTTTCTTCTATTTCCCTGATATAAATATCCCTGAAAGCCAGGTCTGTACCATGTGCCTGAAGTTCCACAGGACCTTTGGGGAAGATTGGTATGCTGCGATCCCAGTAGTTCTCCATCACCACATCATCAACTACCAGGTGGCCGTTGAGCCATACAGACACTTTTTCTCCCGTCATTAATATTCTGAAGCTGTTCCAGTCGCCTACAGGATTATCTGCAACCAGCAGAGGTATGGAAGTATTCTTCTGATTGTTATAAAGACCTCCCGAACCAACCTGGGCACCCACCTCAACTCTCGAAGTATCCCAGATCTGAACCTGTGGAGTTCCCCTGAGGTAAATTCCGCTGTCGCCTTTTTTTGTTATCTTCCAGTCAACAAGCATCTCAAAGTCACCATATTCCTTTACCGAGCATAGATTGTTGCCTTTACCGTTAAACCAGATTGCACCACTTCTGACACTCCAGGTAAGAGGGACCTTCTTATCGGCTTCGGCTTGTTTCCTGGCAAGCTCAGATGGTTTCATCTTCGCCCTTGCAACCGGATTTTCCACCAGGCCCTGCCATCCTGTAAGGTCAACTCCATTGAAGATTGACACAAATCCTTCATCATCGGGCATGACCTGCAGGTATTTATGGATCATCTCCCTGTTATATTCACTTTCAGGCCCCGACAATCTGGCTGCTGCTTTTGTCAGTATCTCTCGTACATTATGACCATACATCCCGTTCTTTCCGTCGGAAGAAGGAAGTCCTGTGAACATTGCTGATTTGGCAGCGACAGCCGAAACATCAGGATCATCAAGATATTCAGAAAGAAAAAACAGAGCAGGGTAAGTCTTAAGATTACCCAGTTCTGCAAGAATGGCATTTTTCATTACTGCATTGTCTGCAAAAGGCATTATCTTACGGTAAAGCAGGAGCTTCTGATCGTCGGGAACGGAAGCTGTTTTTACCTGTTGCACATAACCTTTGAAAGCAGCATCCTTATACCTTTCATCGCCTGAGGCACATATTTCGTAAAGAGCCGAAGAAGCGTTGAAATCCTTCCACTCTGAAAGGGCTTTGAATGCTACAGCCTTTACAGACGGATCTCCGGCTTTAAATTCATGAAGGACTGCATCAAGGGCTTCTGTTCCTCCTGTCTTTGGCAGAATCGGGATCAGTTTCTCTTTTAACTGCTGATCTCCCAGCATTTTAATCATCACGGAAGATCTTTTCCCCGGCTCAGCTATCTTACCTGCTGCAGATGCAAGAGCAGCCTGAATATCAGCTATATGTTTACTGTTCACGGTTGACCGTAGAAGAGAGATAAGATCATCCTGATCCTCCGGACCGGCAAGAGATGCGAGTGCAGCAAAAGCCGCATTCTTTACGTTTTCAGCTTCATGGCCTGTATATGGAAACACCCTTGCAAAGTACTCCTGTTGTTTTTTCCATGCCATAAGTTCAATCGCGCTTTGTTTTGCAGCATTATGGCCGTCGTTTAGAAGATCGGCCAGGAGAGCAGCTTCTTTAACTCCTGCAATATTCATAAATGCCTGTACTGCTGCCTGCTGGTCGGAAGGATCTTCCTGTCCGGCCATGTAACTGATGAGGTAAGGAGCTGCATCGGCTCCGCTTATTGAAGCCAGGGCACCAGCGGCAGCCTGTCTCACCTGAGGAATGTCATCTCCAAATGCTTCAATAACGACAGGAAGTGCAGACTTATCGCGCATTCTTCCCAGGAAGCTGATAATGTCGGGTCTGGCAAAAGGCTCTGCTGCAGGCAGATAATCTATCCAGGCCCGCAATACCCCGGGATCCTGAATTGTTTCTGATATTCTTAATGCTGCATTTCTGTACCGCGAATCGCTGTCGGCACCTGCCCTGAGCAGTTCATCAATGGCCGAGCTTCCTTTGATATCAGCAAGAAGCTGAAGGGCTGCAATGCGGTTCTGGACGGAGGATCTGTCATTACATTTACGGATAAGCATACTGCTGATTTTTTCAGCAGTTCTCAGGTTACCTGTTTCCATGCATGCTCTGGCATAGTTCAGCAGTGAAGCTGTTGCTCCTGTTGTCTCCCATCTGAAATCATAGCTTCGTGCGGCCCTTAGCAGCACCTTGTAAGCCTTCGGACTCGCACTCCGGGCCAGGGCATTGTATGCGGCAGCTACTGTGCTGAGATTGGCATCAGCAGTCCATGCGATATACTCAGCGACAGCTTTTTGGGATTTCATTGATGCGAGTGCATTCATGACCGCAGCAGCACATGGCAGTGACATATCCATGAGTGACTCTGCCAGAATATTCTCGGCAGCCTCACCACCCACGGCAGCCAGAACTGAAATTGCCGGACTGCAGTTTGACTTGTCGGTAATCAATATCTTCATAGCCTCAGCCGCGGCGTCGCTGCCAATAAGCTGAAGCTGTTTCATGAAGAAATCTTTTACCCCGGCATCAGCCTTTGCTGACACAAATGAGATGCACATCCGTTCCCAGCTGCTTCTGTCGGATTCCTTGCCTTTTTGTGAAAGGTACCGCGAGTATGATTCTGCTGCAAATCTGTATTTAGTGTCGTCACCTGTCCCGGCAGGAATTATCTGGTCACAGATCTTCCTTCGTCCCTCTTCTCCCAGCTCCTGCATCTCCTCCATCAGCTTAGTCAGCTGCTCCTGATCATCTGCAGGCATCTGTGCCACCATGTCGGCGACCTTCGTCTCAAGAGTCCTTTTATCCTGAGAAAATGATAATGCCGGCATCATAAGAACTACCAGCATCAGTGCTGTTATTTTTCTAATTTTCATTTCTTCAACATTATACTTTTTCAGTCAATTTCATTTTCATCTGCATTTTGTACTTTGCATTTTTAAAGCCATTAAGGTTCAATCTCAATCCGGAGGTCATATCCTCCACGGTCCTCTCATCGGCTGATCAATAAGCCTGTTGGCTCCATCATCATCGATGAACTTCTGCTTGTCGGGGTCATATTTAAGGTTCCTTCCCAGCCTGAGAGCTATTATCCCCAGGTTGACTATTGAGCATGACCTGTGTCCGTTTGACTCATTCAGTGCGAATTTCTTCCTGGTCCTGACGGATTCGGAGAAAGTAGTGATCTGAGGTTCCGGATCAGGGAGGGAATCGATCAGTTTTTCCATGTTACTGATATTGGATCTGAAGCCACGGAATATCTTACCGTCAGGGCCTTCGATATAGGCAGCATCCTTGTCGCGGTTCTCACCGTCGAGAATAATCTGGCAGCCGTCGGCATATGTATAGGTTATTCTGCGCCATGATCCGACGGCATCGTAATGTTGCTGAGGTGCATCTATTTCAACCGACACCGGGCCTGTATCATCTTTCCCAAGAAGGTACTGGACAGGATCGAGATAATGTTGTCCCATATCTCCAAGGCCGCCTCCGTCATAATCCCAGTAACCCCTGAATTTTGAATGAACCCTTTCGGGATTATAAGGTTTGTAAGGTGCCGGCCCGAGCCACATATCGTAATCGAGTTCTTCGGGAACCGGCACAGGCTGAAGGTTATGAAGTCCGCTCCAGTAGAATTTCCAGTCATAACCGGTTATCCCGCTGACAGTAACCTTCAGTGGCCACCCCAAAACACCGCTGTCGACTATCTTCTTGAGGGGCTTGACTGTGGTTCCCAGTCCATAGAACTGATCCTTGAATCTGAACCAGGTGTTAAGCCGGAACATTACGCCATGTTTCCTGACTGCCTCAACTACTTTTATACCTTCCCCGATTGTCCGGGTCATTGGTTTTTCGCACCATATATCCTTCCCTGCCTCTGCAGCTGTTTTTGCCATTATCCCGTGCCAGTGAGGCGGTGTTGCAATATGAATTACGTCGATATCGTCGCGTGCTATCAGTTCACGGAAATCGTGGTAACCGTCAACATTGCCACCGGCCTGTTCTATAGCACGTTTCAGATGGTCTTTATCGACATCACACACTGCAAGAAGGCGGGTGCCTTCATACCCGATATGTCCGCGTCCCATTCCTCCCACCCCAATAATACCTTTTGTAAGCTGGTCGCTGGGAGCAGTATAACCCTGTCCTCCAAGTACATACCTCGGGACGACAGTAAATCCGATTGCAGCAGTGGCTGCTTTCTTAAGAAATGTGCGCCTGTCATGATAGATTCTTTTCATCTGTGTATATTTTAAATGATGATCGGTAGCATTTTTTTTCTATGATCTTTTCATGCAATAAAGGGAAACCACCCATAGATAAACCATACAGGCAAGAAGTATCGTCATGCCAATGGCCATATTCGACATGTCACTGATCCATCCTGCAAGGAAAGGGATCACCGCTCCTCCGCTTATTGCCATCATCATCAGGCCTGAAATCTCATTGCTTCGCTGGGGGTATTTCTGTACTGCGATGGAAAATACCAGCGGCCATATATTGGCAACGGCCAGACCTGTCATGAAAACCAGAAACCATGCCAGAGGAACTGACTTTGCAAGTATTAACAGGGAGAAGCATATTATCCCGAGAAGTGATGTCCACATAAAGAACTTCCCTGAAGATATCTTTGTCAGCAGAATTGCTCCCCCGAAAGTCCCGAGCATACGGCCGAAAAAGTATATGCTTCTGCCCGATTCGGCAGCATTCTGTTCAATGCCGAATTGCCTGATCAGAAACTGGCCTGAGTTTGAATTGAAACCAACATCAACCCCGACAACAAGGAAAATAGCAAAGACCATCATCAAAACAAAGCCGTTACCCAGCAGTTTAAATGCTGAACCCAGTGATGCCCTGTTTTCCGTTCCTCCTGACTCCTGAATTTTTATTGACCCCAGCCACAGCACCGACAAGACAGAGACAATGCCGAAAACCAGGAACAGCAATTTCCAGTCGCCGAACCTGGAAGCAAAAAATATTGCCAGAGGGGCACCAAGCATTGAACCGATCGCTTTAATAAACTGGGAGAAACTAAGGAAACTTGATGTACGGTTTCCCGGGACTACATCCACCAGCAGAGGATTTGCAGATACCTGCACTATGGTATTTCCTATTCCAAGAAGAGCGAAACCAACCAGTACCATTTCGAATGTATAAAAAATATATGGCACAAGAAGTCCGATTGCCGTTATTCCCATTCCGATGTTAAGCATAAAACGTTTTCCGAGACGTGACTGCAGGACACCCACGGGCACTGAAAGCAGGAAAAACCACAGGAATGCAGCTGAGGGGATCAGTTGTGCAAGTGTTGAACTAAGTCCCATATCATTACTTACACGGTCGACGCCGATACCAACAATATCGACGAAGCTCATCACGAAAAAAGCCATGAGGACCGGGGCAATTCTTTTGAGGTTGATTTTACTTTCTGACATAAGGTTCTTATTAAATAACTTATAGCTCCTGCATAGGGGATGCAAGCTTGTGAGGCTAATTTATACTACATCAATGGCAGTGCATGCTGGATCGATCTCCAGAAATCATCATCAAGAAGGTATGCACTCCCCATTACTGCAGCGTCTTCTTTCAACACTGAGAGAGCTGCCCGGCAGTCACAACCTTCTCTCCTGAGGGCATTCTCAAGAGCTTCTCCAAACAGGTCATAGGCATGCGAAATATTGCCTCCGATTACCAGCATTTCGGCCCTGAACCCTTTAAGCCAAGGCGCGAGGAAAGCCCCCAGCCTCTCTCCGAAATCGGTAAAAATGTCCCTGGCAATTCTATCCACGGAAGCTATTTCTGCAAGCTCACGTACACCTTTGAGTTCTTTGCCGGAGAATTTCTTATACTCGAGTATGAACCACCTGGTTGAAAAATAATCGTCAGCTATGCCTTCACGATACGGGAGATGGTAAACGCAGCCCAGCCGCGGGACCTCAGGACCATCGACAACGGGTATTTTATTTTCAATGAATGCTGAGCCGAAACCTGTGCCGAGAGTAATTGCCAGAGAACGGTTAACAGGGGCGGCACTTCCTGCCCAGGCTTCACCAACGGCGAAGGATGATGCATCGTTCATGAATCTGATCAGCAAATCGCCTGATAAATCCAGTTTTGAACCAATGACGCTGCCGATGTTTATTCCGTAAAGCTTCTCATACTTTGTTACACCTTTTATATAGCTTATCCCTTTTACATAATCAAAAGGTCCCGGCATGGCAAAACCAATACCTTTGATTTTTACAGCGCCGGTTCCTTTGATTACCTCATTCAGCGCATCAGCCCATGTGTCTGTTATAATTTCAGCCGTTGCCTGGTTGTCAACTTCCCTCCCGGTCACAGATTCCCTGATTATTGTTCTTGTTGTCAGGTCGACAGCAGCACAAGTTATATGGCTGCCCCCTATATCGGCACCTATTGCCAGATGTTTGTCCATATGTCCTTTTGAAATTTATTCAGTTATAAAGGTCTGATAACAGGTGTTGAAAGTATTATTTTTTAGCGTCAAAGCCAAATCCGTAATTCACATTACTGATAAATGATTTATAAATCAACATACAGGGTATTGGCACTTTGTTTGAACATCATGATAATATTCATGGGAAAATCAAATTATTTATTATATTTTCGGTATAATAATTTCTGACCTCAGTTTCCAATAAGTTCGCGGCAATTAATTTAATAACATATTCATGGCAAAAGTGACAAAGGAGGACGCACTTCTCTATCATAGCAGAGGACGTCACGGAAAAGTAGAGGTGATCCCGACAAAGCCTTACGCTACACAGTTTGATCTTAGTCTTGCCTATACTCCCGGTGTGGCCTATCCGTGTCTGGAGATTGAAAAAAATCCTGATGACGTATACAAATATACGGCAAAGGGCAATCTTGTGGCTGTAATTTCAAACGGCACTGCTGTTCTTGGCCTTGGTGATATCGGTGCCATGGCCGGGAAACCTGTTATGGAGGGCAAAGGCCTTCTATTCAAAGTGTTTGCCGACGTTGATGTATTTGATATTGAAGTTGATGAAAAAGACCCGGAAAAGCTGATAGAGATATGTGCCAGGATAGCTCCCACTTTCGGAGGGATCAATCTCGAAGACATAAAAGCACCTGAATGCTTTGAGGTTGAGACCAGGCTCAAAGAAATGCTCGACATCCCCGTATTTCATGACGATCAGCACGGAACTGCCATAATTTCAGGAGCTGGATTATTAAATGCCATGGAGATAACGGGCAAGAAGATAGATGAGATCAGGATGGTCGTCTGCGGTGCAGGCGCAGCAGCCATATCCTGTTCCAGATTATATATGTCGCTTGGGGTGAAGAAGGAAAATATTATTATGTGTGACAGCAAGGGCGTTCTGAACCGGAAGCGGAGCGATCTGAACAGGTACAAGCAGGAGTTTGTGACTGACCGAAATATCGACACCCTTGCAGAAGCCCTGAAGGGAGCTGATCTTTTCCTTGGCCTGTCGGTAGGCAACATGGTTTGCAGGGACATGCTTGCTTCGATGGCAGAGAATCCTGTTGTATTTGCGATGGCCAATCCAAATCCTGAGATAACCTACGAAGAAGCCATGGCAACCAGAAATGATCTGATTTTTGCCACCGGCAGGTCGGATTATCCTAACCAGATAAACAATGTGCTTGGTTTCCCGTTCATTTTCAGAGGTGCTCTCGACGTAAAGGCTTCCACTATCAACGAGGAGATGAAACTCGCAGCATCCAGAGCTCTGGCCGGTCTTGCCAAGGAGCCTGTTCCTGATTCGGTTCTGAAAGCCTACGGAGTTGAAAGTCTCACCTTCGGAAAAGAATATATAATTCCAAAGCCGCTTGACCCCAGGCTCATATCAAGAGTTGCATCGGCGGTGGCCAAAGCTGCTGTTGAGACGGGTGTGGCAAGAGATCCTGTAACCGACTGGGAAGAATACGGGAAAAGTCTTGACCAGAGGACAGGTGACCATATCAGAAAGATTGGAGAGATGAGCGGATTATAGAAGGAATGTATCTTAAAATAATTGCGATCTCTGTGTCGTAATTCTTTCCGATTTCCCTGTTTTCTTTTCGTACATCGACACAATAATTTCAGCTGTCTGTAAAATACTGAAAGGCTTACGGTTTAAGGTAGCATCAAAGAGGTAATCGATATTTACCGGTTTTTTCTCAAGAAAGGTGGTAATAAGATTGTGTCGTTTTTCGTCAGTGTCCACAACATATTCCTCTGCTTTTTCTATATCCATTTCCTTCTTTTTCATGACATTCTCCACCCTCCAGTAAAAGGGAGCTACCAGCCTGACATGCAACGCATTGATCATATTATGAGCAATTGAGGCTCCTCCCCTTCCCACAAGAACGACATATCCGTCCTTACTGATTGAAAGCACAACGTCCCTGATAGCTTTCTTGACTCTGAGGTCGCTGACGAAGCCGCCGGAGAAAGCCATTATCATTTCCGACATATTTGAGAGCTCAATTCCTTTATAGAAATTCTCAACTCTTTCGGTGTCGGTATTCAATTCTCTGGCGATGTCGTAGATAATGTCTTTGTCAACCCATTTCCACTTTGGTGTGTTAATCCCGGAATTAAGTATCCCTACCACATTTTCGGCTACCTGACGTGCATCGCAACCTGTCTGTCGTGAGATGGTAATAACAGGACCCTCGTCCAACCCTGTTTTCAGAAGGCTTCTTTCCCTGTTTCTGTGATCAAAGTAGTCAAAGAATTTTTCCATAGCATCTTTTTTTACTGTCCTCAACACTGAATATTCAGAATGTAGCTCATGTCTTACACCTTGAATATTAACCCTTTATCCCGTACAGTCGACGGATGGGATGCATAAGAGTCCCTGGCAAATACGTGCAATAATCAACGATAATAAGTTACGAAAAAAAATTAAACTATACAATACCGGAGTTATCCGGTTTTAACTATCTTTACTGTTAAACTTCATGATTAATAATTCTCAAATTTCAATACTATGGGTGATTCGATCTTTTCAAAACCGGAGATGATCTGGTTTATTATTGGCCTGGTGCTTTTTCTTCTGGAACTTGTACTTCCGGGATTCGTTATTTTCTTTTTTGCCGTAGGAGCATGGGTCACTGCTCTAGTATGTCTTATTGCCGATCCGGGGATTAACCTACAGGTCATAATCTTTGCCGTCACCTCGGTGCTTGCGCTTGTTGCTCTGAGGAAGATCATCAAGGACAAGCTCTATTTCAGCAAGGATACCCGTTCGGAGGAAGTCGAAGATGAATTCACTGGAAGAGAAGCCATTGCACTCACTGACTTCAACTCCGATGGTAAAGGAAAGGTGGAGTTCAAGGGTACCTCGTGGAACGCTGAATCGACCTCAGAAATTAAAACCGGGCAGACCCTGATAATCAAAGCAAAAAACAATGTTAAATTAGTTGTTGAACCAAAAAAATAATCTTAAGATGAATACAAGCTTTACTTTTATTCTTATCGGTGTAATCATTCTGGCTTTTATCCTGGTTACATCGATGGTAAAGGTTGTCCCGCAGCGGACAGCCATTATTGTTGAACGGCTGGGTAAATACAGGGCCACGTTTACAGCAGGTTTCCAGATACTTATCCCCTTTATTGATAAGGTCAGGTACAGGCACACCCTCAAAGAACAGGCTATCGACGTTGCACCCCAGGTATGTATTACCCGGGATAACATAGCTGTGGAAGTCGACGGGATCCTTTATCTCCAGGTACTCGATCCGCAGAAAGCATCATACGGTATCGACAACTACAGATTTGCATCCATCCAGATAGCTCAGACAACTATGAGGAGCGTTATCGGTAAGCTTGAACTGGACAAGACCTTTGAGGAACGTGAATCAATTAACGCGACGATTGTTGAAGCCGTCGACAAGGCCAGTGATCCATGGGGGATAAAGGTAACCCGCTACGAGGTTAAGAATATAACTCCCCCGCAGAGCATTAGGGACGCCATGGAAAAACAGATGAGGGCTGAAAGGGAAAAGAGAGCCGTTATAGCAGAATCAGAAGGTCAGAAACAGGCTAAGATCAATGTGGCCGAGGGAGATAAGCAGGAGTATATACTCAAATCGGAAGGAGAAAAGCAGAGACGGATAAACGAAGCTGCCGGACGTGCTTCTGAGATCGAACAGGTAGCAACAGCTACAGCTAACGGTCTGAAATCGATATCTATAGCCATCTCTGAGGAAAACGGCCTTAACGCGGTAAACCTGAGAATCGCCGAACAATATCTTAATGCATTCGGCCTTCTGGCGAAAACGAACAACACAATGATATTGCCGTCAAACCTTGCCGACGTGGCAGGCATTGTAGCAACAGCAACATCGGTGTTCAACGAGACGCGTGATAAAAAGAAGTAATCCAGACACTCACCCCCTCTGTCCCCCTCTTACCAGAAGTAAAGAGGGGGATTCTTTTTACTCACCACCACTCACCACTCACCTCTCACCTCTCACCTCTCATATCTCACCTCTCATATCTCACTACTCATGCTCCGTCCTCTTGATTATCTCATTCTGCAGATCCACGCTCAGGTCGTTAAAATAATCACTGTAGCCTGCAACCCTTACTATAAGGTCCCTGTATTGTTCAGGATGTTTCTGCGCATCTCTCAGGGTATCAGCGCTCACTACATTGAACTGAACATGATGACCTTCGAGGGCGAAATAGCTCCTTATAAGCGCCGTAAGGCACTTAAAACTATCCTCGTCGCTGAAGAATGAGGGCGAGAATTTCTGGTTCAGCAGAGTACCGCCTGTTTTAAGATGGTCGATCTTTGAAGCCGACCTGATTACGGAAGTAGGCCCCTGGCTATCGGCACCCTGACTTGGAGATATACCTTCCGATAAAGGTTTAAAAGCATTTCTTCCGTCAGCTGTAGCACCTGTCACACTTCCAAAATATACATGGGAGGTGGTCGGAAGCATGTTTATACGGTGGACACCTCCCCTAGAATCGGGACGTCCGTTAACGGCATCATAATAGATCTCAAAAACGGCAACCGCATTCTGATCGGCATAATCATCGTCGTTACCATATTTCGGGGTATCATAAATCAGGTCGTGCTGTATCTGTTCAAAGCCCCTGAAATCGCTATCAGTGGCTTCCAGCAGATTCTCCCATGAATATCTTTTTTTATCGTAAACATTGTAACGTATCGATGTAAGAATATCAGTAATGCTCCCAAGTCCGACACCCTGTATATAAGTTGTGTTATACCTTGCACCTCCGTTATTGTAGTCTTTTCCATTCCTGATACAATCTTCAACCAGAAGTGAAAGGAATGGTACAGGAAGAAAATGTGCAAAAGTTTTCATGATCACATTATTGCCCCTTATCTTAATATCGATAAAATAATTGACCTGGGCTCTGAAAGCCTCCATAAGATCTTCAAATGTCTGATGATCAGCTGCAAATCCGGTCCGGAGCCCAACCTGGATACCCGTCCTGGAATCAAAGCCATTGTTGAGAGTAAGTTCCAGGACTTTTGTCAGATTGAAATAACCTGTAAGCCAATATGCCTCAGTGCCGAAAGCCCCTGTCTCGACACATCCCGATGCTCCGCCGTTACGTGCATCAACAATATCTTTTCCCTGACGGAGAAGCTCCTGAATGATAGCTTCCGTGTTAAAGCACGAGGGCTGTCCGAAACCTGTCCTTATAATTTCGAGAGCTTTGTGAACGAACAGATCAGGATTTTTGCGGCTTATCTGTACCATGGAGCTGGGCTGCAGCAGCCTCATCTCCTTTATTACGTCAAGCAAAATATATGTCATCTCATTTACCGCATCAGTTCCGTCGGGTTTAAGTCCACCAAGATTGATCAGGCAGAAATCGGTATAAGTACCGCTCTCGGAAGCTGTAACACCCATTTTGGGAGGAGCCGGATGATTGTTGAACTTTACCCAGAAACAACCCAGAAGATCATACATTCTTTCGTCTGAAAGAGTGCCCAGTTCTTTTTCCCTGCGGTAAACTCTCATAAGATGCTGGTCAAGACGTCCCGGATTAAACGAATCCCATGGATTAAGCTCGGTGATAACTCCAAGATGAATAAACCAGTAATGCTGAAGCATCTCATGAAATGTTTCAGGAGCCTGTGCAGGGACTTTCCTGCAAATTTCCGACATCACCAATAATTCCTTTCTGCGTTCTTCATCCTTTTCCGTACCGGCCAATCGCAACAGTTCATCCGAATAACGGCGGGCATACATGATCATGGCATCGCAGGCGATGTCCATTGCCATAAGCTCCTGCTCTTTTTCGAAAGCCTCCGGATCATTGAACCAGTCCAGATCCTTCAATGTTGCAGCGATTTCCTCCTTTAACCTGAGAAATCCTGTATTGAACATCTTATATCCCAGCACCGTGTGTCCGGGAGCCCTCTGCTCCTGAAACTCTGTAAAGACACCTGCATTGTACGCGTTAATCCACTCCCCTGTCATGAGGTTCATTATCCTGTCGCGGTTGCTCTTCCCCTTCCAGTATGGTATGATCTCTTTTTCGTAGATCTCTTTAACCTGTGGCTCAACTCTGAAGGAGACTTTCTCCCTTGAATCGAGGATATCAAGGTCGTCAGGAGAATGCAGGCTTATTTCAGGGTAGGTGGGCGTTTCCTTCGGCGCCGGACCTCTTTCCCCGACAATAAGTTCTCCTTCGCCTGCATAAAGGTTTTTATTTCTAAGGATATACTCAAAAGCTCTGGCCCTGAGTACCGGAGCCGACAAGCCTGTTGCTGCAGCACTTTTGTAAAACCGGGTTACGAGAAGAGCTCTTTCCGGAGAGAGCTTTTCTACTGCATTAAGACTCTCTTCACGCAGCTTTCTGACTCTTGGAGAAATTAACATGGTATGAGTGTTTATTGTCAATCAATTTTTACATTTCAACAACAGAAGAATTCTCATCCTCCTGTTTTAACAGCTATTCCGGTCTCTGCAAAAAAATCCCCGAGTTCCTTCATTCTTTCAGGTGAAGGTGATTCTATGCCGTTCATCCTGTACTTTATCCCGAATTTACTGTATTTCGAAGAACCTGTTTTGTGATATGGGAGCAGACTGAGTTTTTTGATGCTCCCTGAAGCGGTTTCCGAAAGAAAAGACCTCATTTTTCCGAGGTGCTCATCATCGTCATTAATTCCCGGAATCACGGGAAACCTTATCATGATGTCTTTACCTGATTTGATAATGACATGCAGATTTTTGATTATCTGTTCATTGGACACTCCTGTATATAGTAAATGTTTCTTTGCATCCAGATGTTTCAGGTCGTACAGGAAAAGATCGGTATGGGGAATTACAGCGAGCAGGTCTTCTGTTTCGGCATAACCCGAAGTATCGACAGCAGTATGATATCCTTTCTCCCTGCACATTATAAGTGTTTTAAGCAGGAATGAAGGTTGAAGCAGGGGCTCTCCTCCCGAGAAAGTGACTCCTCCCCGTGATTCTTCAATAAAAATCCTTTCCCGGTCGAGTATCTCTACGATCTGTTCCGAGCTATAATACCTGCCGGCCTTTTCCTTAACCTCAAATTCCCTTTCACCTACCCTGTCAATCCTTAGTGCGTACTCAGGTTCGGGAAGTATACCTTCAGGATTATGACACCACCAGCAGGAAAGGGGACATCCCTTCATGAATACCGTGACCCTTATTCCGGGACCGTCATGAATGGTGTAACGTTTTATGCTGAAGATAAGGCCTTGCATGGAGATGTTTAAGGGTTTAAGGGTTTAATGTGAATAACATGTATAGCATTGGCAATCATGTATATAGATATTAAATACAGAAATGAAGGGATATTTATAGGGATAAATGGATTCCCTGTTAACGGGAATAGAACATAAGGCAGCAGTAGAGTCTGCGGCCAAGACGCCTCATCATAAAGCCGAACCTTAATCTGAATGCATTCATAACTAAGGTGCAAGTTAAATACTTTTTTCTATATTTATGATCCTTTTTCGGGCAAATAAATGCAACCAACATCTTTCAGGAAGAATCCAGAGGCGAAAATTCTGGTCGTTTTTTTTCTTTTTTTTATAACGTCCTCCCTGGTAAATGCGCAACAGTTGAAGCGCCCTACAATAAGCGGCTTCGTAAGGGAAGCTGGCAGCGGCGAGCTTCTGACAGGTGTAAACGTTTATCTTTCTGATCGCAGGACCGGAACAGTAACCAATAATTATGGTTTCTACTCACTCACGCTTCCTGAAACGGATTCTCTCGTGATTACGGCTTCCTATGTAGGCTTCAAACCGGAAACAAAGAAGATTGCCCTGCGCAGAGACACAGAACTGAACTTCGATCTGGAGCCGAACGTGATACTCGATGAAGTTAAAATTACAGCGGAAAGAACGGAGAAGCAGAGTGAATCGGCCAGGATGAGCATCATAAGTGTCCCGGTATCACAGGTTAAGAATGTACCGTCGCTGCTCGGGGAAAAGGATGTTATGAAAGTGCTGCAGCTGATGCCGGGTGTACAGAAAGGTTCGGAGGGTAGCAGCGGGCTATATGTAAGAGGAGGCGGCCCGGATCAGAACCTTATCATCCTCGACGATGCCATTGTCTATAATGCCTCCCATCTTTTTGGTTTTTTCTCTCTCTTCAACGGGGATGCCCTTAAAAGCATTGAACTTACAAAGGGAGGATTCCCTGCACGCTTCGGAGGGCGCCTTTCGTCAGTCCTGGAGATGAACATGAAAGAGGGTAACAAGGAAAAATGGCATGGAGAAGGAGGCATCGGGCTTATCTCCTCAAGACTGACCCTTGAGGGTCCGCTGGTAAAAAGCAAGTCATCTATCCTGTTATCTGGACGCAGGACCTACGCCGATGTGATATTATCACCGATACTAAAAGCAATCGAGGAAACTGACGCCGGGTATCATTTTTATGACTTCAATGCAAAAGTGAACTACGACTTCGGAAGAAAGAACAAACTGTACCTGAGCGGATATTTCGGGAAAGACAAGTTTCACGCAAAATACGATGAAGAGTATGATGAAAAGGCAGGACTTAACTGGGGTAACGCCACAGCTACCTTAAGGTGGAATCACCTGTTCAGCAGCAAGCTCTTCGCAAACACTTCAGCAGTATTCAGCGATTACAGGTTCGGGATAACGTATGAATATAAGGACGTAACAGCAGATGATGACTATTATGCTGAATACTATTCAGGCATAAGGGATCTTTCCCTGAAATTCGACCTCGATTATCTGCCGTCGCCTTCTCACTGGATAAAAGCCGGAGGTATAACAATCCTGCACAGGTTCACACCATATGTATTCATTGAGATAGATAACCCTGTCAACATTAACAAAAAGGAGAAGGAACAATCAGACGGCATTGAATCAGGGATTTTTATCGAGGATACATGGAAGCCTTTTGAGAATCTGAAGATTAACGGAGGTGTGCGCTTCAGTCATTTCCTTGCCAACAGGGAACAATATCACTATTTTGAGCCCAGGATCTCAGCAGGATGGAAGCTCCCTTCCGATTTTGCCATAAAAGCCTCCTATGCATCAATGAGCCAGTACATCCACATGATCTCCAATACCGGGATAAGCCTTCCGACCGACCTGTGGGTGCCTACCACCGACAGGGTTAAGCCCCAGCAATCAAGGCAGGTTGCAATTGGTGCCGTAAAAGACATCACTTCGCCTGCCATGTCATTCTCCATCGAAGGCTATTATAAGAAAATGGACAATGTGATAGGATACAGGGAAGGAGCGACCTTCATACAGATAGAGGAGGCGGCAACAGGTGAAGGCATAAGCTGGGAAGATAATGTTACCTCGGGCCAGGGATGGTCAAATGGTCTTGAATTCCTCATACAAAAGAAAGAGGGACGCTTTAATGGCTGGATAGGATATACACTTTCATGGACACAAATGCAGTTTGATTCCCTGAATTACGGAAAGAAATTCTATGCACGGTATGACAGGCGGCATGATATTTCACTCGCAGGTACATATAAATTAAATAATCATATAACACTCTCGGGGACATGGGTATACGGAACGGGGAATGCTGTCACCCTGCCTGTGTCAGCATATTCTTCACCTGATTATGCACAAATTTTCATAAGTAAAGAGCAGAGAGGGTATAATGTTAAGGAATATGGTGAAAGGAACAATTACCGGATGGCCCCCTACCACAGGCTGGACCTGGGAATTCAGTTCCACAAGGAAAAAAAATGGGGGGATCGTGTATGGGAAATATCAGTGTATAATGCATATAACCGCAAGAATCCGTTTTTCTACAATATTGAGTATCATTCGTCGTATGGCCGGTCATATACCAGGCTAAAACAGGTCAGCCTTTTCCCGATTATTCCATCTATCTCCTATTCTTTCAAATTCTGATTATGAGATACAGATCATATATATATTTCCTTTTGCCGGTATTTCTTCTTGCCGGTTCCGGGTGTGAGAAATATATTAACTATGTAAATTCTCCGGAATTCAGGCAAAAGCTGGTGATAACTTCATTTATTTCACCATCCGATACTTTATCACAGATCCTTGTAAGTTCCAACCAACCACTCTACTCATTCTCTGATAAGCCTGAGGAGCCCGGAGATATCACCGGTACAATATCTGACGGAACAAACGAGGTTCAGCTTGATACAATCTCAACCGGACTGTATTTCAGCCGCAATAAGATGCCTGTAAGTCCCGGAAAAACCTACACCCTTAAGATATCCAGCAGTAAAGGCCTTTATGCGGAAGCATCAGCCACTGTTCCCATGCAACGGGAAATGATGATAAAAGTGGATACAGTTACCTATGCCGGGGATAGATATGATTATTATATTCCGTATAAGCAACTGATGATCACAATAGAATTTAATGATCATCCCATAGAAAAGAATTTCTATACCGTAATCGGCAAGTTTTCAGGATACAAATCCGATCCTGAAAATAATTACTATTTACCAAGGTACTGGTTCGAATATATTAATGACCTGAAAGCAAATCCCGACAACAGGATAAGGCTGGATTCGTGGATAGCACCTTTGGAAAGCAACTTTGATTCAGCGTTCCTTCGGGTCTATGTTCTTAATACCGAAGAATCGTTTTACCTGTATCATACCTCTCTGTCAGAATACGACTACAGCGACAATCCTTTCTCCGAAACCAAACCTGTTTATTCAAATATTGACGGCGGACTTGGTATTTTTGCCTCCTATGTTATTGATTCTCTTGTACTAAGAGTCAAATAATATCAGGTTTGTCTTACTCTGCAATTTTAACATCAGATTAACATTTATTAACGAAACAAGATGCAACAAAAACCTGAAATAGCCGTCTATAAAGTAGAATAATCAATTTCATAGGCCGCTCGGCCAATTCTACGATCAGGTTTATAGTTAATCACGGAAAAAGACACCGCCCGGTGTCTTTCCGTATTTTTACACTTTATCTTACGATTAAGTGATCAGGGAAATTGTTCTATCTTTACGCAGATCTCTTAAATAACATCAGGTGCTGAAAAGAATTTTTCTGTTACTGTTTACAGCGGTTTTAGCTCTCCAACTGGCTGGAAAAACCGGACCCGTTAAAGCTGTCCGTGGTATTCTTGATCTGACCGGTTTCGATCCGGGTAAGGAATTCACAATCCGTCCAACCGGAGAATGGGAGTTTTACTGGAAAAAGCTGTTACGGCCCCTTGATTTTAACAATAAAGAAATACAACCTGACTTTTACGCCGATGTGCCCGCATACTGGACCGAATACCCTGAAGAAATTGTCGGTGATGGCAGGTTTGGCTATGCAACCTACAGATTAAAGATCCTGCTGCCACCAGGTTTCAGAAAAACCATGGGGTTTGACATGCCGGTATTTGATTCATCCTATGATATCTATATCAACGGCAAATACTACGCATGGAACGGTGTGCCCGGCAAATCGGAAGAGGATTCAAAACCAGAATACAGAAGAGTTTTTTTCAGTCTTGAACCTGATTCAGATACTCTCACCGTGATAATAAATGTTTCGAATTACACTCACAGAAGAGGGGGATTCTGGCTTCCGGCTAAAATTGGCACATTCGATAAGACAAGAAAACAACTCGCAGCAAGCTGGGCCCGTGACTGGTCATCAATAAGCCTTCTTCTGGGATTCTCCCTGTTTTTCTTCCTCTTCTTTATTCTGTACAGGAAAGAAAGAGTAATGGCCTACTTCAGCATGGCGGCAACCGGACTTGCCGTCCGGCCATTTTTTACCTCACATTTCCTTATTTCAGGTTTCGCTGACATAGGATGGGACTGGATAATACGCTTTGAATACATGGGTCTGTATATCGTGGTTACAGGATGGCTGTGGTTTATCACCGTACAGTATCCCTCACGGTATTTCAGGATCTTTGCCATAATCATAAGTTATTTGTTCGTGACGGCTTTTGTCCTCACTTTCTTTCTTCCGGTGAAAATTTTCAGCTATACAACAATGCTTATCTATCCATCGCTGGTAATCCTTATGGTTTATTCCGTTGCAAGAAGCATCATGGGGATGATCTCCGGTAACAGGATCGATATAATCTATTTCTTTGCTTTCATTGTGCTGCTGGGTGTGGGATTTCACGACATAATGGTGTCGCTGGGAAAAACAGCATCCTCGTCGGAATATTTCATGACCTATTTTGTGGTGATCTTTGTTCTGGTGCAGGCCATTCTTCTTCTTTACAACTGGGTTAAATCGTACCGTGAAAAGGACAAACTCCGGGCCGAACTGGAATACCTTAACCGGAACCTCGAATCGATGATCAGTGAAAGGACCCGCGAACTCAAGGAACGTAACGAGGAAATTGAAAAGCAGAGCATAAAGATTTCCACACAGAACAGGCAACTGTCGGAAACGATCCAGATGAAGAATAAGATATTCTCCCTGATCGCTCATGATCTGAGGAGCCCTGTCGTCAACATCCTGTACATGCTTAACCTGCTTAAAGAGAAAGAATACAAGGAGAAATACGACACCTTCGCCAACACGAGCATTCATTACGCACAGATGGTTATTTCGCTGCTCGAAAATATGCTTGTATGGGGAAGAGGCCAGGAAGATAAAATAAAATATGCACCCCAGCTTCAGAACCTGGCCGACGTGATCCTCACCAATCTGAGCATCTTCAAGGAGACGGCAGATAAGAAGGAAATTTCAATGAATTTCACCCAGGTGGGCAGCTCGAAAGCATATTTCGATAAAGATCTTCTGGATATAATTATCAGAAACCTTCTTTCAAATGCCGTAAAATACACACCCCGTGGCGGACGTATCAGTATTCTGCTGAAAGACAGGAGTATGAATGAGGGAGGTATTATGTTAAAGGTTTGTGACAACGGTATCGGAATACCCGCCATAAAACAGAAGTATCTTTTTACATCAACAGAGATGACAAGCACCCCGGGAACGGAAAATGAGAAAGGAACAGGACTGGGACTGAAACTCTGCCATGAACTCGTGATACTTAATAAAGGTACAATAAGTGTTGACAGCACCGAAGGCGGAGGAACATGTTTCACCATCATACTTCCTGAAGGGATCTCTGAGGGCTGATATGGGAGATTTCAGATTCCTGTAAGACCTGATAGTCGCTGCCTGTCGATAATGATTATCGATTTCCCTTTGGCCATGATGAGCCCCTCTTCCTCCATTTCCTTTAGCGCCCTCGCAACAGACGGCCTTGCAACTCCGAAAAGATCGGCGATAGATGACTGTGTAAGTCCAAACCTGACTAAAACCTCTGACTCCCCCGCCTGCTGAAGGATGAACCAGGCTAGTTTCCCCTTGATGGTTTTGAAGTTAAGGAACCTGATCTTGTCAGAAAGAAACTGTGAACGGTTGGAAATCATATCAAGGAAATTGACAAGCACCGTGCTGTTATTCTTAAGAAGCTGAAGAAACACCGTCTTTTCGATGAAAAGTATCTCCGTATTTTCAACGGCAATAACATTAACCGGAAGAATATTCCTTTTACCGAACAGGAAAGCAGCTGCAATAGCTCCGGGAGCTGTCACTTCTTCTATTTTAATCACGCGGCCCGAATAACCTGTCATTTCTCCCTTAACAATACCCTCTGTAACAATCATCATCGAGGATACTTTTTCCCCTGTATGCGCGACCAGATCACCCGGATGGTATCGTCTTAAACGAAAGTGTATTTTTTGCATTATAGCCTCTGTCTGCGAGGGCAATAATCCTTTGAACAAAGGAGACTGATCCAGTTTATTGAAATCCATCGGCAATTATAATAGAAGACTGACTGATTTATATCACCCGGTAAATATTTTCCATATATGGCATGCGAAATTATAAAAAATCAGAATTGTAACAAATGTTACAATTCATTATTTATGTTTTACCCATTTTTGCATGGAAATTTTAATGTTTTTACATGCAAAGGGAGATCATAAAGATTGATGAAGAGTTATGTAACGGTTGCGGAATATGTGTACCGAACTGTCACGAAGGAGCTCTGCAGATAATTGACGGGAAAGCCCGTCTGATAAGTGAACTGATGTGCGACGGACTGGGAGCCTGCATAGGGCACTGCCCCGAAGGAGCCATAAGCGTTGAAACCCGTGAGGCTGACAGCTATGATGAGATAAAGGTTATGGAACAGATGATCCATAAGGGGAAGAATACTGTGAAAGCCCACCTGAAACACCTCAGCGATCACGGTGAAAGCGGGTATCTTAAACAGGCAGTGAGTTTTCTTGAAGAGCACCGCCATTTTGCTGATTTCGATATAGACGAAGTAATCGGAGTTATTGAAACCCATTCTGAAAAGGAAGAATGTATGAAGGGGCATCACCACTCTCATAATCATACGGGAGGATGTCCCGGAATGAAAGAGATGGTTATCGGAAGACCCGTTCATAAAAGGGTAGAAAATCTGCAGGCGGATCAGCCTTCGGAGCTCAGGCAATGGCCGGTGCAGATGCATCTTCTGAATCCTTCTGCCTCATATCTTAGAGATTCGGACCTTCTTCTTGCTGCTGATTGTGTTGCATACACACTTGGCGATTTTCATTCCCGCTTTCTTAAAGGCAGGAGCCTGGCAATTGCCTGTCCGAAACTCGACCACGGAATTGAAACATATGTACAGAAACTGACCGCCATGATCGACACGGCCAGGGTGAACACTATTACTATCCTTATGATGGAAGTTCCCTGCTGCGGAGGACTTCTTCATATGGTAAAGGCAGCGCAGGCCAAGGCCACACGCAAGGTGCCTGTCAGGCAGATTATTGCAGGTATCAGCGGTGAGATACTGAAAGATGAATGGGTCTAAAAGACATGTCTTAAAGACCGAATATCGAAGACCGAAGACTGAATACCGAAGTCAAGAGGTATAGCCGTCAGGCTTGTGCAGAGGCATTAACTGCATTTCTGACTTTTTGATATAAGGCCTTCACCTTCATGTACGGATCGCCTTCACCGAGTGTCTCAAGAGGAAGATAGCCCCGGTAGCCCGAGTCCCTTACTATTGCAACGACTTTAGAGAAATCTGTATCTACCTGTTTTTCTTTAATATATATTTTTTCTTTTATCTGCCAGGTAATTGCATATTTTACATTTGAAGCAATATCGGAATATGGATCAGCCGTCCTGTAACTGCCGATATCAAGCATCAATCCAACCCATTGATGATCGATGATTCCCATCAATTTTTCAACATCAGCCGATGTTTTCAGGAAATCATTGTGATTCTGGAGTGCCAGCATTACCCCGTATCCCGCTGCAAAATCTGCACATTCCCTGATATCAGCTGCCACCTGTTCTGCAGTCTTATCCCACGAAATGCTGTCAGGAATCTGATTTCCACTGAATATCCTGAGACCGGGAGCCCCGATCTTATGAGCAACAACAACCCAGTCTTTTACAAGTTGCTTATCAGCAGAGCGTTTTTCGCTATCGCTGTTTGCAAAATCATTTCTGACCCCGAGGCATCCCAGTTCGAGCCCAAGTCTGAAAGCTTTTTTCCTGATATGATATATCAGATCATCGGAAGGGACAACAGGATAACCGGGGAAATAATACCCGGTAATATCGAGGCCGTCGAAACCGGTGGTTGCAGTGAATTCAATGAGATCATCAAGGCTCATTGATCCGTTACGCAGCAGGGTATTGAATGAGTAGGCATTCAGACTGATCTTCAGTGATGTTCTTGTCACCTCTTCAGCGGCAGCGGAAGGTTTTGTTCCATTACATCCTGCAACCGGCATTGCAGCAATACCTGCAGTGGCCAGTGCCACTTTCCTGATAAGTTCTCTTCGTTTAATTGACATTTTTTTTATTTATGTTTATAACCAGGCATATCGTGTCATGATCGTACAACAGAAAACCCCAGTTCATCAAGCATTTTATAAGCCCTTGTGGATGCTCCCGCGAGTTTTACGGTAAAGGCAGGAAATTCTCTTCGGACTCTGTACTCACCTCTCTGCTTTTCAAAATCGGAAGGCGCAAACCTGAGTTTGAAATTATCTTCGTCTATGTTATATGAGTAGTTAACAGCTATATGAACTATCTCTTCATCGCTTTTCCCACTTCCGTCAATAAAAATCTCAGGTTGTTCAGGAGAAGGAAGGCATTCGGGGTACCAGTCTGATAAAGGAAGTCCGAAATGTCTGGAGAGTGAATTCACTGCCATGGATGTACCATTTGCCTTTCCATCAGTCGAATAACCTGCGATGTGAGGTGTCGCAATAAAGGTCTTCGACATAAGTTCGAGGTCTATATCCGGTTCATTCTCCCATACATCAAGCACTGCCCCACCCAGCTTTCCCGACGTTAAAACCTTAAACAGGCCCGCTGTATCAGCCACCTCTCCACGTGAAGAATTTATTATCCATGCGCCTTTCTTCATTTTTTTCAGGCTCTTTTCGCTTACCAGGTGCCAGGTAGAGTCTCTTCCAACAACGTTAAGGGGAACATGAAAAGTAATTATATCCGACTCTTCAAGTATCGTCTTCAGGTCTGAAAACTTTTCACCACCTTCTTTTCTGGCCCGGGGCGGATCGTTAAGCAGGATGTTCATTCCAAGTATAGCAGCCAGCTTTTCAACTTTCGAACCCACGTTGCCGACTCCTGTAATGCCGATAGTTCTTCCCTTCAATGAGAACCTGAATTCGGAGGCGATCTTCAGAAGTGCAGAAGCAATATACTGCTGCACTGAGGAAGAATTGCATCCCGGAGCATTGGTCCAGGTTATCCCGTTTTTCTTGCAGAATCTTGTGTCTATATGGTCAAATCCTATTGTGGCGGTAGCAATGAAACTCACTCTGGTTCCGCTGAGAAGGTCTCCCGTGCATTTCGTTCTTGTCCTTATCAGCAAGGCATCGGCATCAGAAATATCCCTCCGGGTGATCTTCCCTCCGGGTAAATAAACCACTTCAGCATATGGTTCCAGAACACCTTTCAAAAAAGGAATCTTGTCGTCGGCAACTATTTTCATCGATCTCTCATATTTCAAAAATGAAAGATAGTAATTTTTAACCTTATGAAAGACTTGCAAGGGAGATGGCAGACTGGTGATTCATTTTAAACTTTTCCTGCGCCACTGTTAAAAGAGCAAAGACTGATGGACATATCATTTTTTTGATCATTAAACTGAAGAAAGAGGCGGTAATTTGTTATATTTACATATATTATACATAATACCATAAAATTATGAAACCAAAAATGTTCCTGCCGGTACTGATAGTTCTGATTTCGGCCGGAGTAAGGGCTCAGGAGCCTATCCTCTTCTATGATGATTCCCTGAAAATAGGTAATGGCTCTCTTCCCGGTATGGCGGTAATCATCCCCGAAGTGGAATACCAGGAAACACTCGATAACTGGGTAAAGACACTGCAATCGGGGACAAAATCGACGGTGGTTACTGAAAACGGAGAGATGACCATTTTCGGGGCAAACATAAAAGAAATAGCCCCGGATCCCATCAATGTCTACAGCCGTTTCTCGGCCAGCGACACCGGGCTCTGTCTGGCCGCTGCCTTCGAACTCAGGAAAGATCTTTACATTGAAAAGACCACAGGGGATGCGGATCACGAAAGAGCAAAAACCTTCCTGTTCAATTTTGCAAAGAACCAGTACATAAGGCTTGTGGAAGAGCAGCTTAAAGCTGAAGAGACAATCCTGCGAGACCTCGAAAAGGAGATGAGCACCCTGGAAAAAGAAGGCTCCGGCATGGAAAAAACCATAAGAAAAAGCGAAAGGACGATTTCCTCCGAAGCAGAGAAACTGACAGACATGAATAACCATCTGACTTCACTGACGGCTGCCATCTCCGAACACAGCATGGCACTTCCTTCAATGAGTTCGGGGGAAGAAAGGGATACCAAGGAAGATTATCTCAAGGGACTTGAAAAGGATAAAAAGAAAACTCTTAAGTCGATAACCCGATCAGAAAAAAAGAAAAGGAAAGCTGAAAGAGCCCTTGCGAAAGCCCGGTCGGGAATTCCAAAAGTAAACAGGAACCAGGACGACATAAGAAAAACCATCGACGAACAGGCAGCAGTTGTAGAAAAATATTCCGGGAAGTTAAATCAAGTTAAAAATTTCATCGTAAACTGATTAATAATATAATTTTAGATCCTGATAAAAAAACATTATAGACCCTGAAAAGAAGAAATAACTGGAGAAGAGGTATGGTTAAATATTTAAGTGAGACTGACAGACTGCGATCATATCTTTTCATCAAGCTGATTATATTTTTCCTTTTTACAGGGTCAGGCATCGTTCATTCGCAGATCCCCGGGATAAAAGCTGTTTTTACCGGCACCCCTCCTGTCATCGACGGTTTTACAGATGACGAGGTTTGGAAAAACGCTGCCGTGGTGGATGATTTTTACCAGAAAGAACCACGTAACGGTGAAGCGATCACAGAAAAAACCGAATTTCTTTTCCTTTTCGACCGTCATAATATTTACGTCGGCATAAGATGTTATGACGATCCGGCTGGAATCATAGCCAAAGAGCTTGCAAGAGATGTAAGCCTGGGCGAAGATGACAGGATCCAGGTAATCTTTGATACCTTTCTTGACGGAAGGAGCGGTTACTGGTTCCAGATAGGCCCCAGAGGAAGCATTGGAGATGCCCTGATAAATGAAAACGGACAATATTTCAACAAAGCATGGGACGGCATCTGGGACGGCAAGGCAAAAATAACCGGTTCCGGCTGGGAAGCCGAACTTATCATTCCCTTTAAAACAATGGGATTCGACATGAGTAAAGATACATGGGGATTAAAATGTATACGACACATCAAACGAAAATCTGAATTCTCAACCTGGCCAGCCTCTTCACTCGATGCCGATAAGTTTCAGGTATCCGACTGCGGACGGATAAGCGGTTTAAAGGATATGACGCAGGGAATAGGCCTCGACGTTATCCCTTATGCAACAGGAGGTTTCAGCAAGAAAGAAAATGATGAATCCAGGCCTGTTGCCGACATCGGAGTAGACGCTTTTTACCAGATCACCCCATCACTGAAAGCTGCGGTAACAGTAAACACTGACTTCGCACAGACAGAAGTGGATGAAAAGCAGATCAACCTGACACGCTTTTCACTTTTCTTCCCTGAAAAAAGGGATTTCTTCCTTGATGGTTCCAACTACTTTAATTTTGGCATTAACGGCGACGACGACAATACCAAGAAGACTTCGATGATCCCGTTCTTCTCGAGAAGTATCGGACTCGACAGCACCGGTAATCCTGTCGCCATAAAATACGGAGGCAAATTCACGGGAAAGGCTGGAAGATTCAATTTCGGTGTTCTCCATATTAAGGACGACAACGCATGGGATAACCCCGGCTATACCGTCGGAAGGGTATCGGTGGACCTTGGGAAACAATCCTCGGTTGGAATTATAGGATCAAACGGCAATGCTTTTTCCGATGCTGATAATTCACTTGCCGGTTTTGACCTTAGAATAGGAAGCTCCGAACTGAAAGGAAATAAAAACCTGAAATTCTCACTTTATGGTGTGAAATCATTCACGGAAGGACTTTCAGGTCATGATCTGTCTTTTGGCACAGAGATAAACTACCCGAATGATTTTCTGAATTTCAGGGCAGGATATCTTGAAATAGGAGAAAACTTCACTCCCGGTCTGGGATTCGTTCCCCGTAAAGGCATCAGGGATATATATGGAGGCATCTCGCTGGGGCCCAGACCAAAAAATTCGCCAATCCTTCAGATTAAAACCGGTACAGACTATTCTTTCATTTTCAGCACTATAGACAATGACCTCCTGACCGGAGAAATAAACCTTAATTACTCAACCATCACCTTCCTGAGCGGTGACATAATAGCCCTCCAGTCGCAGTATCAGTTCGACAGGCTCAGAAAGCCATTCAACATCTTTGATACAATCAACATACCAGCCGGAGATTATAATTTCTGGCGTCACACGCTTACTCTTACCTCCGCAAAAAGAAGAAACCTCTGGGGGCTGGTGAAAACAGCTTTCGGGTCGTTCTATTCAGGACACAGAACCGACCTTCTGATACAGACCGGATATAAGATATGCGTACCGGTATACCTTGGACTGGATGCAGAAAGAAGGTGGGTAACACTGGCAGAAGGAGATTTTGTGACCCAGATATTCCGCATCAACCTTAATTTCCTTTTCAGCCCTAATATCTACTGGTCGAATTTTGCCCAGTATGACAACAAAACGGAAACAATAGGATGGCAATCGAGGTTTCAATGGATAATCAAACCCGGCAAAGAGGTCTTTCTCACCTTTAATTCACCTCTTATAGATCCCCATCAACGCTTCACCCCTGAAGTTTACGAAGCAAGGCTCAAGGTAAAATATACTATCCGTTTCTGATACTGGTTTTATTCCACCAGTGTCATCTCATCAAGAAGATAACCTGCTCCGGCAAATTTGTCGATAATGAACAGTGCGTACCTTATGTCGAGGCTTATGTTCCGGCTCTGTTCAGGGTTAAAAGCCATGTCGCTGGCAACACCTTCCCATGCCCTGTCGAAATTCACACCTATAAGATGACCCTCAGCATTAATAACCGGGCTTCCGGAATTACCACCGGTTGTATGATTGGTAGCTATGAAGCATACCGGCACCTCTCCGTTCTGTGTATAACGACCATAGTTTTTCGTACGGTACAGTTCTTTTAATTTATCTGGCACATCGTAATCGAAAATTTCCGGATTATCCTTTTCAATGATCCCCTTAAGGGTTGAATAGTGTCTGAAATAAACTGCATCTTTTGAATAGTATCCTTTAACCTCTCCATAAGCTACCCTTAATGTTGAGTTTGCATCGGGATAGAAAAGACGGTTGCTGTCAAATTCCATTTGCAGAGTCATGTAAAGCGGATTGAGTTTCTGGATTTCTGACTGTATGCGGATCAGTTCGCCGCGTACATTTTCTGAAATGAATTCACTTGTGCTACTGGCCAGGTTATAGATGGGATCTTTTTTGAGAGCCTTGAGAGAACGTTTCCCGAACCCGTTCACGAAGGCTGTAAATTTTGCTTCATCGGTAAAAACACTTACCGGGTAAACTTTATCTGCAAGTGCCTGAAAATCACCCTTCCATGCATTTTTTATCTTTAAATACCCAGGGGCCTGCCACTTCTCTTCAAGTTGCCCGCCATATAATTCCATAACGGCAACAAAAAGTTCCTTGTCTGTTTCGTAATTATAATTTTTAAAGAACCTGGATGCCGCAGCAATCAATTCTCCTTTAACAGCTTCAATTCTTGCTTCATCGGCTTCACTTTCAAAAAGGTTTGCAAATGACATCATATTCCTGGCAAAGCCTACAGCCTCTGCGCCGCTGCTGAAAAAGGCATCGGAGGTAAAACTGTTAACCAGTGAATAATCTTTTAATTGCGAATAAAGCTTTTCATATTCCGGGAGGAGATGTCCGTATCTCGTTTTTCTGGCGGGATCAGAGTTAATCCAGTCGGTAAGGCGCTTCTCATAAGCCTGCTTTTTCTCGATGGTCCTCATCCGGTCGAGACCCTGGTTCTCTCCTATCCATTTCTTCCATGCGTTGGCCACACCTGATTTCTT